>JGI994J12354_10003509_pt1 | contig 14590 bp, 11 predicted proteins | sample IntmicLarv3ML3BL_FD_12354 | JGI IMG/M metagenome (IMG submission 12354)
AAAATCAAAGATGTGGAAGAGGCTACCGCTGTTTCAACCGGTATTACCATAAGCCTCTGCGTCAATTATGGCGGCCGCCGCGACATTGTCCAGGCTGTGGAAGCGCTGAATCGGGAAAACCTTCCGGTAACCGAAGCGTCGATTGCGGCGCACCTGTATACAAGCGGGATGCCCGACCCCGACCTGCTGATTAAGCCCGGCGGTGAGACCCGCATTTCAAATTTTCTCCTGTGGCAGCTTGCCTATTCGGAGATGATTTTTACCGATGTTTTGTGGCCCGACTTTGGCGAAAAAGAGTTGTGTTCTGCCATAGAATCCTACTCAAAACGGAATCGCCGTTTCGGCGGGCTGACTAAATAATGAAAGGACGATGATTTCGTGCTGAAACGCTTGCTTGTATCAATAGTCGGACTTTCGCTCTTATTTCTGGTGCTGCTTTTTCTGGAGTCGTGGGTCATGATTCCCATTGTCTGCCTGCTTTCCGTGATGGCGGTGTTTGAATTGCTGCATTCTACCGGATTTTTGAAGGAAAAACGGCTGCTTTGCCTCGCTTTGTTGTTCGCCGGGCTTGTGCCGTACTGGGTTTATTCCGGTTGTGACAGGTCGGCGGCATTGATTGCTGTAATCCTGTATGTAATGGCCGCTTTTCTCTTCGGAATTCTTCGCCCGGAAAAGGTGAAGTTTACAACAATTTGCGGTGTTTTCTTTGGTTCTTTTGTGATTCCATACTTCTTTTCTGCAATTATTTTGATTTATTGCAGCGGAGATATGGGGCTATTTTATTTGCTTCTGACTCTTGTAATTGCCTGGGGAACCGATACCTGTGCCATGCTTTCGGGTATGCTTTTTGGCAAGCACAAGCTGATTCCAAGCATTAGTCCCAAGAAAACTGTGGAAGGTTCAATCGGCGGGATTCTGGGTGCGCTTCTTATGGCAACTTTGTACATTGCCATTACAAATCATTGGTTTTTTACGGCTTTTCATTATATTCCGGTACTTTGCATGGCATTTTTTGGTTCAATTATCGGACAACTGGGCGACCTCTCCATGTCCTACATCAAGCGGGAGTACAACATTAAGGATTACGGAAAAATTATGCCCGGACACGGCGGCATTTTGGACCGATTTGACAGTGTGCTTTTTGTCGCCCCGGTTGTACAGGCTGTTTTGTATCTGATGGGCGGCGTGTTTCTATGAGTTTTATGAAGGAAAACGGACTTGTCATTCTTGGCAGTACCGGCTCAATCGGCACCCAAAGCCTGGAAGTTGCAGAGGCTTTGGGTATTCCTGTTGTTGCACTGGCAGCAAATAGCAGCATTGATTTGCTGGAAACTCAGGCACGGAGGTTTCGCCCGCAGGTGGTTTCCGTTGTAGATGAAACTGCCTCCGCTACCTTAAAAACGCGGCTTGGCGACACTGACATACAAGTGCTTTCCGGCATGGACGGATTGATAGAGGCCTCTGTGCATGCGGATGCGTCCGTTGTTCTAACAGCAATTGTGGGTATGGCCGGACTGTTGCCAACAATCGCCGCCATAAAAGCGGGAAAGGACATCGCTCTTGCCAATAAGGAAACCCTTGTTTGCGCCGGTTCCATTGTTATGCCGCTTGCAAAACAGCACGGCGTGAATATCCTGCCGGTTGACAGTGAGCATTCGGCGATTTTTCAGTGCTTGCAGTCGGCAGCCGATAAAAAAGCATTGGAAAAGGTCATTCTGACAGCCTCCGGCGGCCCTTTTTTCGGACGAACAGCAAAAGACCTTGAATCAGTAACAAAAAAAGACGCCCTGAAACACCCAAACTGGAGTATGGGTGCGAAAATCACCATTGACAGCGCAACCATGATGAACAAGGGACTTGAGTTTATAGAGGCCATGTGGTTGTATGATTTGAATCATGCACAAGTTGATATTGTGATTCATAGAGAAAGCATCGTGCATTCGCTTGTGCAGTTTCATGATTCCTCTGTGCTTGCACAATTGGGTCTGCCTGATATGCGCTTGCCCATTCAGTATGCCTTAACATACCCGGAACGGGTGGCGACGCAACTCTTTACGCCCCTTGACCTGGCAAAAATTGCAACATTGACTTTTGCGGCACCTGACGAGGAAACCTTCGCCTGCCTTCGTGTTTCAAAGCAGGCTGCGGCGGCGGGCGGTAACGCCGGAGCTGTTGTAAACGGTGCGAATGAAGCGGCTGTGGCGCTGTTTTTACAGGATAAAATTTCCTTTTTGGATATTGGACGGTGTGTGGAGCATGCGCTAAGCACAGTAGCACGGGTGGCTTCTCCCTCACTTGACGACCTGTTAGACAGCGACCGCGAAGCCCGCGTACAGGTTCTTTCCTTTAAAGAATAGTTTTTTGCGGCTTGGTATAAGTTGCCTCTTTTTTTGATAAAATAAACAGAGCCTACTTTACTTTTCAAGACGTCGGTTTTTTGCGATCGGCGATTAAAAATGCTGGGAGTTGATTATTATTTCAACAATTTTATCGGTTATTTTCATAGTTTTCCTCTTTGGATTGCTGATTTTTGTCCATGAATGCGGCCACTTTTTCGCCGCAAAGCTGTTTAATGTAAAGGTAAACGATTTCGCCATCGGCATGGGGCCTTCTTTGGTGAAATTCGGGAAAAAAGAAACGAAATATTCCCTGCGGCTCTTTCCTTTTGGCGGATATGTGGCCATGGAAGGGGAGAACGCAACCTCTGATAACCCTCGGAATTTTCAAAATAAGAAGAATTATGAGAAAATTATTATTTCCGCTGCCGGCAGTATTTGTAACTTTTTGCTGGGCTTTATTGTGCTTTTTATCATCCTGCTTTCGCAAAAATCTGTTGTGGTGCCCGTGGTTGACCAGGTGCTGACGCCCACTACTGCAGCTGAACAATGCGCCCTTTTGCCCGGTGATAAGATTCTTGCTATGAACGGTCATTCGGTCTTGCTTGCCGGTGATGTTGTTCAATACTCGGTCTCGGATATGGACGGGGTGAATGAAATTAAAATTCGTCGCGATGGCAAGGTGATGTCGGTTAGCAGTCCAGTTGTTGCCATGCAGAATAACGTCGGCGACATTGTGCCGGGCATTGGCATTGCGCTGACAAGCAAGGTGCCGACCATCTTTGACCGTGTTGCGTATACGGGGAAGTTTAGCCTGCACTTTGTCCGCGTTGTCATTTTTAGTGTGCGGGAACTTGTGGGTGGCCGCGTAAAGTTAAACGATGTTTCAGGCCCTGTAGGCATTGTATCCGAGATGGTGGAGGAACAAAAGGAAAACACAACAAATTTCTGGCTTTTGTTTGCATTTATTGCCATAAATCTTGCAGTTATGAATCTTTTGCCTCTTCCTGCATTAGATGGCGGACGCATTATTTTCATACTCATTGGCATAGTATATACCCTCTTCACAAAGAAGAAATTAAACCAGAAAATCGAAGCTATCATCAACGGAACCGGCCTTGTTTTGCTACTTGGCTTCTCTGCGGTGATTCTCATAAACGACATTGTTAAGCTGATAAAATAGAAAAAACATCCGGAGGCTGACGTGTCTTTGCCCCATGTGAAGATGCCTTTGTAAAGCCGGAAAGGAATGAAATATACAATGCAGCGAAGAAAAACGAAGATTTTGCAGGTTGGCGACGTGAAAATTGGCGGAAACCACCCGATTGTTGTACAATCCATGTGCAACACAAAAACCGCTGATGTGCATAAAACCGCGGCGCAAATTGACGCCCTTGCTGCAGCCGGCTGCGAAATTGCGCGGCTGGCCGTTCTGGACGAAGACGATGCCGCCGCCATAAAAGCTTTGCGGAAGGGTAGTAAGATTCCGCTGGTGGCCGATATCCATTTTGACTATCGGCTGGCCCTTACGGCCATTGAATCGGGTGTGGATAAGGTGCGTATTAACCCCGGCAATATTGGCAGCTGTGAGCGGGTTTCCGCCGTGGCCGCCGCCGCAAAAGCTGCGGGAGTCCCCATTCGAATCGGCATAAATACCGGCTCTCTTGACGCTGAAAGTCTTGCGCAGTTTGGCAGTGCGACGCCGGAAGCGCTTGTGCATTCGGCACTGACAAATGTTGCGCTGCTTGAGGATTGCGGTTTTTCCGATATTGCTGTGTCTATAAAAGCGTCCTCCGTCGTGAAAACCATTGAGGCAAACTGTCTCTTTGCTTCGCAGACCGACTACCCTCTTCATTTGGGCGTAACTGAAGCGGGTCTGCCCGAAATGGGCTCCATAAAATCCGCCATCGGCATCGGCTCCCTTTTGGCACAAGGCATTGGCGATACCATCCGGGTGTCTCTTACGGATGACCCGGTTGCGGAAATTCCGGCAGCTATCAATATTTTGCGCGCCTTGTCCCTTCGGGAATATGTGGAGGTCATCTCCTGCCCAAGCTGCGGCCGCTGCCGTGTGGATTTGATTGCCGTTGCCAATAAGGTCAACAAAAGCGTCGCCGCCATACAGAAGAATTGCAAGGTTGCGGTGATGGGTTGCGCGGTCAACGGGCCGGGCGAGGCTCGTGACGCGGATGTGGGCATTGCCGGCGGAGTAGGGGAGTTTCTTCTCTTCAAAAAGGGCGAAATCATCGGAAAATACCCCGAAGACAAAGCCGTTGAGCTTCTTTTGTCCGAAATTATCGCCTTGTAAATTACATAAAACACCATTTTGATGCCGGATTGACTGCAATTCGGCATCCTTTTTTTGTCAAAATAATGCCAAATTGGTAAAATATTGTTATGCTTTGGTAAAATATGTCGAATTGATGTAAAAACGAATTAAAAATGCTTGCCAAATGGATTCAGATAGAGTATAGTATGATTAAGATAAGTTCTGCGAACAAAGCGCAAGCTTCAAGCATAACCTATCATAGGACAAAAACCTTCACAGCTCGGACAGCGCTCAACGGACATGAGCGCGGCTGCAGAATGTTTCCTGTCCCGTCAGGAACAAAAAAATCCCTGATGTCACATTACATCCTTTCTTTTTTCATTTTTTCACCTACCTTCAAGTATGAGAGCACCGTAAGTTTTGCGGTGCTCTTATGCTGTCCATAAAAAGTGATTAAAGTGCAAAATTCCTGCCGATACTTGCACAGTGAATGTTATTACAAATTAAAAACACATTCCGTAAATTCCTTTACAAAACAAGCTTTTTTATATATAATGTACATGAAAGAAGTATGCATTTTGAGGGGGCTTGTGTTTGGAAAGGCGAGGACGAAAGAAGCAAAACAAAACGAACCGAAACATCCGCAACCTGGTTCTCTTAGCTGCGGCACTTCTGATTGTGGTTTTTCTGACGCAGCATCGGGAGCTTTTGACCATCCGCGGCCTTACGGGTGCCATCGGCACGTTTTTTGGTCAGGATGCCATAAGCGACGACGTGGATTTCTCCTATGACGGCAACGACAAGAATGAGATTGCTTTCTTAAAGGGCGGTCTGTGCGTGTCTGCGCCTGACGGTTACCGCTATTTTGACGCGGACGGATATGAGAAAACCACAAAGAGTATTTCTCTGACGACTCCCGCTATGCTTTCAAGCGGCAACCGTGTTTTGGTGTATGACCGGGGCGGCGTTGCTTGCTTTTTGGCGGACTCTTCGGGCGTAATCGGCGATGTAAAACCGGCTGCCGCAATTATTTCTGCCTCCATAAATGAAAGCAATTGGTTTTCGCTGATTACCGCTGAGCAGGGGTATAAGGGCGTCGCCACCGTCTATGATGCCGCCATGAAGGAGCGGCTTAGAATCCGCACAAACGACGAGTATCTGCTCTTATCCTGCATTTCGCCCGGCAAGAACTATTTTCTTGTGGCAACAGTTGGCCAGCGCGACGGTAATATATCAAATAAGATAAAAGTTTATACCATGAAAGGTGAGCTGAAACAGGAGATTTATCTGGGGAAAAGTGTGCCTGTAAACATTGCATTTTCTGACAGAACGAAGTTTTCGGTTGTCTGCGACGATGCCGTTCGCTTCTTTGACGTAAAGGGGAAAGACCGTGGTATTTCAAGTTTTAAGGATGGCCGCCTCCTTTCCTTTACTATCTCAGAGAATTTTGTCACCTATCTGGTTCGGCGGAATAAGGTCGGACTTAAATACATGCTTGTTACCTGCGATTTGTCGGGTAAGGAGCTCAATGCCAAGCAAACCAATGAAGAAATCATGAAGCTTACCTCCGGCCCGCAACAGGTTGCGATTCTGTCCAGCGAGGGCATCACAATATACGATAAAAACCTGAAACCCATTGATGTTTATGTATCAAAAAAAGAAACGCGTAATATCATTATGGTAGAGGACGGCACAATTCTGGAGTTATCCGAAAACAGCGGAGCAAAGCTGAAAAAGAACTAGGGGAGGGCAAAAAATGAATTTTATTGCGGACATTCTTGCACTTGCGATTTGCACCGGCATTGCATTTTTATATTACAAAAAGGGCTTTTTTATATCTCTTGTGAATCTGGGCGTTTTCCTTGCGGCGCTGTACGTAACAAGGTTTTTATGCATCATTTTGCAAGCACCCATCGCAATCCTGCTTGCCGGTAAAATCCCGGCCGAAATTCCTCCGGTTGTACATACCACACTCAGCGCTTTTGGCAGTACGCTGCCCATGGTTATGGCGTATCTCATCCTGCTGCTGGTGTCATTCGGTATTTTTGCGGCACTCTTTTTGCCCCTTGCAAAGCTTGCGAATTTGCTCCTGAAGCTACCTGTTTTGAAACAGATTAACCGCTTCCTCGGCTTGATTTTGGGCATATTTATCGGCGCGCTTGCCGCCTATTACTCTTTAAGCCTTATCTGGCCGGTTATACAATCCGTGTTCTTTGCAAACACCTTGGCGCAGGAAACGGGCGATTCCCTGGTTTTACCTTACATCCAGCAGATGATAAGTGCAATTTTGAAGGCAATAAAAGTATTCCCAATCCGCAATTAAAAGCTTAATTCGGCAAGCAGCACTTGCCGCTGCGCTCTTCGGCGCAAGGCGGTTAGTAGTAAGATATATAAAGGACGTTTTATGAAAGAGAATTATAAAAATCAAATGAAAAATGTACCCAATATTTTGTCCGGTTTTCGTTTGGCTTTGATTCCGGCGTTTGCCATGCTGTTTTTGACGGGACAACGGGAGCTGGCTGGTATTATGTTTATGCTGGCGGCCTGCACCGACGCCCTTGACGGCTTTATCGCGCGGAAGTACAACGCGATTTCCAAATTGGGGCGCATATTGGACCCGCTGGCCGACAAGCTGATGCAGTTTGTTGCGCTGGTTTGCCTTGGATATGCGCGGGCCATTCCGTACTGGTTTGCCGGGATTTATATGCTCAAGGAACTTGTGATTTTGTGCGGCGGCATCAAGATGTTCAAGACGGTTTCCGATGTCATGCCTTCGAAAATTCTCGGGAAAATTGCTGCGGTGATGTTCTATTTGTCCATTACGGCAATCATCTTTTTTGAAGCCTTAAGTTCACCGATTCGTTATACTTTATTAACAGTTTGTTTAACACTTACACTGGCCGCTCTGGTAGACTATATATTATCCTACAGCAAATATGTGAAATCCATAAAAGCAATTCGCGAAAAGCCGTAGACCGCGCACTTTTCGCCCCGGTAGAAAGTTGGGAGAACTATGTCACAAATTTTATGTTCAAAATGCAAAAAAAATATAGCCATGATTTTCATCACCCGTGAAGAAAATGGCCAGATTGAAAACCAGGGTCTGTGTATTCGCTGCGCCCAGGAGATGGGTTTGAAGCCCATTAACGGCCTGATGGAGCAGATGGGCATTACACCTGAAAATCTGGAAGCCATGTCCCAAGACCTGATGGAATCCATGGAGGAGCAATCCCTCTTTGACGAGGAGCCGCAAGAAGAGGAATCCCGCAAGACGTCAACCTTCCCTTTTGCTGGGCTTTTTGGCGGCGGGCATGACAAGGGCCGCAATGAAGAAAGCCGAAAGCCGCAAGGCGGCAGCACCGCCCTAACCAAGGAAAAAGCACCCCAAAGAAGCAAGCGCAAGCACCTGAATTCCTATTGTATTGACGTCACCGCGCGGGCACGTGAGGGGAAAATCGACCGTGTCATCGGCCGCAAGGACGAAATTGAGCGAGTCATCCGCATTCTAAACCGCCGGCAGAAAAACAACCCTTGCCTGATTGGTGAACCCGGTGTCGGCAAAACCGCCATCGCGGAAGGCCTCGCTATGAAAATTGTAGAAGGCGACGTGCCTCACAAGCTCCGCGGGAAGGAAGTTTTCATGCTGGACTTGACCGCACTGGTGGCGGGAACCCAGTTCCGAGGACAGTTTGAAAGCCGCATGAAGGGTCTCATCGACGAGGTGAAAAAAGAAGGTAAGATTATCCTTGTCATTGACGAGGTGCACAGCATTGTCGGGGCAGGGGACAGCGAAGGCTCCATGAACGCTGCCAATATCCTAAAGCCCGCCCTTTCACGGGGCGAGGTGCAGGTAATCGGTGCCACAACCTTCGCCGAATATCGCAAATATATTGAAAAAGACGCTGCACTGGAGCGCCGTTTCCAGCCGGTAACCGTAGACGAACCCTCCATTGAGGATAGCATCGAAATCATTTACGGCATCCGCGACTATTACGAAAAGCACCATTGCGTAGCTGTTTCTTATGAAATTGCGCGGCAGGCAGTGCTTCTTTCCGAGCGCTATATTCCTGACCGCTTTTTGCCTGACAAGGCCATTGACCTGTTGGACGAGGCTTGCAGCGAGGTGAATCTGAGTAATAAACAAATTGAAATATGTGAGCAAAAAAAGAGCCAATTGCAGGAGGTTATCACCGCAATTGACGCTTGTGACCTGGATGGAACCGAGGATAAATACCGTGAACACGCGGACTTGAAGTCGCTGGAATGCCGCCTTTTAGACGAAATAAAAACGCTGGAAGATACAAAACCAAATCTGACGGTATTAAATCTCTCCAGAATTATTGAACTGTGGACAAAAATCCCGGCGTCCAAGATTTACGAAGCTGAGTTTAAACGTGTCAATGAGCTGGAAGACCGCTTAAAGGAGCACGTTGTCGGCCAGGACAAAGCTGTCGCCGCCATTGCACGGGCCATTCGCCGCAACCGGGCGGGTATCTCCGCCAAGCGCAAGCCTGTTTCCTTTATCTTTGCCGGTTCCACAGGCGTGGGCAAGACGGAGCTTGTAAAGCAGCTGGCTCTTGACATGTTTGCTGCACCCGACGCTCTTATCCGCCTTGACATGAGCGAATATATGGAAAAACACGCTGTTTCCAAGCTGATTGGCTCACCTCCCGGTTACGTCGGTTATGACGAAGCGGGGCAGCTCACAGAGAAGATTCGCCGCCGCCCGTATTCCGTCATCCTGTTTGACGAAATTGAAAAGGCGCATCCCGACGCTTTAAACATCCTGCTGCAGGTTCTTGACGACGGCACCCTGACCGATGCCCAGGGGCGCAAGGTCAGCTTTGAAAACACCATTATCGTCATGACCACAAACGCAGGCAGTGAAAAAGGCGGCACGGGCACTGTTGGCTTTGGCAACAGCGAAAACGAGCAGAGCAAGGCCCGCGTCATGAAGTCGCTGACCGATTTCCTCCGTCCCGAGTTTTTAAACCGTGTGGACGACGTCATCTGCTTTAATATACTAACAGAAGACAACTTCAAGGAAATTGCAAAAATCATGTTGCTCGAACTGACAAACAATATGGACGCCCGCGGCATAAAGCTGACCTACACAAGCGATGTCTTGGACTACCTAACCGAGAAAGCCTATTCCCGCACATACGGTGCGCGGAACCTTCGCCGTCAGATTGAGCGTGATATTGAAGACCTGATTGCCATGAAAATCATAGAGGGATATGACAAAGCGATAACTGCCATGCATATTTCCGTCAGTGACGGCACAGTTCAGCTAACCTGCGCGTAACAGTTTAAATTTCACATAGGAGGGTTTTTAGGAAATGATTTGTTCATCTTGCGGAAATATTATCCCGGATACAGTTGGTTCGTGTGCATATTGCAACGCGGTGCAACCGAAAAAAACAGAGTCCTGTCGAAGCTGCGGAAAAATTTTGTCAGGCAACAAGCTTTTTTGCACAGCCTGCGGAAGCCGGCAGAACGGCGGTGCTACTGTGCAGCAAAATTCGCAGCAGCAACCAGCACGCCCAATAAACCCGCCTTATAACCCCTATGCATACACGCAGAATCCATACGGCAGCAGCGTATACACGCCCGGCATGCCGCAAAGGTACCGCCCTAACCCGTGTAAATCGCGGATTTTGGCCGGGCTGCTTGGCATGTTTTTGGGATGCATTGGCGTACATAATTTCTATTTGGGCTATACAGGCCGTGCCATTGCGCAGCTGCTGATTACCGTGTTGTCCATTGGCATATTGCTGCCTGTTTCGGCGGCTTGGGGCTTCATTGAAGGGATTTTGATTCTTTGTAATGAGCAGTATACCGATGCCAGCGGCGCCTATCTTTTAGATTAACAGCAAGGCCGGAGTGAGTCTTCTCATTCCGGCTTTTTGGAAAAAACACCGGAAAATGCAAGCAAATCAAGGGATATTCTTTAGTTGTGTCGCAGATATTGTCAATGGTTCACTTGTTCTGTCGCCGCAAAAGGTATATACTATATATGTAAATTATTATAATAAGGGGATTTTTGGTTATGAAAAAGTTTATTGCGCTTTGCGCAGTTGTAGTGTCGCTTATGGCGTTTTCTGTTATGGCGTCGGCCGCGACACGTACAGTATCAATTGTAGGGCAACGTGATGGTTCAACGCCGAATTCCTTGCGGCAGGCGCTTAGGGATTGTAATGAAGGTGATGTTATTATTCTTACCCCGGGCGAATATCAGTTAGAGGCTCCACTAGAACTAAACGGGAAGAAAAATATTACGATTAAAAGCTCCACAGGCAACTACTACGATGTCATAATTAAGGGCACAAGTTTCCACAAAATCGACTCTCAGCGTTCCAGCGATGTACCGGGAAGAGACTACCCTGACTATAGAAATTCAGGTGATGAAGAGAAGACCCCCCACGGTATTATAAACGCCGGGGACGAACTCCTCTTTATCAACAGCTCTTCCGATATTACGATTTCCGGCATTACCTTTACGTTGGCATCCAGTCAAGGTATTAAGCTTGCAACCGACAGTGGCGTTAAAAATGTCACCATTCAAAACTGCCGTTTTTTCGATATCAATGAGCGTATGATTAAAGGCGTAAACGGCGGCGGTAAATATCTTGAAAATATAAAGATCATCAACAATCACTTTGAAAACGCGCAAGTTCCGAATGTAGGCGATATAAAATGGGGCGAGCATGACGGTGATTATGTCGCCGGTATTGATATTATGTTCGCGGACGGACTTCTTATCTCCGGAAATACTTTTAAGAACATTAAAGGTACAACGGGCAGCGGTCGTGCCGGAATTTTCATTTGGGTCGGTTCAAAAAATGTAATAGCCGAAAATAATACATTTATTAACTGCGACCGTGGCATTAGCTATGGTGTTCCCGGCACCAGTTCTGTTGGACAGAATATGAAAAACGGACTCATTCGGAACAATCTTTTTATAGGCGGAAGCAGCAGCAATGGCAGCGGTATTAGTATTGAAATTGCCGGCGGCGAAGACATAAAAATATACAACAATACAGTTTATCGCCCGCAAGGCCGAGGCGGAATTGTCCTGCAGGATACGGGCAACAACAGAAATATTGACATAAAAAACAATTTTATTTTCGGTAATACATCATTGGGCGGAAGTACTGTTACACAGTCAAATAATAAAATGATTTCAAGAAGCGGAACCTTCCCGTCTGCAAATTTTGTTGACGCGAGCAACAACGACTTCCACTTGACAAAAACAGCCGCAGACTTGATTGGTATGGGCGTTACCCTTCCTGAAGTAACCAAAGATTTTGACGGCACCACCCGCCTAAACCCGCCTTCCATCGGCGCGTTTGAGTTTGTTCCCCCTGCTGACAAGATTTCCGGCAAAGTGCTGTTTAAAACCAACCCGCTCCTCCCAATCCTTCCCACCGTAACAATCACCGACCCGGAAGGCAACACCAGACCCATCCCGGTAGCAGCCGACGGCAGTTTTGGTGACATTGCCATTCTCAGCGGTGTGGAATACACCATAAAAGCCGAAAAAGCACGCCACCTTCCGCTTACAATGAAAAAAACCTTTACCGAAAGCGAAACCTTCGACATTCCCATGATATGCGGCAATGTTCTTGACGACCCCAACAGCGAGAAATTTATCATTGATATCGACGACCTCATCGCATTGCTTGGCTCGTACAAAGCGTCAGCGGGCAGCGCCAAGTATAACGTCAATGCGGATTTTGATGAAAGCGGCATAGTTGACATCGACGACCTGATTATACTGCTTGGCAGCTATAAAAAATCTGCGCCAAGAGTTTAGTCAGCAACACAAAAAAAGTAAATGCCGCGGGAGTGTTTTCCGCGGCATTTTTACTTCAAAATACCAAAAAAGCTAAATGAAGGGCAATTTAATATGAAGAAAATACTGATATTCTGCATAGCTCTATTTTCACTTGTTGCATTCTCTATCAGTGTCTCCGCTGCAACAAGAAATGTGTCAACCACCGCGCAACTGCGTACCGCCTTGGATGCTTGCCAGCCCGGCGATGAAATTGTGTTAAGTTCGGGCACATATCTGGTTGACCGCCCGCTGATTCTTGATGGCAAAAAGAACATTACCATCAGAAGCGCAAGCGGCAACAGTCAAGACACAATCATAAAAGGTACCAGCTTTCATAAGGTTGATTCCCAGCGTACCACAGATGTTCTCAGACCCCCGGATGAAAAAAACGAAGGCGATGAACTCCTCTGGATTTACAGCAGCTCAAATATTACCATTAAAGGCATAAAGTTTCATTGGGCGTCCTGCCACGGTATTAAATTTAATACTCCGGACGGCACCGGCATTTTGAATATTACCATTGAAAATTGCCACTTTCTTGACATCAACGAGCGCATGTTAAAGGGTACAAGGAGCGACGGACATTATCTTGAAGGTCTGAAAATCATAAACAATACCTTCGAAAATACGCAAATCCCTGTGGCGGAAGACCATGACCCGGAATTTGGTGGCGATTATGTTGGCGGCATGGATTTGATGCACGTAAAGGGCGCGCTGGTTTCCGGCAACACATTTAAGAATATTAGGGGACCCCTGGAGGGCGCCCGCGGCGGCATTTTTATGTGGCACGGCTCCGAAAATGTAACGGTGGAAAAGAATACCTTTATCGGCTGCGACCGCAGTATTTGCTTTGGAAACGGCACAGGTGCCGTCGGCGCTCATATGAAAAACAGCATCATTCGAAATAATATTGTCATGATGGGCAAGGACATTGGTATTGAGCTTGCCTGTGTCAGCAACGTGAAGGTGTACAACAACACCGTTTGCCAGTCTACTGCAAACGGCCGCGGCATTATCTTGGGCGCAAGCGGCAACGAGTACATCGACATAAAGAACAACTATCTCCACGGGCGCAACCATTATAGCGGCTCTGTTATTTCAAACATGAATAGCACCTGCGTAGAATCTAATAATCTTTTCCGCTCCGGTAACAGCATTCCTGCTTACTTTGAAAATGGCGCAGAGGGTGACTTTCACCTGAAAAGCTCTGCCGCAAACTTGATTGGCAAGGGTGTACCGTTGTCGGATGTAGCTACTGATTTCGACGGTGTTTCCCGCGAAACTCCGCCTTCAATCGGCGCATTTGAGTATGTTTCGCCGACCTGCAAGCTTTCCGGGACCGTTTCCTTTGCAGGGAAATTGCTTCCAATTGTGACAATTACCGGGCCTGATGGTGTCCGCCCCGTAACAATTGCCGCCAATGGCAGCTATGAAGTTAGCGTAATTGAAGGCGTATCGTACACAATAAAGGCGACAAAAGCACGGCATCTGCCATTCTCCGCTTCGGTAAGCATCTTGGCCGATGACACCTGTCAAATCAAGATGCTTGTCGGAAATATTGTCGATAATCCCGCAAGTGATAAGTATGTCATTGATATAGACGACCTCATCGTGTTGCTTGGTTCGTACAAAGCGACGACAGGCAGTACTAAGTATAATGCAAACGCGGACTTGAATGAAAGCGGTACAATTGACATCGACGATTTGATTCTGCTGCTTGGCAATTATAAAAAATCCGCGGTAAAAGCGTAAAGAAATAAAGGAGACAGTATGAATACGTACACCATAAAGAGGTCCGAGCCGGGACGTGCGCTCATTGACAACTACCCTTGGACAGCAGAATATCCGCCTGTCATAAAGGCGTATGCAGAGCTGACCTACGACGACACCGCCCTGCATGTAAAGTTGGCCGCAGAAGAAACAAATCTGCGTATAGAAACAAAGCTACCAAACGAAATGGTCTGTCAGGACAGCTGCCTGGAATTCTTTTTCAATCCCATGCCTGAAGAAGGGGACAAATACCTGAATTTCGAGTTCAATCCGGCGGGCAATTACTGGCTGTCAATAGGGGATGGGCGTTCCCCCCGCACCTGTATGGAACTGACGGAGTTCTCTTATGATTTTGCGGTTGCAACCACGGTCTGCGAC
>JGI994J12354_10003510_pt1 | contig 14588 bp, 12 predicted proteins | sample IntmicLarv3ML3BL_FD_12354 | JGI IMG/M metagenome (IMG submission 12354)
ATCTCTTCCCTCCGTCCAGTGACAGTCTGACGACAAATAAATATCTGCACGTAAACTTATTTCACAATACTTCTACGCGTGTAAAGGAATACGATATACAGGGCTAGCTTAACTTGTCGTCAGACTGTCGCTGGAAGAAAGAGGGAAAATCCATTTTGTAAATAATTATTCATTTTTAATTCTAGCTAATCGCATTCAGCAATTGCGAAGCAATGCGGTAAGTCTTCTATGCAGTACACCCTAATGGATGCAGGCACTGCCTGCTTTGGATTGCAAAGGCGAAACCAGCCTTTGCGCTAGGGGTCAAGGGGGCAAAGAGCCCCTTTGAAAAGAGATGATGAAATAGAAGAATAAATAATTATAAAAAAAGGCGCATTTGTTAAATAAAACCTTATTTAACAAATGCGCCTTTTTTTAAATAAATTCTTTTTTCTCTATTTTGTATCGAGTTCGAAGATGAAGTTTTTGCGGAAATTTTTTGGTACAGAAACAAAGCCTTTACTATCTAGTAGTTGTGCAGTGTTGTCGTCTAAAAGTTCTCTTATGTATGGCTTAACTTTTTCGGCATTTTCCGCTTTGTATACTACCATAAATGGCATATTAAAAGGATAGTCGTTACTATGAATGTTTTCTGGGGTAGGGAAGCTTGCGTGCGCTGTTTTGCCTTCATCAGTTACAGGGCTGATTGCAACAATTTTACCCGCTTGTAGTGGTATTTGCGAAATCGCGATAACTGAATTGTTACTTTTGATGAAAGATTCAAGCGTTGTATCATCGTTAAATATCAGAACTTTTTCGTTCAAATTCAAGCCTGGGAATGATACGTGCTTAAAAAGTTCCACAGTGAGGTTATCGTTTGAAGTTATTGCAACTGGCTGAATTGCTCGCATATTTTGGAGTCCGAGGCTTTGCCAGTTTGTGAAGTTTTCTCCTGCGCCTTTAGAAAATATTTTTTTCAGCTGAAGTAATGAAATTTCTGAAACAGAATTTACAGGATTAACCAAAATGTATGCGCTTTGATAGCCTACGGGAATTGATTTATATTTTGCGATTAAGTCTAACTGTTCGCGAGGGATAGCTAATATAGCTAAGTCTGCATCACTACTTTCTGCCTCAAAAGCTTTGAGTCCGCGTACAGAGCCAGTCATCTCGATAGTTAATGTGTCGCCGCGAGCTTTTGCCAGTGCAGACATTTGTTCTTTAATCGGTGCTTCGAGCAAATCAGAGCCTACAATTTTAATTGTATTGCAGTGTGCTGATGAACAAATCAGCGATGTAAGAATAATAGAAATTAAATACTTCATATCATCATTATTCATTCTTGATTTTTCAAATCAAGACAAAATTTATTCCTCTTATATTTAGTTTTTTTTCGATTTCGCTCTTTTATGTGAGCAATGGATTTGTCTGTCTTTTCATAGGGCACCACGAGTACTATCCATTCAAAAACGATACATTAATTTTTGCAATTCTTTAGAATTACATTTTAAAGTCAATATTTTTCAATTTATAAAGAAACAGGCTTCGTTTTAAATTATAATTTGAGGCAAATTTAGTCTACAAAAAAATGGCATCGAAAAATATCGATGCCATTTTTTCTTTTTATAAAAGTAATATCTACTTAGCGATGCTATCTTTTACTTTAACAATCAAAGCATTGAAAGCTGCTTCATCATTGATTGCCATTTCAGAGAGTTGTTTTCTGTCGAGAGCGATATCCATCTTTTTAAGAGCGCACATAAATTGGCTATATTTGAGACCATTTATGCGGCAGACAGAATTGATACGTACTATCCACAAACGACGAAATTCACGACGACGAACTCTTCTATCGCGATACGCATACTTACCTGCGCGCATTACAGAGTCTTTAGCGTAGCGGTAAAGACGTGATTTATTACCGAAATAACCGCGAGCTTGCTTAAGCACTCTCTTTCTGCGTTTTTTCGTGTAAGTTACATTTGTTACTTTTGGCATGTTATTGTTTCCTTGATATATTTTTTAGAGCCTGAGGGTCGCCTTGAGATACACCCTTTTAGCTAGTTATCATTTGCTTTATGCAAACGGCATTGCTTTTTTGAGAGCTGCTGCGTGTCCTTCAGAGACCTTTTGGTCTTGACCGAAGCGTCTTCTTTGCTTTGCAGATTTAGTGCGGAGCAAGTGACGCTTTCCTGGCGAGCGACGCAACATCTTTCCTGATGCTGTTAGCTTGAAGCGTTTTACTATTGATTTCTTAGTTTTTTGCATGTGCGTTAAGAATAAAGAGGGTCATTCAATATTCTTTTGAAGATTTGTAAAGTATTTTATTTGCAAATTGCATATTTTTTTTATGTTGCAGATTTTTATAATCGAAGATTTAACTCAATTAAAAAATAAGTTTGCCCCAAGAGGAAAAATATTTCAGATTTTTTCCTTATGAAAAGAGTGTTAAACTTAGTATCTTTAGTGATAGTAGCCTTTGTGTCGGCATGTGGCATAGTAGAAGAAGGCTCGAAAAACGCTGCAAGCAATTGGACTTTTGGCAAAGACTTATCTTTGTTAGGTCAATATGCAGATTATGAAATCTTGGGTTCAGGAGATTCTTTTATTGCGGTTTCACCAAAGCTTCAAGGACGCGTTTTGGTCGGAACTTTAGACGGTTCTGGTGCTCCCAGCTTAGGCTGGTACAACAGAGACTTGCTCTTGGCGGATTCAGAGTTCGCAAGGCTCAATACTCTTGGCGGTTTAGATTCTTTTTCTTTAGTTCCAGAGGGCGGACAGTATGCTTTATTCTTTCAAAAGGATGCTCTTTTTATTGCAGAAAACTGGAAGAGCCCTGCATTTTTATCCAGCGAAGCTTGGGATGTTAAATCTAAAAGTAATTCTGCAATCAAACTAGAGAAAAGAGCTCAGTTTAAAAATGCTCAAGGATTTACTTTCGATGCTCTTTTTGAAAGAGAAATTTCTATGATTAACAAGGAGGATGCTTCTGTTATTTTAGGCATAGAAATTCCTAATTCAGTTTCAATGTTAGCATTTCAGTCTTTCAATAAAATCACAAATAAAGGTAGCGAAGCTTGGGATAAGAATTCCTTGATAGCCCTTAGTTCGCAGTCATATCTTTCAGCTAGCAAAAATTGCTATGCCTTTATTCCATATAAAGACGGTGACGCTAACGAGCTCGGAAATATTTTAAGAGATGACTATTTTGAAAGCGCAAGTGAATTCAGACTCGCTGTTTTCGATACATACATCCGATTGCGCACAGACGCAAAAAAGATGATTGAAATAGGTATCAATCCTAAGAGAAGCAAAGGCATTATGGCTTCGTACGATGCGTATAATGGAGTCTTAACTGTGATTAAATATATTCAACCTAGCAGTCCAAAACTCTATGCAGATAACTCTTGGCGTAACAAAGATAACCCTCTCTTGGGTGATGCAATGAGTGTATATAATAATGGGACTTCAAGTGCAGGTTCTTTTGATTCTAATCCTTTTTATAAAATGACTACAAATTCTCCTGCTCTTGCTTTGGAGTCTGGTAAGAGTCAATTTCACGTTCATAGAGTCTTTAAATTCAAGGGTTCTGAGTATGAATTAGGGCTGATTGCATTTAAACTTATTGGTGTTCCAATCAAAGATTTGCGCGTAGAATAGTAAAATGAAAAGCGATTTATTTCTCGAAAAACTTTTAGATACTCGCTCTCCAACTGGCACAGAAGGCGAGCTAAATGCTGTCTTGGATTCTTTTGTTAAAGACTTCAAATGCGAAGTTAAAAAAGATGTCTTGGGCAACAGATTTGTTAGCATCGGTAAGGGCGAACGCTCTTTGATGATTGCTTCGCACAGTGACGAAATCGGCTTTATTGTTACTTATATAGACGATAATGGATTTATATTTTTCGATAAGCTCGGTGGTCACGACAATACAATGATTGCGGGTAGACGCGTTGATATCATTACTAAAAAAGGAATCGTTAGCGGAGTCACTGGCAAAAAAGCTATACACTTAATGACAGATGCAGAGCGCAAAAGTGTTCCTGAAACTCATCATCACTGGATAGACATTGGTCTTTCGGATAAAAAGAGTGTAGAAGGAATTGTCTCTATTGGCGATAGCGTTGTGTACGATTACAAGATGCAAAATCTTGCGAAAAATAGAATCACAGCACGCGCGCTTGACGACAAAGCGGGTTGTTATTGTGCCTTTGAATCTTTACGCAGGCTATCTAAGAAAAAAATAGATTTCAAAGTTTGCGCAGTTGCAACAACTCAAGAGGAAATCGGAACTCGAGGTGCTCAGGTTGCAGGTTATGCCTTGAATCCTGACGCGGCTTTGGTTATAGATGTTGAGCACGCAACAGATTATCCTAATTGCGATAAGCAAAAATATGGCTCTATAAAATTAGGTGCAGGAGTTGTGATTTCAAGAGGTCCAAATATCAGCCCTGTGATTTTTGATAAGCTAATTGCTTGTGCAAAAAAAGCTAAAATAAAATATCAAATAAACGCAGAACCGCGTCCAACAGGCACAGATGCTAGAGTTATTCAAATGGCAAGAAGCGGTATTGCTACTGGTTTGCTTGGAATCCCCTTGCGATATATGCATACTCCGAGCGAAATTCTTGATACTGATGATTTGGAGTCTTGCGTAAAATTGATTGAAATTTTTGCAGAGACTCTTAAGAATTCTGATAACTTTAATTTTTAATTTTCTTTTTAATAATGTCTACCCCATTAAAAAATAAGCGCGTAGCTCTGACTCGTCCCGACAACGAATCTTTGGCGAAAAAGCTAAAGGCACTCGGCGCTGAAATTATTGATATGCCACTTACTGAAATCGCGTTCGATAGTTCTGATAATATAGATATTTTGTCTGAAATTGGTCATTACTCAGTTATTTGCTTTACAAGTGCGAATGGAGTTGAAGGTTTCTTTAAACACTTCTTCAAAAAATATACTGATATTCGTTGTATAGGCGCTGCTGCTTTAGCTTGTGTAGGCAAAGCAACTTCGGAGGCTCTGGCAAAGTTTTATCTCGAAACAGATATTATGCCAACGGTTCACAATGGCGAATCTTTGGCTCAAGCGATAATGGAACATCGCGATATAGAAAATGAAAAAATTTTAGTTGTCTGCGGAAGCCTAAGTAAAGAGGAGTTGCCAAAAATTCTTCAAGAAAAAGGCAATGCCATTGTAGACACTTATCAAGTTTACTCTACTATTAAGAAAGAAAGTCAGACTCTCGAAGATGCAATGTTCTCTTTTGTAAACGAGGGGGCAGATGCTATTATTTTTATGAGTCCATCGGCTGTTGAAGTCTTTGCTGATAATATGGAAAAATTCGTTTTATCAAAAAAAGCAAGAAAGCCTAAAACACTTTCAATAGGTTCAACAACATCGTCTGCGATGCGAAAACTCGGAATTCCTTTATCGGCAGAAGCTAAAGAAGCTACGGAAGATTCTTTGGTCGATGCAATTATCAATTTGATTTAAATTTTATCTTATGGAAAAGAAAATGCAAATATTCTCAAAAGAGGCAAAAGTTTGGCTTATATGTACACTCGCTCTTATAGTGTGCGCCTGTTCAAAAGAAGAACAAAAAGTAGAAAAAACTTCTGTCGAAGAACAGATCGAAGAGGTGATTCAAGAAGAGACTGTTGTTGAGCTTAAAGAAGAAATCAAAAAACCTGAGCCTCCATTTTTGCGCATAGATTTTCTATCAGAAAATTTAGTAAAAAATGCCACACTAAAAGCTAATCTTACTATCGAGGGCGTTTTTGATAATCCTTTCGACTCAAGAGATATCGCAATTGATGCAATGATTTCTTGGAAGAAAGATACTCAAATGATTAATTGGCCTGTGTATTTTGTTGAAGGTACAAGTGAGAAATCTCGTTGGAAGCTGAATGCTCCTTTGTTGGGCGAAGGCAAATACAAATGCAAATTTATTTATAGAGATAGAAATGGATTCAAAGAATCTGAAGATTTTGAATTCAATGTAAGAGCAGAAAATAGACACGGTATTTTTAAGCCTGCAAAAAAAATGTTCTTTGCTCTTAAAGACGATTTGGGAAATGTCTTTAGAGGTATGGGCGCGAATTTGAGTTTAAGCGATGGCGAAGATGCAACATCGTCTATACTAGCGCTAGTGCAGGCAAAGTGCAACTTGATAAGGTTTAATCTTGGCAATGACTGGAATAGTTTTGTTGCAGAAGATATGCTCGCTGAAAAAATTGAATTAGAAGAAGGCGAAGAAGAGGAAGAAGAAATTGAAGCAAGTGCTACTGTAAAAAGCGGATTTTTCAATCAAGAATATTTGAATAAATTAGAGCTTTCTCTTGATTTAGCTTATGAAAATAATATGCAAACTATTTTATCTCTCTTAGATCAAAGTGCGTTTGAAGAAGATGTTTTTGCAAAATCATACTTCGTAAAAAGTGGCTTGAGTAGCGACATACAGAGCTTCTTTGTAGATAGAAAAGTTAAAGACTATTACAAGAATTATATTCGCTATATGGTAGCGCGCTTTGGTGGTCGTACAGAAGTGATGGCTTGGAATCTTTATAGCGGGATAGATAGAAATAATAAACAAGATTTTGAAAAACGCATTTTGTGGTTAGAAGAAATTTCTTCATACATTCGCGATATAGATGCAACAGGTCGCTCTTTGATTGTGAGCGCAAGTACATCTTCAGCGCACGATGCTATTTGGTATTCTATGTCTACAGATATTATAGGGCTTGAATCTTATAATATGAAAAATTTTGCATTCACAGTTTTTGAATCTTCAAAATATTTTACAAAAAAATATTCAAAGCCAATGATATTTATGTCTTATGGAATCACCGCTGACAAAGAGGGACATCCAGACAAAAATAATATGATATTGCACGATTCTCTTTGGGCAGGTTTGTTTTCTCAAACACCTATTTTGCCTTTGGCCTCAAATGTAAAAGCTTTGTCTCAAAATGGCTCTATGTCTAAGTTTAAGAGCGTTGCCGCGTTTGAAAAACTTTATGGAATTAATCCAGAAAATCTAAAATCGCTTGCATCAGATTATGTGCAAATCTTTGCACGCAAGGGCGAGAATATGACTATCATTTATCCTACATTTATGGCAACTTATCCTGAAATTGCTATGGCAGATGATATGTATAAGGCTAAAGTAAATTCGTCTGGAAAAATTTTATTTAACACGTTGTCTTCGCGTCTTTCTGATTTGAATCCGCAAACTTTAGTTGTAAATATGGGTAAAGCAAAAGGCAAAGTAACGCTCGATATTTCTGCAATGAGGCAACTCGATGAAAAATTCGATTTCGTGATTCTTATAGATGGCGTTGAAACTCTTCGCAAAACTTTTGATATTGCAAAAGGCGATGTTATTAAAGATGGAGACTACAATAAAATTTTAGTTTCAGAATCAATTTCTATTGCTCTTGAAGAGGGCGAACACGAGATTGGTTTTGAGATCAAAAGTGCAAATTGGCAAAATCCTGCATTCGTGGAAATTGCTTCTATCACTGTAGATAACTTGGGTTCTTTGGCTGGCGTAAGTGCCGTAGATGTTTTGGGTCTTGAGGATTCTAAAGACAATAAGAGATTCTATTGGTTCAAAAGAATGGGAACAAGTAGCTGGGGCTTTTTCAAATACAAGTTGGCAGAGCGCAACATTCCAGATTTAAAACCTTTTGAATATGCTATCGAAAATTTGAAAGCTAAGACGAATTATAAAATTAGTTGGTTCGATACAATCAATGGAAGAGAAATTATTTCTGGCATTGTTGCAACAGATGATAAGGGTAAACTTACTTTTAATGTGGCATCTTTTAAATATGATATTTCTTGTTGTATAGAAGAATCAAATTAATTTTTGAAACAAAATAATTAAAATCGCGTTAAATATGAATATGAATAAAAAATCAAAAAAGCGCAGCGCATTTACGCTGATGGAAATTCTTTTGGTCGTTGCATTGATGGCTTTGTTGCTAACATTGTTAGTTCCTAACTTAAGTGGTATTTTTACTGGCGGACAAACTTCTGTTGCAAAAACTTTTGTTATGGGTTCGGCAGAAACTCCATTGATGTCTTACAAATTGGCAATGGGTAGCTATCCAAGTACAGAAGAGGGTTTGCAGGCTTTGGTTACAGCGCCTAACGATTCTCCACGTTGGAAAGGTCCATACCTAAAGCAGTTGCCTTTAGATCCTTGGGGTTGTGAATACAAGTACGCATTCCCTGGTGAGCGCAATAAAGATTCTTACGACTTGTGGTCTATGGGCCCTGACAAGCAAGATGGCACTGACGACGACATAGGCAATTGGGAAGCAAAATCCGAGAAATGATTTTGAGTAAAAAGCGAGACGCATTTACTATAATAGAAATCTTAATTGGAATTTCATTGTTGGCGATTATACTCTCGATGACAATGTTTTCTCTAGACCCGATGTTGGCTTCGCTAAAAGAACGCTCGCCTGTGAGCATTCTTAAAGCAAGCGTCAAGCGCGCTTACGAGGAGGCCAATAATCTGGGCAAAGAAGTGGCATTACGTTTTGATTTTGATAAAAATTCTCTGGTCTTAACAGAGTATGAATCTGCAAAAATAATTTGCGAATTCGAATTTGGTGAAAAATCAAAAAGCATAATAGAAATAGATTTTATTCCTGTTTATCCAAATTCAATAAGCGAAAATAGTAAAATGTCTTTCAATACTGCAAAGTCTTTGAATGCGCTTCGATACTCACCGGATGGTTCTTCTACGCCTGCGCAGATAATTATAAGAGATGGTTTGCGCGAGGATTCTTTTTTAACTGATAGTTTTTCACCTGTTCTATTAAAAGATGATAGCTAAAAAAAATAGAGCTTTTACTTTGGTTGAAACTTTGATTGCAGTAGCTCTCTTTGGTATGATGGCTATTTATTTAGGGCAAGCTTGTATGAATTGTTCTATGCTTTTGGATACTCTAAATAAAGATAGTGACGAGGATTTTTTAAGAGAATATGTAACAACTAGAATTCGTGCAGTTCAAAGTATTGATGAACTTGAATCTGGCATTGATTTTGTGGCTCCTGACTCTTCACAAGTACGTGTTATGGGCAAAGCATATCCGTCTGTATTTTTAGATTTGTTTGAGTTTGCTTTTACGGTGAAATCTACATCTCTAAACTACGAAGATACTATTTTTTTGATAAGGCGCAACTGGTATGAAGACTCTAACGAGCGCGATGATTTGATTAAAGATAGAACTGATTATCTTGAAACTTCGCGTCGTCAAAAATCTAGACTTAACTAAAATGAAAAGAGGAAAAAGAGCTTTTACAATTCTTGAAGTTTTGCTTTCTTTAGCAATCGCAGGAATGGTTATGGTAGCTTGCGTGAGTCTTCTTTTTGCAATGGTTAAGCTGATTGACGATATGGAAGATTCTGAGCCTTTAGAAAATCACGCAAACACGGTTGAACGATTTTTACGTAGTGCATTTTTGAATTCTACATTTTCTCAGACTATGCCTGAATATGTAGTAGGTGCTGTTCGTGCGGGCAGCGGAGCCGTTAGACTCGGACAAAATCCTGAAATTGAAAATGGCGAAGTTTTGCATTTGTGTTTTGGAGTTGCGCGCGATCATCCATTGTTTTTATCTCGCAATCAATTTTCTCAAGAAAAGATTTGCTGGTTAGAATTCAGAGAAGGCTCAGGTCTTTATTTAGTTTGGACATTCATAGCCTATGAAGAGGACGAGACTGATTACATTGTTTATGAAAATTTAATTTCAGAGTATGTAGAATCTGTTAGCTATTTGTTTTACTCAGAAGACAGGGATTGGGAAGAAGAAAAAGAATTAAATTTAACAGGCGAAAATGCAGGGCAGATGCCGTTGTTTCTTTGTTTAAATTTTTCAGATGGGCAGTTGTCTTATAAAAGAATTATTCCATTGTTTTCGTTTTTAGAAAGCGGTACATCTGGCTCAAATACAGGCATCAGGCAAGGTTCTGGTGTAGGTGGCGGACAAAACAATATGAGAGGCGGACGCTAAAATGTTTAAGAAAAGAAATGCCAGTTTACTTTTATATGTTTTGTGTATGATAGTTTTTTTATCATCATTAATGGTTTTTGTTTTTCAATACACAGCGGCTCAATTGAAAATAAAAGCGAGCGCATCTATGCTAAGAGAATTGCGCTCTGATGCTTACAATGCGCTGAATGTCGCAATTGCAGGAATAGAAGAGTATAGATTTTTAGACAAAGGAATTTTTTCTTTAGACCAAGGCTTTGCAAATATTTTATCTGACAGAAATTTTGAATTGCCTTCAGGAAACACAATAGAAATTAGCATAGAAGATGAAACAGGTAAATTGCCTTTAATTGCAATGTCATCAGAAATGTTGGTTGCCTTTTTTGTGACTATGGGCGTAGACGAGAATACTTCTCAAACATTGACAGATTGTCTTTTAGATTGGACAGACTCAGATCCATTTATGCGCATCAAAGGTGCGGAAGACAATGAGTATAGCGATGGCGTTCCAAAACCTCCGAATAGACCTATGCGCGATTTTAGTGAGTTACGTTGGATTAAAAATTTCGACAAATATTTTTTTGAAGAAGATGGAACGCCAAATGAAAATTATAAAATATTTGTAGAAAATATTTCTTTAGAAGAATATGAATCTGTGAATATAAATTCTACAACAGAATTTGTTTTAAGAACAATTTGCGAACACAAAAAAGAACGCTATGACGAACGCACTTTAGATGTTATAAAAGGCATAGGTGTTTCTGTTGAAGAAGGCGTTACTTGGCTAAAAAGTTTTGCAGAATTAACGAATCGCGGTATTACTATTCCTACAACTATGGGAGCATTTGAAAGTTCTTTTTTGCGCATCAATATAAAAGTGACACGTGGAATTGCTAGTTATCATTTGTCTGCCTTGTATGGACAGATTCCAAGATCTTCGAATTCTTCAGTTTCTACGACTCGTCAAAGAGGGCAGGGGGCAGGCAATGTTCAGAGTTCTGGCGCAGAAGTTTTACGCATATCAGAATATACTGTTAATTGTTATTAGTCTTGACTAACTACAATCTCAATTTAGACTTACTGCAAATCTTGTATATATGATGAGGAAAATATTATTTACATTCTGTGCATTTGCGTGCGCTAGTATTCTCTTTGGTCAAGAGAATGTTGTTTTTAAACTAGGAACTCCTGATTCGTCAGCCAAAGAATTTAAGAATTTTGGAAAGTTAAGTCAGTTACGATACTATCCAAATCTTAACAATCTGACTGCGGATGACCCTTGCGTTTTAGCGAGGAAAATGTATGCAGAGCCTGTGATTTGGGATGCTTCAAAAAATGCTGAAAAAGATTTCCCTTATGCATATCCTTTAATCAATTGTTTATGGGCGCCAAAAGGCGGGCAAGTTTTCAAGTTTGTTTTTAATTTAGATTCTGCACCCACGAAAGATTTGTATTTTAAAATCGGATTGGCTGATTCTGCGAGTCAGTATGTTCAATTTTATGTTGAAGCGAATGCACCTGTTTCAAGTGAGACTTCCGAGAAACAAATGATTCCTTATATGAATCAAGATTTCTTAGGTAAGATGTTTGGTATTTTGTTGTATCATCCAGAATCTTGGGGTGTGGGGTTGAGTTCGGTTTTTAAGATTGAAGCTTCAAAGTTAAAACAGGGTGAAAATGTTATAGAATTTTTTGCAAGTAGTACTCATCCATATAACAATCACGGAAATCCTTCTTGGTTTGTTTTTGATTATATACAATTGTCTGATTCCCCAGATGCATTGGTTCAGCCAACACCATTTGAAGAAGAAAAGGCAAAGGCTTTAGCTTCTATTGGCGATAGTGAAATTGTCTTTGCAACAAGGTCGCGCTCTATGCCAGAGCACTGGTATGCAAACATTGGTTGGCGTACTCAAGTGAAGACTGGCGATGATGATAGAGACAGAAATTTTGGGCAACGTGTGAATTCAAGAGAGGGCGGTAGGCTTGTTAAATATAACCCGAAAACCAAAGAAACAAAAGTTCTTGTAGAAGATTTAGATGGTGCTGTTCGTGATCCATTTATATCCTTTGATGCTTCAAAAATTTTATTCTCTTACAGAGAAGGAAATAGTAAATTTTATAATCTTTACGAGATAGATGCAGACGGTACTAATTTTACAAAGCTTCCGTTTGGTGGCGATTGGGACGAATTTGAACCTTGTTATTTGCCTAATGGTGATATCGTTTTTGTTTCGACACGTTGCAATAGAATGGTTCCTTGTTGGGCAAGTGATGTCGCAATTTTGCATAGATATTTTAAGGACGAAAAATTAGTACGTCCTATTTCTTCAAATGTAGACCAAGATAATACTCCTTGGACAATGCCAGATGGCAAGCTGATGTATATGAAGTGGGAGTATGTTCAGCGTAGTCAAATGGTCTTTCATCACTTGTGGAAGAAGACTCCTGATGGTAGCAATGATATGGTCTATTTTGGCAATGAAATTCCTGGACACGTTTTCTTAGAACCAAAGCCTATTCCAAATAGTTCGTCTATTTTATTTAATCTTAACGAGGGACACGGTGCTCCTGAACACGCAGGGGCAGTGGCTCGCTTGAATGACCCAAAGAATCCTAGCGATTTAAGTGCGCTTGAAGTTATTTCTGGCGAGGTTCCCACAGGTTTCTTTGCTCCATTTCCTATTGATGACAATTACACTTTAGTCAGCATTGCCAGAGACATTATCATTGTGGATAGGCAAGGGCATATGTTCCCAAATATTTTTGATATTCCAAAAGAATTTCTATATACTAAGAGCGGTGAATTCAATGAAGTTCGTTTGATGGAGCCTCGATTACTTCGCAAAACTAAAGTTCCTGCACAAATCGCAGATGCTGCCGATTGGGATGAAACAGATGCAACTGTTGTTTTAATGGACGCTGCTATTGGTCGCAATATGAAGGGTGTGGAGAAGGGTGATGTCAAGAAGTTGATGATTGTTGAAATTCTTCCTGACCCTATTCATATGACAGGTGGTATGGATCCATTTACTCTTACGGGAACTTTCAGCATAGAGCGTGCTTTAGGTACTGTTAATGTTGAAGAAGATGGCTCTGCGCATTTCAAAGTTCCTGCGAGACGCGCGCTTTCTTTTGTTGCTCTTGACGAGAACAACAGAGCCGTAAAGCGTATGCAAAGCTTTGTAGATTTTTCTCCAGGAACAACAACGTCTTGTATCGGTTGTCACGAACAACGCGATATGGCACCGCCTAAGACTCAAACAATTCTTGCGGCTCTAAAGCGTCCTGCTGATGAAATTAAACCTATCGAGGGAATTGATTCTGTTATCGATTATCCAACTCATATTCAGCCAATCTGGGATAAGCATTGTATTTCTTGTCATAATCCAGACGATCACGCAGCCTCGCTTGATTTAAGCGGAGACTTTGGTCCTATGTACATTCTTAGCTACTTCCATCTTCGTACTCACGGAGCAATTATCGATGGCGGTAATGGGTTTGGCAATATGCCTCCTAGAACTTTCGGAACAGGTGGTAGCCTTCTTGTGGATAAGATAAACGGAAATCACAACGACGTTAAACTTAGTGATGAAGAAAAAAGAATAGTCTATGCTTGGCTCGATATGGGGGCTCTCCACGCAAGTACTTATGCCGCCGCACAGACAGGTCAATTCGGTCCGCAAATTTTTAATTACATAATCGCTCCTGATGAAAAGTGGGAGGAACGCGAAGAATACGTTAAAGTACTTGAGTCTTCTTGCTATGAATGTCACAAGCCTAACGATAGAAAAATGTTTCTCCCAACTATTATTTCTGGAGAGAAAGAACCTAAGGAAAGCCCTCCTTGGGTGTGGGTTCACACTCATCCTAAAGGTGATTTGCGCAACAAGCTTTCACACTTTGTTGTCTTCAATTTAACTCGTCCAGAAAAATCAACAATATTGACAACTCCTCTTGCAAAAGAAGCGGGAGGTAAGGCTCAATCAGGCGCACACAAGGTTATCTTCAAAGATAAAAACGATTCTCGTTACTTGACAATTTTAGATTATCTACAAAGAGCAAAAGATCATCTTTATAACGAAAATCCTCACTACTCTATGCCAAATTACAAGCATAGTTACGCCTACACATACTATCTCAAAAAGTACGGCATTATCAAAGATGAAAATGACCAACGTCACCCCTTCATTCTAGATCGCATCTACTGGGATGACGTAACAGGTCTCAAAGAATGGAAAGATAAAAAATAACAAATAAAATTTATTTTTAAAAGGGCATTTTATTAATAAGAAATTCTTATTAAGTAAAATGCCCTTTTTGTATATATTTATTTTCCATTTCTTATCTGCGAAGTTCTTTTTTGTAGGGCTTTGCCCTACAACCCACAAAAGACTTTGCCTTTTGAAACCAGCAAAGGCTTGTTCCGTCTTTGCAAACCGAGGCAAGTGCGACTTGCAGCGAAGAGTAGTCACAATCTGCAATGATGTTCAGACGCATTGCTTCGCAATTGCTGAATGCAAGATCCTGAAAAATAAATTTCCTTAAACTAGAATTAAAGCACGAAGTGCGCCTCTTTAAAAACTTTAAAAGAA
>JGI994J12354_10003511_pt1 | contig 14587 bp, 11 predicted proteins | sample IntmicLarv3ML3BL_FD_12354 | JGI IMG/M metagenome (IMG submission 12354)
GACATGCCATAATGTCCGCAAGGCTCCCCTGGGCCACCAATGCTCCCCCGTGGGCACCAGCGCCAGGGCCAATGTCCACGATCTGATCCGCCACCATCATGGTTTCCTCATCATGCTCCACAACGATCAGCGTATTGCCCAGGTCGCGAAGGTTTTGCAGGGTTTTGAGCAGGCGGGCATTGTCCCGCTGATGCAAACCGATGGACGGTTCATCCAGGATGTAGAGCACGCCCACCAGGGAGGAGCCAATCTGTGTCGCCAGCCGGATGCGCTGGGCCTCCCCGCCCGAGAGCGTGGCGGCTGCCCGGGCCAGGGTAAGGTATCCAAGCCCAACGTCCGCCAGAAACCCCAGCCGGGCATGAATCTCCTTGAGAATTTGATGGGCGATCATGGCACGCTTTTCCGACAGGGTAAGCCTTTTAAAGAAGATGTTCGCCTCGTATACAGATAGTTCGCTCACATCCGCCAGGGACTTGTCTCCTACGGTAACAGCCAGGGATTCGGGTCTAAGTCGCTTGCCATGACAGTCTGGACAGGGAATGTCCACCATCATTTCTTCGTATGTTTCGCGCATGGTGGGCGAGGAGGTCTCACGGTACTTGCGCTCCTGGTTGGGAATGACGCCCTCAAATGGCGAGTTGAACTTCATCACCCGGTCGCCTGTGGCGTACTCCACCTCGATCTTCTCCCCCTTGGTGCCGTAGAGGATCACATCCAGGGCTTGCTTGGGCAAATCCTTCACCGGTACGTCCAGGGAGAAGCCATACCGGTTGGCCAGCGCCTTGTAATACACGACGGCGCCGCTGGTTTCGTTTATGGAGTTCCATCCACTGGCCACGATGGCCCCCTGGTTCAAGGACAGCTCCTTGTTGGGAATGATGCTTTCCGGATCAATCTGGTGCAGCGTGCCAAGCCCCGTACACGTAGGACAGGCGCCAAAGGGACTGTTGAAGGAGAACATGCGCGGGGTCAATTCCTCAATGCTGATGCCGCAATCCGGGCAGGCATAGTTCTGGGAGAAAAGCATCTCTTCCCCTTCCCCGGTGAGGACAAGGGCCAGTCCGCCGCTTTGCCGGACAGCGGTTTCAAGGGAGTCGGCCAGGCGGGATTTTGCATCGGACTTGGCAAAAAGGCGGTCCACCACCACCTCGATGGTGTGTTTTTTTTGTTTATTGAGCTTGGGCGGGTCATTTGTCTCGTACATTTCCCCGTCAATGCGCACGCGGACAAAGCCGGACTTTTGCAGCTCTTCAATCATCTTCGTATACTCGCCCTTGCGTCCGCGCACCACGGGCGCGAGCACTGTCAGACGCGTGCGTTCCGGCAGCGTCAGGACGCGATCCACCATCTGGTCAACGGTTTGCTGGCGAATTTCCTTGCCGCACTTTGGACAATGCGGAATGCCTATCCGCGCGTACAAAAGGCGCAGATAGTCATGAATCTCCGTAACCGTGCCCACGGTGGAGCGTGGATTGCGGCTGGTCGTTTTCTGATCAATGGAGATGGCGGGCGACAGGCCGTCGATGGAATCCACGTCCGGCTTTTCCATTTGACCTAGGAATTGGCGGGCGTAGGCGGAAAGGGACTCCACGTAGCGCCGCTGCCCCTCGGCATAGATGGTGTCAAATGCCAGGGAGGATTTGCCGCTGCCTGAGAGCCCTGTAAAGACGATCAATTTATTCCGCGGAATTTCCAGGGTAATGTTTTTCAGATTATGCTCCCGCGCGCCCCGGATGACCAGCCTGTCCTTATGGGCAGGCGATTGATTTTCGTGTTCCTGTATCACAACCATACCTCTTTGCACGTAAAAATACCATTGGCCGCAGCAATTATGCCTTGGCCTGTGGCGACTCCGGATCGATCTGCATAAATTCGATGGGATTTCCGTCCGGGTCATCCGCCCAACACTGCCAGTTCTTGTCCTGTCCCTGCTGGGGTAACACGCGGAGCGTTACGCCGGCATCCTGCAATTGCCTGGCCGTTTCATGGATGTCATCCACCTGAAGGCACAGGTGCTTGTAGCTGCCTGCTGCAAACTGGTCGCCCTCCTCAATATAGAAAAACTCCAGAAACTGTCCATCCGCCACCTTTACATACTCAATCCAGGGCTTTCCCTGGCGGGAGAGGGAAAATGCATGGGTGCAGCCAAGCTGGCCGCAGTAAAAGCGGAGCGTTGCCTCCATGTCGGCAGCGGCGTAGGCTGTGTGAGCGATGCCTGTAATCATGTGTGATTCCTCCTATATTTTGCGTTTTTTAGGGCGCTTACGGGTTTGGGGTTGAGGCGTTTTCTCCGGAGGCTGCGCGCCTCCACGCAGGGCGAACAACTGGTCGCGCAGGCTGGCCGCACGCTCGAAGTCCAGGTTTTGCGCGGCAGCGAGCATGTTGTCCTCCAGGGAGCGGACAAGCGCCTGCTTTTCGTCCTCTGTCATGGCGCCGCCTGCCTGCTTTTCAGCCTCCTCTGTGATCTGGATCAGGGCCTGCACCGTCTTGTGGATGGTTTCCGGCGTGATGCCGTGGGCTTCGTTATACGCCACCTGGAGTGCGCGGCGGCGGTTTGTTTCCACGATGGCGCGCTCCATGCTGTCGGTGATCTGGTCAGCGTACATGATGACGCGCCCCTCCGCGTTTCTTGCCGCGCGACCAATCGTCTGGACAAGGGATGTTTCCGAGCGGAGGAAGCCTTCCTTATCCGCATCCAGGATGGCTACCAGGGCTACCTCGGGCAGATCCAAGCCCTCCCGCAGCAGGTTGATGCCCACCAGCACGTCATAGTGGCCCAGGCGCAGTCCACGGAGCAGCTCGGTACGCTCCAGGGTCTTGATGTCCGAGTGCAAATAGCGCACACGGATTTCCAGCTCCTTGAGGTAATCCGTCAGGCTTTCGGCCATTTTCTTTGTCAGCGTTGTCACCAGCACGCGGTAACCATCCTGAATGACCCGGCCAATCTCCCCCACCAGATCGTCTACCTGGCCCGTTGCTGGCCGGAGAATGATTTCCGGATCAATCAGTCCCGTGGGCCGGATGATCTGCTCTACCGTATTCTGGGTGCGGGAGAGCTCATAGGGCCCCGGCGTAGCGCTGACATAGATGGTCTGCTTTATGCGCTTTTCAAACTCCTCAAACCGGAGAGGCCGGTTGTCAAATGCCGAGGGCAGGCGGAAGCCATATTCCACCAGCGCTTCCTTCCGTGCCCGGTCGCCATTGAACATGGCGCGAACCTGGGGAACGGTAACATGGGCCTCGTCAATGAAGCAGATGAAATCCTCCGGAAAGTAATCCAGCAGCGTGTAGGGCGCGTCGCCGGGCTTGCGGCCGTCGAAATAGCGGCTGTAGTTTTCAATGCCGGAGCAGAAACCAATCTCCCGCAGCATTTCGATGTCATACTGGGTGCGTTGGGAAAGCCGCTGGGCCTCCAGAAGATGGTCCTCAGCCTTGAGCCCATCCACCCGGGCGGCAAGATCCCCCTCAATCTGCTCAATGGCCGCGTCCACATGCTCCCGCGATGTGGCGTAGTGGGAGGCCGGAAACACGGCAACATGCTTCATGGCAGCGATGGGATTGCCTGTGGTGGCATCCACATGAGAAATACGGTCGATTTCATCCCCGAAAAACTCCACGCGAATGGCCTTGTCATGCTGGGATGCGGGGATGATCTCCACCGTATCCCCGCGCACCCGGAAGCTGCCACGCTCAAATTCAAAGTCGTTGCGGTTATACTGAATGTCCACGAGCTTGCGTAGCAGCGCGTCCCTGTCCATGGACATGCCGGGACGCAAGGAAACCATCATGCCCTCATACTCGCTGGGATCGCCCATGGAATAGATGCACGACACTGATGCTACCACGATCACATCCCGCCTCTCGCGCAGGGCCGCCGTGGCGCTATGGCGCAGACGGTCAATCTCATCGTTGATGGACGCGTCCTTTTCTATGTAGGTATCAGAGGAGGCAATATACGCCTCCGGCTGATAGTAGTCATAATAGGAAACGAAATATTCTACCGCGCTGTCCGGGAAAAACTCGCGAAACTCGCTGCATAGCTGGGCTGCCAGCGTCTTGTTGTGAGCAATGACAAGGGCGGGCCGTTGAACCTTCGCAATGACGCTTGCCATGGTGTATGTTTTGCCCGAACCGGTTACGCCAAGAAGCACCTGGTCGCTCAACCCCTGCTCAACACCACGGGCCAGCCCATCAATCGCCTGGGGCTGATCCCCCTGCGCCGAAAACGGCGCACGCAACACAAACCTGTCCATAGTCCCTCCTGCTTACGGTCTGTTGCCAGTATACCACACAGAAGGCAAAAAGAACAAGCGTTCGCGTACAAAAATTTTCATAAAAATTTACTGGAAGTGATGTGCTTTTCCAACCTGTGCTCCACATGGGCCCGTAAAATCTTCAGCGGCATTTCCGCTGCCCCAGAGTTCTCCGCTTGGGGCAAGGCTCTGCGCCCCGCCAACACAAACGCGCCCTTTGCCTGCGCCTCGCGGAGCCAGGCAAGGTCCGCCTCTGTCAGCGGCATGCCCTGTTCCCCGCAGGCCGCGCAGCATGCGCTGCCGTTTGCCACGTCAAAGCGCATGGGCGGGGCCAGTGTGCTCCCGCAATGCATACAGCTATCCAGCATGGGGGCAAACCCTTGCAGCGTGGAAAACTGGGCAAGGAACACTGCCGTCAGGGGCCGGAGCGGAAGATCATCGTAGGCAAGCACTGCCAGGGACAACAGAAGCATCTTAAACAGGCGGCCGGAATCCTCTGAGGGCTGCGCCGCCGCCTCGCACAAGCCTAGCCAGTAGGCACCGTGCGCCAGCTTGTCGATGTCCATGCGGATGGGATAATAGCTCTCATGGAGCTGAAAGGAGCTGAGGGTAAACCGGTCGCCCTTTTGATAGATTAGATATTCCCCTGCCGTAAACAGCTCTGTAGCCGCCAGCGTGCGGCTGGTAGCCTTTCGGCATCCCCGGGCGCTGACAGACAGAAGCCCCATGGCAGGGGTGAGTAGGGTGAGCATGCGGTCGCTTTCGCCGTAGTTTGCATAGCGCAGCACAACGCCGTCTGTTTTAACGTTACTCATACCCCAATGTTTGCAAATCGTCCCTGCGGTTGCGCCAATCCTCCCGCACCTTTACCCAGAGCTTGAGGGAGACATGGGTATCCAGCAACCGTTCAATATCCTGCCGGGCCTGGCTGCCAATCCTGCCCAGCATGGCCCCTTGCCTACCGATGATGATGCCCTTGTGGGAGGGCCGCTCACAGTAGATAGTGGCATGAATCTCGGTAAGGCCGTCGGATAGCTTTTCCATGGCCTGCATTTCCACGCCAATGCCGTGGGGCACCTCCTCCCGGAGGTTGCGCAGGGCCTTTTCCCGGATGATCTCCGCGCAAAGCAGGCGCTCGGGTTGGTCGGTGATCATATCCTCCGGGAAATAGCGCGGGCCCTCCGGCAGATAGGAAACCAGCAAATCCCGTAGCCTGTCCATGTTGTCTCCACGCCGAGCGCTGATGGGCACAATCTCATCGTATGCCACCTCCGCAAAGGTGGATAGCAGCGGCGCAAGGGCGTCCCGCTGGATGTTATCGATTTTATTGACGGCCAGCACCTTGGGGATTTTTAGGGCCGCCATCTGCTCAATCACCGCGCGATCCTGGCTCCCCACTGCCCCTGCCTCCACCATCACCAGGATGGCGTCAATGCCGTCCAGCGCGTCCCTGGTGGACTTGACCATGTACTCGCCTAGCCTCGTGCGCGGGCTATGTAGGCCTGGCGTATCCAGGAATACGATCTGCCAGTCCTCCCCCCCCGCAATGCCCATGATCCGGTTGCGGGTGGTTTGGGGCTTGTCCGAGACGATGGCCACCTTCTCCCCGATAAACGCGTTCATCAGCGTTGATTTGCCTACGTTGGGCCGCCCCACAATGGCGATAAAGCCTGAATGAAAACTCATACCTGCACCTCATGTAAAGATTCCGGCCCAAAGCTCTCCGGCAGCAGCGCAGCCAGCGTTGTTTCCCGAATGGTTTGGCCGTTCGTCAGGAGTACCTTCATGTCCGTTGCAAATTCCCGCAGGAACTGCCTGCACGCGCCGCAGGGGTACGGCATGCTTGGCCCATCGCCTGCGATGGCAATGGCCGTAAACTGGCTTGCGCCCTCTGTGATGGCGGTGGTAAGGGCATTGCGTTCCGCGCAGATGGTCATGCCAAAGCTGGCATTCTCCACATTACAGCCCCTGAAGACGCGGCCATCCGCCGCACGCACGCATGCACCCACGCGGTAGCCGGAATAGGGTGCGTACGCCCGTTTCACCGCTTCCTGGGCGCTCGCCAGCAGGGCAGCATCCTCATCCGTCAATGTGCGACTCAATCCCGCTGTATCCATAATCATTTCCTCCATAGCACGCATTGCCCTGCGCTCCAGTTCCTTTTCATGGTCGTATCCAAGCAGGTGCAAAAGGCCGTGTACAAACAAAAAACCTATCTCCCGCACCTGAGAATGACCGTATTCCGCCGCCTGTTCCCTGGCACGCGGCAGCGATACCACGATGTCTCCAAGGTGCATGCACCCCGTTTCCACATCTAGCTCCCGCAAGAAGCGGCGCTGATGGTCCCGTGCCGTGCCGCTGGGATACCGTACGCTGGGAAAGGAGAGCACATCGGTTTCCCTGTCGATCCGGCGCTGCTCCCGGTTGACTGCCCGAATGCCTTCCCCATCCGTAATCACGAGGGTGGCCTGATAGCGTCCTGTCAGCCCCTCCGCACGAAGGCCCTCGTCCCCCAGGCGCGAAAGAAGATGCCACAATACCGCCGGGCTTCCCTCCACATCAATGATCGTTTCCAGATGCACTTGTATCTTCCTCCGGTTCTGTTTCCATTGCAAGAAGGGACGGATCGTCTATCTGCGGCTTCCGCATGGGGGGTAGCGCGGACATGAGATGGTTCAGCTTGGGATACTCAATCCGCTTATGGTAGATGCCCGTAAGCACCTGCGCAAACGCATGGATAATTTTCTGGACATCCGCAAATTGCAGCGGAGAATCATTGAGCTGCCCGCTGTCAATTTTTTCCTTTATGAGGCTTCGAATGCGATCTTCAATGGCTTCAGGCACCTGATCCCCGCCTGCTCGCACAGCAGCCTCCGCTGTATCCGCCAACATGACAATGGCTGTCTCCGCCGTTTTAGGCCGGGGGCCGGGATATTGGAAATCTTCCGTCTGCGCACTTTCTCCGCCATCCATGCTGTGCATCTTGTGCAGGAAGTAGGAGATCGTGGTGTCCCCATGGTGTTCGGCAATAAAATCCACAATGATTTCGGGCAAACGGTTCTGCCGTGCAAGCCCAATGCCGTCGGTCACATGCTCCGCAATGATGGTGGCGGAGACGCGGGGATCCGTACGGTCGTGAGGATTGTCCACAATTTGGTTTTCTTTAAAGTATAGGGGCCTTTTCAGCTTTCCAATGTCATGATAGTAGGCTCCGACGCGGGTCAGCAGCGAATCCGCGCCAATGGCCTCGGCAGCGGCCTCCGCCAGATTGGCAACCAGGATGGAATGGTGATAGGTTCCCGGCGTTTCCACCAGCAAACGGCGGAGCAGGGGCTGGTTTGGATTGGCCAGATCCAGCAGTTTGTAAGGCGTGACGAGATTAAACATGCCCTCCAGAAGCGGCTGCACCCCCATGCACAGGATGGCAGCCATCACATAGCCGCCTGCCGACCAGATAGCATTGTGCAGGATCACGTCCATTTCGTTGCTTGTCAAAAGGCCAATGGCGATCACGGCCACAAGGTTCATCAGCGCCATCAAAATCCCTGCCACCAGGATCGTAGCCCGTTGCTGCTTGCGCCTGACCATGTAAATCCCCAAGGGCCCGCTGAGGGCGCCTGCCACCAGCATGCCCAGCATCTGGTATGTAAACGTGGTGCTGGAAGAGTTGGTTAAGACGCCTACCAAAATGAGCGCCAGCAAGTTGCTTGTCAGCGCCAGGCTGGGCGAGATCAAGCACGCCACCAGCAGCGCCACCATGGATACGGGGGCAAGATATGGACTGATCTGTGCAACCACAGTGCTCAGCAGCAGCGTGAGCATAAAAATAACCGCCAGCATCAGCGCGTTTTTCAGGCCCGCTGTGGATGCCGTATCAAACTGTAGAATATGGAACAGGAGCGCTATCACCGCCAGGAAGCCCAGCAGGCTTACACCCGCCATGGTCATCACGTCAAAGCGGTTGCCTTCCAACAAGCCCAGGTTGCCCAGCATCGAAAGCTGAGCCGAGGTCACCCGCTCCCCCGCCACCACAATGTTCTGGCCGCTCTTGTAGATGGTGGGCTCCACGTCCAGGCGGGCGTCACGGCGGTTTTGCTCGGTGGCTTCCTGATCCACAATCATGTTGGGTTCCAGGCAGGACCGCACGGCAGGAATGGCCACGTTCAGGCATAGATCCGATGAAATGTATTGCTGCAAATCCCGCTGGATACTGGTAATGGCCGTTTCCAGCTGCCCCTCCCGGATGGTGGATTCCATCTGTTTCTGGATGCTGTTTACCGTGTTCTTTTGTACGCTGATAAGATCGCTGGCGCTTTGCTTCATGAGGATGGTAAGCTGCCAGTCCGTCAGGTTCATGAGGCTAAGAAACCTTCGGGCGTGTTCCAGATCATCCGGCGCAAATGTGCCGGTATAGGCAAAGCTTGTCCCGGATTTGGATGTAATCACGCCTGTCCGGAGCCCTTCACCGTAGGCCCGCACATCTTCAAACTCCGTGACAATCCTATCAAAGAGCGCCACCACACGGTCATAAGCCGCCTCATCCTCCCGGTAGGAGGGCTGTACCGCTTCTTCCGCCCGTTCACGCCGTTGTTCGGTTGTAATTTCGTCCACAACATCCTTTGTCGCGGTGATGGTTTGGGGCGCAATATCCCCAACGCTCAGGGCATACTGCTCTGGAGATGTCGCAAGGATCATCCCTATCGTAAGCAGCCCATAGCAGACTGCCAGAACAAACAAATTTAGCCAAAGGGACCGGCGTTTCCCATTCCCCCTGACGCTATCTTCCGGGCCACGCTTTTGTGTCATGCTACGCATCTCTCTCCTTTACTGTGGCTTTTACGCAATTGCATTACCGTCTGCGCTCTTTTCTCTCATACGCCTTAACGATGGCTTGTACCAGTTCATGGCGCACTACGTCCCGATGCGTGAGGTTTGCGATGGCGATGCCGGGCACGTCCTTGAGCACCTCAACGGCTTCTTTGAGGCCCGAACGCTTGCCAACGGGCAGATCGATCTGGGTCACATCGCCTGTGACCACAACGCGGGAGCCAAAGCCCATGCGCGTGAGGAACATTTTCATTTGTTCGCTGGTGGTGTTTTGTGCCTCATCCAGGATGACGAAGGAATCCGCCAATGTGCGGCCGCGCATGTATGCCAGCGGCGCCACCTCCACGGTGCCCCGCTCAGCCAGCTTCTGGTAGGCTTCCGTGCCCATCATATCGTACATGGCATCGTAGAGCGGGCGTAGGTAGGGATCCACCTTCTGGGCCAGATCGCCCGGCAGGAAGCCCAGCTTTTCCCCCGCCTCCACCGCAGGCCGGGTAAGGATAATCCGCTCCACCTCTTTGTTTTTCAGCGCCACCACCGCCATGGCCATGGCAAGATACGTCTTGCCCGTGCCTGCGGGGCCAACGGCAAAGGTGAGCAGGTTGCTCCGCATCATCTCCACATAGCGCTTCTGGCCCAGCGTCTTGGACTTGATCTGTTTGCCGCGGTGGGTTACGGCAATCACGTCGCGCATGATCTCCTCAATGCTCTCCACATTGCCCTCGCGGGCCAGTTCCACCGCATACCGGATTCGGGAACGGTCCACCTGCTCATGGCGGCGAAGCATATCCAGTAGCTTTTCCGTCACTGCCACTGCCAGGTTGACCTGGGATTCGTCCCCGGAAAAGCTAAGCTCATCGCCACGCATCGCGATGTCCGCGCCGGTCTCCTGCATTAGTATGTTGACGTTTTCATCACCAACGCCAAACAAAGAAATATAATCCTCCATGGATGCCACGGAAAGCTGCATCTGCCTTTGCGCCAAAGCACTTCCTCCATTTTCGTTGAGATTCATTACCAAACAACCTCTTCCGGGGCGGCGGCGATCTCCTCAATGACTTCCAAAACGGCCGTCGCACAACATTTTTCCTCTTCTATCATACTATACTCTACCCATTTGTCAACAACCCTAACACCATGCGGAACTTTTCCCTGGGCCAGCCGGTACGCCACCAAAGCGGCCTCTTCCCGAATCGCATTTTCATCCCTGGCAACCTCCACGCGGGCTATCTCCTCATAGCGCTCAATCTGAAGCCAGACGGGAAGCGGCCCCGCAATGGGCAGCACGTCCACCGTCAAATCGTATGTTTCATAGTCTGGCGCATCCTCCAGGGCGTATGCGTATAAGGGCATGCAAAGCGTTCGCCTTACGAATGTTTCGCCTGTGGGCTGGCTCTCCACCAGTATACTTGGCACGCTTGCCTCCGCCTTGTACCATACCCGCGCCTGTACGCTTGCCTCCGCCGGAATGGGGGTGACAGCGCCATTCCAAGCGCGTTCCTCCCCACGCACCAGCACCTGTCCCCTGCGCACTGCATCACCGGTCTTTACCAATGGCGTGCCTGCCCGCACCGTCATGGAAGCAACCACGCCGTCACGCACGGCTACCAGATCATAGCTTTCCCCCTTGCCCACCTGCTGTCCCAGCTGCGCTTGCACACAGGCAACCGTCAGGCGTACGCCGGTTTTGTTTATCCCTACCCATGCAAGCCCGGTAAGCTGCCGCTGCATATCCGCCTCCAGGCTGTCCGTATCCAGCAGGAAGCTGAACCGACCCACATGCACCTCGTGTTCCTTCAGAATCCTTTCAATCTCCCCCGTATATGCTCCTGCTCCCCGCACGTCGATAAACCATATGCAGGACAATAGCCCCCAACAAACCACCAGAAACGCCAGCGCCCCGGCAGCCAGTAGCGCACGCCTTCGCAAAACCTCGCCTATGCGTACTGCTCCATGCGTTCCGAGGATGGTGAGCCGCCAGCCCCGTGATTCTGCCAGCGCTTTCAGGGCCAGAAGGTCAACCGCTGCCACACGGCCTGTTATCCGCCGGGCGCCGGGCTTTTGCAGCCTTCGCAAACGGATACCTTGCTCGGTACAATGATTGAGCAGCCTTTCCAGCGAAAGGCCCTCTATCTGAAACTCATACCAGCCCAGCTTTTCCATGGCTGCCTCCCTTCGCAAACACCACGCTGCGCACAATGCCCGATAGCATCAAGTCCTCCTCGCCTAGGGCAGAAAGGGAAAGCCGTTCCCCTTCTATAACCAATATGCCCAGCGCCGTCTGTACCCGAAGGCGTTCCGGCCCGTATTCTACTACGCCCTTGTGGTTTTCTACCAACAGCATGCTGTCACCACGCAAGAGCACGCGCGGCATCCCTAGCACAATGTCCTCCGGCATGCCGACGGCTTGTACGGCCTGTCTGATCCTTTGCGCGCGTTTGCGCTTCATGTTCATCCCTCCCCGCTCCCTTGAGTGTATGGCGGGAGGGCTCTCCGCTTGTCAAAAAAAGTGGTGCAAGACACTTTTTTGAGGGGGGACGGACCGAGGGGCTGGGAACGCTGTCCCCTAGCCCCTCCAACTTCCTGCGGTTTTTTGCTGCGTGGCCATCTCCAGGCAGGGAATTCCGTCCTGCAAGAAGAAGTATAGAACAAATTTCCGGATTATAGGGAGGACACGCCATGAGCCGACCGCCGCTGGGTAGCACACTGGATATTTTGGGGCTGAGCATGCCGTGGTATAGCCTTTTGATGATGATCGCCGTTGGTGTGGGCATTTTTCTGTCGATGCGCGAGGAACGCCGCCTGAGCCTTCCGCGCGACACGATTCTCAACTTCGCTCTTTTGGCTATTCCCCTAGGCGTAATCGGCGCACGGCTTTATTACGTTGCGTTCACATGGAGCCGTTTCCAAAGCAATCCATTGGAAATTTTCCGTGTATGGAATGGCGGGCTCGCCATTTATGGCGCGGTACTAGGCGGATTGCTGGCTGCCCTCATCATTTCCTTCACCAGCAAGGTTTCGCTTCTCACCTTGGTGGATGCGGCTGCGCCCTCCCTGGTGCTGGGACAGGCCATTGGCCGCTGGGGCAATTACGCAAACATGGAAGCGTATGGTTCACGCCTTTACAGCGAGGCGTTCCAGTTCTTTCCTCTGGCAGTGGAAATCCGCCTGTTGGGCGCCAATGGCACGGAATACTGGTATTGGCACATGGCCACATTTTTTTACGAATCCATCTGGTGCCTTCTGATCTTTATCCTGCTAATGGCCTACCGAAAGAAAATGAAGCGTAGCGGCGACGTGTTTTTCTGGTACCTGCTGCTGTATTGCGTGGGCCGTACGGTCATTGAAGGGCTGCGCGACGACAGCCTGCTGCTCAATGTTGCCGCCGCTCAGGTGCGCATATCCCAGATTCTCAGCGCCGCCGCATGTCTTGGCGTGTTAATTTTCTTTTTCCTGCGGCTGAAAAAACGCCGTAAACTGCATCTGGCGGAGGCCCTTTGCTGGAGTGGGATTGTTGCGGGCATTGTCTGCACCTTTATGGGCGAATTTGAGCGCAACGCATATCAGATGCTATTCCTCCCGGCACAGCTTTGCCTTGGTGTGCTTCTGTTAGTAGATGTTGTCTTTTTCATTCATTACATAAAACGCGCAAAACGGCTGTATGCCCCCGCCATATGGATGCTGACAGCCGCTTCCCTGTGTATTCTGACGCTGCTGCTTGGCATTGGTCGCATGGGCGGGGACAATGTAATGTTCATTACCCTTCGGCAGTGGGTGGCCATGCTGCATTTGATTCTGGCAGGTGCTTGGTTTTATTTGCGCACAGGCAACGAAAAACGGTGCGGCACCCGCCACGCCAATGATGAAACCATTCATATGCAGGAGGCATGACCCATGCAAGCACAACGGAATTTAACTATGATGACCGACCTGTACCAACTGACCATGATGTATGGATATTTCCGTCAGGGCATGGGCGAAAATCTGGCGGTGTTTGATCTGTTTTACCGCAGGGCGGGCGAGGAAATCGCCCATGCGGTGGCGGCTGGGCTGGAGCAGGCGGTGGAATACATTGAGGGTTTGCACTTCAATGACGCAGACCTTTCCTACCTCAGATCCCTCAATATGTTTGACGAGGATTTTCTAGCGTATCTCCAGCGTTTCCGTTTTACAGGCAATATTAATGCCGTGCCCGAGGGCACGCTTGTGTTTCCTGGGGAACCGATTATCCAGGTGATCGCTCCACTGATGCAGGCGCAGCTCCTGGAAACGGCGCTGCTCAATATCATCAACCATCAGACCTTGATCGCCACCAAGGCAAGCCGCGTTGTGCAGGCTGCCGGCAGCGGCGTGATGGAGTTTGGTCTGCGCCGCGCCCAGGGCCCGGATGCGGGCATTTACGGCACACGGGCAGCGGTGATTGGCGGGTGCGATGCCACCAGCAATGTGCTTTCCGCCAAAACGTTCAACATTCCCGTGCAGGGCACCCACGCCCATAGCTGGGTGATGTCCTTTCCCACGGAGCTGGAAGCCTTCCGTGCCTACGCTCAGGTTTTCCCGGATGGTTGTCTTCTGCTGGTGGATACCTACGATACACTGAAAAGCGGCGTCCCCAACGCCATCCAGGTATTCAAGGAGTTGCGTGCCCAGGGGCACGAGCCCAAGGGAATCCGCCTGGACAGTGGCGATATGGCGTATCTCAGCCGAAAATCACGTGAGATGCTGGATGCAGCCGGTTTCCCTGATGTGAAAATTTGCGCTTCCGGCGACTTGGATGAAGAGGTCATCTGGGATCTGAAGGCGCAGGGCGCGCATATTGATATCTGGGGTGTGGGAACGCGCATGATCACCAGCCAAGGCATGCCCGCCCTGGGTGGCGTGTATAAGTTGGCGGCCGAAGAGGTTGATGGCGTGATGCAACCCCGCATCAAAATATCGGAAAACCCCGCCAAGATTACCAACCCTGGTGTGAAAACCCTCTACCGGGTGTACGACAAGGAAACTGGACGGGCCTTGGCCGACCTGATCGCCCTGGCCGACGAAGTGTACGACGAGTGCGAGCCCTTACATCTGTTTGATCCAGACAACACATGGCTGCGCATGACCGTTACGAATTATACCCTGCGCCCCCTCATGGTTCCGATATACCAGCAGGGAAGGCTGTGCTATCCCCTGCCCGCAATCGAAAAAATCCGCGCCTATGCCCAACAGGAGTTGAACACCCTCTGGCCGGAATATAAGCGCTTGCATAAGCCGCATTATTACAAGGTTGATCTGAGCAAACCACTGTGGGATCTGAAAAAATCCTTGCTTGACGAGGCACGGTAGGTTTCGGAGGTGGAGGACGTCAGAGGACGCTGTCCCCTGAAACCCCTGTTCAAGGGATAAATCCCTTGAAAATCCCTTCTTGCCTCACGGCAGGGAGAGATATTATATCATATAAAAAATTCCCCGCCGTGAGGCGAAGGATGGGGTGCTAAGGGGACAATGTCCCCTTAGCGGGGGTT
>JGI994J12354_10003512_pt1 | contig 14585 bp, 15 predicted proteins | sample IntmicLarv3ML3BL_FD_12354 | JGI IMG/M metagenome (IMG submission 12354)
TTAATTAACATTTTTACACGATTAGTTACGGCATTGCCACCGATGTTTTTACTTGTCGGAAAAACGTTTCGTTGCTTGACGATAACATAATTTTGGCGCGCCATCCTCTTGACTGCTGTTCTTTTTCAAATTTAAGCAGGATGTGATTCCATCCTTCTTCCAAGGGCATATTTTCGAGTTTTTTTCCGGTCATCGTAACTGTTGTGCCATTTATGTAAGCGCTCACATTCGTTTGCCCCTCAATTGTAATGTCGAGTTTCGGCATGTCAGGCTCTACAAGAAGATTGACCAATGAACGTGGACTGAAAACCCAAAAGCTGATGTACGCAGTGTTGTCATCCTGTTCGACTCCCGGTAATCTTGAAAAGTTCAAAAATCCTTGCATATCAGACTGAACCGGTTCGAAATTGCTTGATTCGTAAGTCGTAACAAATTGTTGGTTTTTGATGGATGGGATGTTGTTTGCGCCTGCAATTTTTTCATTGAGGAATAGAGCACGTTCCAAAGAACCGTCAAAAGCAAAAGCTCTACGGGTATTAAGAGGAACATCTTTGACTGCTAATCCGATATTTGTTAACATGGAACGAAGTATGTTTTCGCCTTCCGATTTCAACTGTTTGAGGTCAATGGTCGTCAGATAAATACTGCCGTTTCCGGACGGGGCGTTTATAAGCGCTGCACCTCCTTGCTTCGCTTCGCGTTCACTTCTGTATACAGCTGCGGTTTTCAGGTATTCCGGACGCGAATTCCAGCGACCCCAGTCTGTGTTGCTTGCCTCGAGAATTACTTTGCCTGCACGCATAATCTCGCCCGACAATCCGTATTGCATCACCGGACTGCGTGTGAGTTCCGTAAAATAGTAGTCTTTGTTATCTAATGCACCGATGAGGATATCATCAGCTTTTTTGATAAAAGATGTAGCATTACGCTGTGTAAGCTCCACGGGATATGGTAACATGGCGTTAAGCTTGTCTTTACTTTCGGGTGATGCGCCCCATATAATTACGGAACCACCCTTGTTAAGGCATGCGTCGATTATCTTTTTTGACGAAAGACCGTCTGCCGGCGGGTTTTGTCCGTCAACTATAATCAGCGCCGGTATTTGCTTTTGTGTTACTTCCACTAAAGGTATTCCCTGTTCAAGCCATTGTTCCTTAAGCTGGCTTTCGCCTGAAGCAAGTATGCCGGCTTCATTTATTGGAGAAGGTTTGGTTGGTATTACTGTTTGAATATCTGTATTTGCTATAACGAACGGTTTTGAGGCATTGACCGCCTGTATTGCGTCGAACATCGGCCAAGGACTATAGAGGGGCAGGGCAGGGTCGTAACCCGGGTTAATAGTACTTGTGTAGGGACCGAACCTTTCGGGCTGCATGCCCGGAACACCCTCGCGAAACGCTTGGAAAAAGATTCCGTCTGTCGGAATCGATGCGCGTGTGACATCCCTCAATCCGAACTCTAAGGGCTTAAGCCCATACCATACGATATTGAAAACACTTGCATAGGTAGCTTTGTACTCCAATTGCTTGCTAATAAGTTGATAAGCCTCTGTTGCAAGACCTTCCATACGTCCTTGTTGCGACTCGTACGCTCTGTTGCCGTTGACGACAGATATCTGGCGCGGTGTTCCGTAATAACCCATACCCGTTTCGCCTACTCCCCACGGCTTCCCTTCGGACGACCAAGTACGCATGGAGCCTTCATCACCGTAATGACCTATCACTGTCGGTAAGTCGGTTGGACGCATATCTTCACCGTCGCCCGATATCCAGTTACGCGTAGGGTCATTGTCTCTTACTATTTGGATCCAGTTATTTATCTCGGCTACCTGACGTTCTTCGACCCATTTCGGTGCGCGGAATACATTTATGACTACCGGCAACGTTTCGTTACAAACGCTCCATCCGAATACGGACGGGTGGTTACGGTCGCGTAATACCATGTCTTTCACATGCTTCAAACAATAAACCCAATAGTCGTCGGAATCCATCTTGGGGCCTCCGTCGCTCGACCATATACCTGTCTCGGGCAAAACGCATATGCCGAACTCATCGGCTACATCCAAATAAAACGAAGGATAAGGTTGTGCATGAAGTCTTACTGCGTTGGCATTGGCGTCTTTAAGCATTTTGTACCATCCCCATGCGTAGCGGCGCGTCATCTGCGGCACACCCATGAAATGCCATGAGTCGCCTTTCAATATGATAGGTTCGCCGTTCAGTAACAGTTCCTGTCCGCGTATAGTGAACTGTCGCCACCCGAAGCGTGTGTATTTTGCGTCAGACACTTGATTTTTACCGGAGTTCAAGCTGACGATAGCTCCGTAGAGGCGAGGCGTTTCCGGCGACCAGAAGTTTAGTTTTCCGTCTACCTTGCTGCCTATATTTACTACAATACTGTCGCCTGCTTTCAACGTTATTTTGCCCGGACGATTTATTTTCATCACTTCTTCTTTGAGGATTCCGTTTGAGAGAGGACCATCTACAACATCATTGTTGCCCGGTTTTTCCCATTTCCTTACAGATGCGCTCATAGTGAAAGTCCGGGTTCCGGAAGTTTGATTTTTAATCGTCACCGCCATGTCCAAATAATTATTTTGTACATCAGGCTGTATAAAAACATCCGAAATAGCCAGTTCGGGAGTAGCCAGCAACCAAACATCCTGCCAGATACCTGCAATATGTTGCCCCCAAAACGAACCTGCCACATAATTGCGCCTGCCGTAAGGACCCGGAACATCTGTCAGACTGGCTTTTGCCACGCCGACAAGAATTTCATTTTTGCCATCTTTCAAAAGATGTGTTACATCATACCGCGTAGCAAAAAAGATATCGAGGTTCTCTCCTGCCTGCTGCCCGTTAACGAAAATTTTCGCGAACCCTGCGATAGCCTCGAAATGCAATACAACACGTTTTTCTTTCCAATCTTCCGGCAATGTGAATTCCTTGCGCATCCATCCCATCGTAGCCTTTTCCCAATCTTTGGGATATGACGGATATGCGAGAAAATCGCCTCCGTCACCCTGCGCAAACGAATTTATATTCCACGGGCTTGGTATCTTGATTGGCGTATTATCCCAACTAAATGATTGCGGTTTGATGAATTTGGCAATGTCCGTTTCGTACACGGGCATAAACTGCCATGAGCCGTTGAGGCACAGCGCATCGCGCGAAGGTTTTTCCGTATCATCAACAATCCCGCCAAGCGGATTGAACACATGAGGATAGATTAATGGTTCATGGCGAGTGTTGGCGACTGTTGTCTGTTGCGCCTGCAGGTGACAAAACATTAATATCCCTGCAAGAAAAAATAAAGTTCGTTTCATAATAATTCGTGTTTTCATAATTATTATGCAAAAGAAACACGATGTACTTAATGAAAGAATTAATAATACGATTAATTGATTATTAAATTTTAGTTTGAATTATTTATACTCTATAAACACACAATTTATATACATATAATGTTAGTATTTTTCTTTTTAAACGCCTTTTTGAATATCTTCATTTTCGTTTTTCTATTTTTACAATGTTTATAATTGGAACATATCCTCCAAAACCACAATTATGTTTTTCTTCTGTAACAATGTATTTTACTTTTACCGGAAGATTATCAACTTTAAATTTATCCGACAATTTATCAGGCTTGTAGTATATATCATGAACCGGTTCTTCATTTTCAATTACAATCATATAATCATTGCAAGAGTCATAATTATCCATGTATTTAATTGTACAGTGTGTCCATTCGGTTATGTCATCATCTGTATCTGTACAAGAAGTAATGATGCCATTAAAAAACAACCCTATAATTACTAAAGTTAAATATTTGATTTTTATCATTTCATTTTTCATTTAAAAATTTAACTTGTCGAAAAGACATATCTTTGTTTATATATTGATGCAATTATTCTTCAAAAAGTTGCACGAGGAGTGAAAAATACTAATATTTTAAGCAAGTTTATTTTGTATTGCACTCGACTTGCATTATCTTTATTAAAAAATGAAGATAAGCTGCGCCTCGGCAATAAAAATATGCGAGTATATTTTGTATTGCACTCGACTTGCATTATCTTTGCACAAAAACATATAGCAGTAATATGATTGCATTGAAACTATATAAGAATGAATTGCGCGACACTCTACAGAAAAATGCTGCTGTGAAAAAGTTTTATTTGTTCGGTTCGGCACTCACGGCTCGTTTTGATGAAGAAAGCAGCGATATTGATGTCCTTATTGAAACAGCAGATTTATTGCCGGAAGTAAAAGGCGAATTGTTATTAAGTCTTTGGGACAATTTGGAAAAATTATTCAACCGCAAAGTTGATTTGCTAACCGAAAATTCGCTGCGCAATCCCTATCTCAAGCGTGAAATTGAACAAACCGGAAAATTAATTTACGATGGACAAAGTGGACAAATATTTATTTGATATTCAATCTGCTATTTCTTTGATTGAATCTTTCACACAAAGTATTGATTCATTCGAAAATTATAGAAATGATTTGAAAACACAAAGTGCCGTCGAACGACAATTGGGTATTATTGGCGAAGTTGTAAATAAATTGAAACACGAAAACTCCAATTTCCCACTAAGCAATGCCAAGCAAATGATTGATTTTAGAAATAGGTTGATTCATTCTTATGACAATATAGATTGTTCTATTGTTTGGGTTATAATTAGAAAACATATACCCATTTTAAAGGAAGAAGTTGGGCTTTACATTAATGATAAATAAAATCGCTTGACAAAAAATCAAGACGCGATAAAAAACCGCCAAAAGACTTTCTCTTCTGATTATTAGCGTTGTAGAATTTGTTAATTTCTATAATCAAGTAATTATATACTCGACCTGAAAAAATTGGCAGAAGCCTTTCCACACTCTTATCGCTATGGCAGAAAATACCACAAACTAAGTCGAAGTTAAGTAGTTACGAAAAAAATCACTCATGGTAAAAACATATTTTTTATTTTTATAAAAAAACATGCAGATTTTTGTAACCTTACAATAAAAAGTTTAGTCTTATCATAAAAATACTATTAACACTTTTAAAATATACAACTATGAAAACTTCAACTATTCTTTCAATTATTATCAGTATCGCAATGATGCAATTGACATCATGTATAAATATATCAAAAAATACCCTTAAAGGTAACGGTATATACAAAGAGCAGGATTATGGTAAAATGGAATTCAATGCAATTGATGTGAGAGGTTCTTTCGAAGTGATAATTGCAGATGTGCAAGATGCCCCGGTTAAAGTTTCAGGCGATGAAAACCTTATTGATACATTACAAGTGTACTTGGAAAATGGTGTGCTAAATGTTCATTTTAAAAAGAACACAAACTACTCAACCAAGTTAGGGCTTAAAGTAACAATACCTAACAATGGACTTTTAAAAGAAATAAACACATCCGGCTCGTCAACTATTAATGCGGAAAGTACTCTTGTATCCGATTATCTGAAAGTTAGCGGCAGAGGAAGTTCCACTTTCAACGGAAGCATAAAAGCAGAAAAATGTACCTTCGACTTCAGCGGAAGCTCAAATTTCAACGGAAGTGTTGAGGCTGAAATACTCGAAATAGATTGCTCAGGCAGTACGGAATTTAATATAAACGGTAAAGCTGATGCATGCAAAATATCAACAGCCGGAAGTTGCGAATTCAAGGGTCTTGATTTAATTGTAAACAAACTGAATTGCGACACGAAAGGTTCTTCGGATGTTAAAATAACGTGTAACGAGGAGATTAGACTAAGAACAGCCGGTTCTTCAAATTTTTCTTACAAAGGTGAAGCGGAAATTGTAGAAAAACATTCGGCAGGTTCATCTAATATTAATAAATTATAATTACTTCAATAATAAAAAGACGAAAGAAGGTATCCCAAAAGGATGCCTTTTTTTGTTAAAAAAGAATAAATAATTTTGAGGATAAAAATAAACATCTAACTTTGCAACTCAAAGTACTTTTATATGCATACATTATGAACAAAGAAGCAGAAGATATAAAAATAATCAGAGAGATGATGGAAAAATCATCCAAATTCCTTTCATTCAACGGTATATCTATCGTGTTTGCGGGAATTTTCGCAATTATTGGAGCTATATTTGCATATTTTATAATGAGTGACGCTTTTGGTAACAAATTCAGTGTAACGCAGAAAATGATGGTTATGCTTGGTGACGCCATGATTGTTTTATTTCTTTCTGTTTGCTCTGTCACATTTTTTTGTTGGAAAAAAGCAAGGGCTAACCATGTAACGTTGTTTAGCAGTACTACAAGGCGTGCGGCATACAGCTTGTTGTTGCCACTGTTTACCGGAGGTATTTTCTCGCTTGTATTTCTTTTTAAAGGAGACGTTCATTCGGTGTATGCCGCAACAATGATTTTTTACGGGCTTGCACTTGTAAATACATCAAAATTCACTTTCCGTGAAGTAAGCCATCTCGGAATATCCTGCTTAGCGTTTGGAATAGCAGCGCTTTTCTTGACAGAAATCAGCCTTTACTTATGGGCAGGCTGCTTTGGTCTTTGTCATATAATCATTGGTTTTATAATGTATTTTAAATATGAAAAAACAGACAAAATAAAATGACGAATATTATTTCAAAATTAGATAAAGCGTTTGACAGTCGAGTCAGGTTGGGCATTATGTCTATCCTGTCGGTAAACGAATCGGCGGATTTCAATACAATGAAGCAGCTGATGGAACTTACTGACGGTAATCTCGCAAGCCATCTTAAAGCTCTTGAAAACATAGAATATATACAATCAATAAAACAATTCATAGGACGGAAACCTAACACAAAGTATGTAATAACAGAATTAGGAAACACAAGTTTTAAAAATCATTTGGACGCACTCGAAAAACTTATAAGATAATTTTTTTTATCCGTATACTTTGAAAAACAAAGTACTTTTCATAACGTAGTTTTTAATAAATATAACTGAGAATAAATAATCTATAAAGTCAAGAATTATAAAAATGAAAACTTATGAATATATTATTAGTTAACGCACCTCATTTATCTATTGGAAGCAGACTGGCAAATGAACATTTACCTCCATTAGGACTGCTTTCAATCGGAGGACCGCTAATCGACGCCGGCTATGATGTTGAGCTATTGGATGCGGATTATTATAACTATAAAATTTCTATAGTTATTGAAGAGATACTGAAAAGAAATCCGGATGTTCTTATGTTGGGACATTCAGGCTCTACATCGGCGCAGCCTATAATAAATGATATAACAAAACACGTTCGGGCAAAAAATAGCGATATCAAAATAATTATAGGAGGGGTATTTCCTACATTTCATTGGCGTGAAATATTGGAAGAAAATCCTCAAATAGATTATATTATCCGCGGAGAAGGCGAGCAAATTGCATTGAACCTGATTAATGCACTTGCATGCGGAAAAAATCCGGAAGCAGTGAAAGGTTTGGCTTTCAGAATAAATGGAACAACAGTCCTGACAGCTGCGGCAGAAATAATTAAAAATCTTGATGATTACCGTGTAGCATGGGAGTTGATGGAGGGGTACAACTATACTTATTGGGGAAAACATAAAGCTGTAGTTATTCAATTTTCGAGAGGCTGTCCTTATCCATGCACATACTGCGGACAGAGTTTGTTCTGGATAAAGTGGAGACATCGCAGCCCTCAGTCGCTTGCCGATGAGTTTGAGATGCTTCATAAGAAATATGGTATAGTGGTTTTTAATTTTGCTGACGAAAACCCATCGTCAGATGCCCAAGCATGGAAAGCTTTTTTGGAAGCGTTGATTGCCAAGAACCTGAATATTATTCTTGTTGGTTCTATCCGTGCCGATAATATAGTTCGAGACGCGGAAATTCTTCATCTGTATAAGAAAGCAGGATTTGAACGATTCCTGCTCGGCATTGAAAATTATGACGAAGCGGTATTGAAGAGTATAAAAAAAGCAGGTACAATATCGAAAGACATGGAGGCTATCCGATTACTAAGGAAGCATAATATACTTTCCATGGCAACCTATGTTGTCGGATTCGGAGAAGAAAAAACGAGAGATTTTTATAACAGTTTAAAGCAACTCCTGACTTACGACCCTGACCAGATTCAATTATTGTATGTCACGCCGCATAGATGGACGCCGTATTTTGAAGATGTAAAAGACAAAGAAATAATCCTGACCGACCGGCGTAAATGGGATTATAAACATCAGGTGATTTCGCTAAAACATTTGAATCCCCGGGTGGTAATTTTATATGTAAAACTGATTGAAGTGATATTGCAAACCCGCCCGAAAGCGTTAATGAGACTGTTTTTTCATAAAGAGAAGAAGTTGCGACGTGCGATGTACTGGTATTCAAGCATAGGCAAACGCGTTTGGCTTTGGGAATTATATCAGTTCTTCTTTGTAACAAAATTATCTAAAGAAAAAATAAAACTGAAAGATTTATGACATTCAAATTCTTTTGATTACTGCGATTGTGTTGTTTTATTGTTTTTTTTGCTACTTTTGCACTCCCGTAAGGGCGTGTACTTGTGTACATTTAAAGAACTATAATAATAAGATATCGTATGAATTACGCTTTAATAACAGGAGGTTCCCGCGGCATAGGTCGTGCGGTTTGTATAGATTTGGCTGCCAAAGGGTATCCGGTAATTATTAATTATGCTTCGAACGAAGCGGCTGCTTTGGAGACAAAGCAGATGATTGAAGAGAAAGGCGGAGTGGCAGAGCTGCTTCCTTTCAATGTTTCCGATGGAGCGGCTGTTGATGCGGCTTTGGAAGCTTGGGCGGAGAGTCACCCCGATGATTATATTGGCGTTTTGGTTAATAACGCGGGTATTCGTCAGGATGCGATGATGATTTTTATGCAGGATTCGCAATGGAAGGATGTTCTTGATATTTCGTTGAACGGATTTTTCTATGTTACGCGCCGTTTGCTTAAAGCTATGCTTATGAAGCGTAACGGGCGTATAATCAACATGGTTTCGCTTTCAGGACTTAAAGGACTGCCGGGGCAGACGAATTATTCTGCAGCCAAAGCGGCTGTGATAGGAGCGACTAAAGCTCTCGCGCAGGAGGTTGCTCCTCGCAAAGTGACTGTTAATGCGGTTGCTCCGGGATTTATTTCCACAGATATGACGAAAGACCTTGATGAGGCGGAGTTGAAAAAGACTATTCCCGCAGGGCGCTTTGGTAAACCCGAAGAGGTAGCTGCATTGGTCAGCTTCCTTGCTTCGGACGAGGCTGCATATATAACCGGAGAGGTAATTTCTATAAACGGAGGGCTTTACTCATAAAAGTTAAAAATTAAAAGTTAACAATTAAGAAAAGATCACGTTCAAACAATTGCTTTATTCGTAATATACTTTAATGGACAGACGAGTTGTAATAACAGGGATAGGAATTTATTCCTGCATCGGAAAAAATATTGATGAAGTAGCGACTTCTTTATATAATGGCAAATCGGGGATTGGTATTGACCCTGCACGTACGAATTATGGTTATCGTTCACCGCTGACGGGGATACTTGAGCCGCCGCAGTTGAAAGGCTTGATTGACCGCCGTTTGCGTCTTTCTTTGCCCGAGCAGGGGATTTTTGCCTTGCTTGCTACGCATGAAGCGATGGCTAACGCGCATATTGATGAGGATTACATACTTAATAACGAGATTGGGGTTTTGTATGGTAATGATTCTTCTGCGCAGGCTGTTATTGAGGCGCATGAGATTTTGCGTGAAAAGAGAGATTCGATGTTATTAGGCTCGGGAAGCGCTTTTTGTTCTATGACTTCTTCCGTATCAATGAATCTTTCGACAATATTTAAGTTACGTGGAGTAAATATGTCTGTTGCAGCTGCCTGTGCGAGCGGTTCACATGCCGTAGGGCTTGGATACACGTTTGTACGTATGGGTATGCAGGATATTGTTTTGTGCGGCGGAGCGCAGGAGGTAAATTTTTATTCGATGGCGGGGTTTGACGGACTTAGCGCTTTTTCGATGCGTTTTGATGAGCCGGCAAAAGCTTCGCGCCCGTTCGATATTAGTCGCGACGGACTTGTGCCGAGCGGTGGGGCAGCAAGCCTTATACTTGAAGACGAGGAGCATGCGTTGAAGCGTGGAGCGACGATTTACGGTGAGGTAACGGGATATGGATTTTCGTCTAACGGCGGGCAGATATCTCAGGCGAGTGATGTCGGCTCCGCAATATCCATGGAGCGTGCACTTTCAGCTTCGGGATTGAAGGCATCGGATGTTGATTATATAAACGCCCATGCTACGTCAACGCAGCAGGGCGACCGTTGTGAAGCGCTGGCGCTTGATAAAGTATTTGCGGCTTATAAAACGCCTATCAGCTCGACAAAATCCATGACAGGACACGAATGTTGGATGGCGGGAGCAAGCGAGATTGTATATTCGTTGCTGATGATGAAAAATAGCTTTGTCGCTCCGAACATCAATTTTGAAACACCTGACGAAGCATCGAAAAACCTGAATATTATTTCGAAGACCAAAGAACAAAATATAGATGTTTTCCTCTCAAACTCATTCGGCTTCGGAGGTACAAACAGCACCATAGTAGTAAAAAAATATAATAAAAATTGACAATTTAAAATCAATGCACAATGCACAATGTACAATGCACAATTTAAAATACAAAGAACATTTATAAAAAAAATATCATAGAGATGGAAAGGAAAGAAATCGAACAGAAAGTGAACGAGTTTTTTGTCGAAGAAATGGAGATAGAGGTGGCAGATATCAATGATGACGCAAAACTTAAAGACGACCTCGGACTTGATAGTCTGGATTTTGTAGATATCGTAGTAATTGTAGAAAAAACATTCGGCTTCAAGCTCAAACCTGAAGAAATGGCAAATGTGCTGACAGTTAAGGGGTTTTATGATTACATTGAATCAAAAATCAAATAAAAAGTTTTTTTGCAAAATTTTTTATTTGATTTTTGAAGTGAAAACATCGATTAAGTGAGTGCAGAAGCTAAGCTTGCTTATATTATGCCGAGTGTGAGGTGTTTGGACGGAGTCAAAAGTGAAAAGTGAAAAATGAAAAATAGCGAGAGGGAGTGGAAAGGTGTTACGGGAGGAAATACTTTCGGGCAAAAGGCGATGAAGATTTTATTTTCTATCGTTAACGTTCGTGTCGGGTATTTTATTCTTGTTTTTGTTGTTCCGTTCTATATGCTTTTTGCGAGAGCAAGATATCTTGCTATATACCGATATTTTCGGGAGCAACATGGTTATTCGGCGGTTAAATCGTTTTTGAAATCATATAAGAATCATTTTTTGTTTGGTCAGATGATGCTCGACCGTTTCGCGGTTTATGCGGGGCAGAGGAATTTCAAATTGGATAATCCCGATAATGATATTTTCCTCGAAATGGTAAATGCGCCTCACGGTTGTATCATAGCGGGGGCTCATGTCGGTAATCCGGAGCTTTGCGGTTATCTGCTGAGCCAGAATACCAAGCGTATCAACGGACTGATTTTCGGCGGTGAAGCAAAAGAGGTTCAGAAAAACCGCTCAATGGTGCTTGGTGATAATAATGTGCGCCTTATTCCTGTGCTTGACGATATGTCGCATATTTTTCTTATAAATGAGGCGCTTTCAACCGGTGAGATGATTAGTTTGCCGTGTGACCGTTCTTTCGGAAGCGGTAAGACTGTTGAGTGTGAGTTTCTTAATGGCAAGGTTGATTTTCCTGTCGGCGCCTTTGTTATGGCATTGCAGTTTAGCGTGCCCGTAATTGCGTTGTTTGTTTTTAAAATTTCCACGAAGACTTATCGTGCGCATGTGGCACGTGTTCCCGTGCCGCAGGAAGGTAACAAACGTGAACAGATAAATGAGATGACTCGCTCATTTGCGAAAATATTAGAGGGTATAGTAAAACAATACCCCGAACAATGGTTTAACTTTTATAATTTTTGGAAAAAGTGAAAAGTGAGTTCTATGTTTCCTTAATGTTTAATAATAAAAATATGTAGACATGAAAATGTTTCCCGCACTTGAAAAGAAGTATACAAAAGAACAGCTCAGAATACTTGAAGCACAAAAACTTGCGCATCATATAGCATTTGCTCCCGTGATATTTCAGGTATCGCGTTTAATGGTTAAGTTCGGAATATTCCAATTGTTGTCCGATACGAGAGGGGGCTTGACAATGGAAGAGTTAGTTGAAAAAACAAAGTTGTCGCGCTATGCTGTACAGGTGTTATTGGAATCGTCGCTTACGATAGGAACGGTATTGTATGAAAACGAGCGGTTTGTCACTTCAAAAGCAGGCTGGCTTTTGCTTACCGACCCTCTTATCGGAGTAAACCTGAGGTTTAACCATGATGTGACTTATCTTGGAATGTATAATATGGAAGAGGCGTTGCTGAACGGCAAACCTGAAGGGTTGAAAGTGTTTGGAGAGTGGAAGACGGTTTACGAAGGGTTGTCTTCGTTGCCTGACGCAGCACAGAGGAGCTGGTTCGAATTTGACCATTTTTACTCTGATAACTCTTTTGACGAGGCGTTACAGATAGTATTTTCTTATAATATATCCAAGTTACTTGATGTCGGTGGCAATACAGGTCGTTGGGCTTTGCGTTGCGTGGATTACAACAAGGATGTGAATGTTACAATAATGGACCTTCCACAGCAGTTGGGATTGATGAAAAAATTTATATCCGGAAAGACTGGAGAGGAGCGCATTTCGGGTCACGGAGCTAATTTACTCGACAAGAATGAACCGTTCCCGAGAGGATTTGACGCAATATGGATGAGCCAGTTCCTTGATTGCTTTGCAGAAGAAGAAATTACAAGTATTGTGTCGCGTGCGGCAGAGTCTATGGATGAAAACTCACGGCTGTTTGTGATGGAGACGTTCTGGGACAGGCAAAACAATGATTTGGCTGCTTTCTGTCTTGCGCAGACGAGTTTGTATTTCTCTGTTATGGCAAATGGAAACAGTAAGATGTATTATTCGGAAGATATGATACGTTGCATCGAAGCGGGAGGATTGAGAATTGAAACGATTCACGACGGACTGAAAAGCGGACATTCCATATTGGTCTGTAAGAAAGCATAAGGAAAAGGCAGGCTTATTATGAGATTGGAAGACCTTAATATTACAGAGTTATTGCCACAACGTCCGCCATATATAATGGTTGATAAGCTTACTTATTATGACCCGATAGTGACAAAGGCTGTTTTTGCCGTACGCGAAGATAACCTGTTTTGTAAAGACGGGGTTATGGAAGAAGCAGGACTTATCGAGAATATAGCACAGACATGTGCAGTTCGAATGGGTTTTAAGGAAAAGACCGAACCTAATCGTGACGGAATTATAAAAATCGGTTTTATCGGATTGATAAAGACAATGGAGATATTCCGTAATCCGCGAGTAGGCGAAGTACTTAATACAACGATTGATATAAAGGAAGAGGTGCTTAATCTGACTTTGGTCGAAACGAAAGTGGAGATAGGGGAGGAGATAGTAGCCATTTGTGAGATGAAAGTCTTTCTGACTGACGCACCGCCAACATTTTCAATTGAAAATTGAAAAATGCACAATGCACAATTAAAAATTATAAATTAAAAAACATTTTCAATTTTCAATTTATATAACTATGAGTGAGGAAGTTATTTTGAAAGCATCTAAGGAATTTGATGTCAGGTTCAGCGAGGTTGACTCGATGAACATAGTCTGGCATGGTTCTTATGCGCTGTATTTCGAGGATGCGCGTGAGGAGTTTGGACGAATTTTTGGCCTTAGCTATCAGCTTTTTAAGGATGAAGGGTATCCTGCACCTTTAGTTGAGTTGAATCTGAAATATATTAAACCACTGCTTCACGGACAGCGCGCTCGCGTTGATATAACATATCGTAATTCGCCTGCCGCAAAGATTGTTTTTGATTATGAGATTTATCTTGTGGAAGATAACAGCCTTATTACAACCGGCACATCGACACAGGTTTTTTTGGACATGGAGTTTAACCTGATGTGGATAAACCCTCCGTTCTATGAAGAATGGAAAAAGAAATATAATTTGCTATGACAGTCTTTTTGGGTGATAACATAATTTCAGCTCTTGGTTTTACTTCGGAAGAAAACTATCGTAATGTAAAAAATTGTGTGAGCGGACTTCGGTTTTTCGCAGACCGTTACGATTTGCCTGAACCGTTCATGGCATCGGAGATTGATAACGAGCTACTTGATGAAGCATTTTCGAAATTAACTCAAGAGAGTACATTTAAATCAGAACAAGAGGATTTGACGGAATCATGCATGTCAAATTCTAAGAACGTTTACTCCGCGGCTTGTGGAGTAAAATATTCCAAAATGGAAAAAGCTTGTATCGTTTCTATTGCGGATTCGTTGAAGGATACCGGCGTAGCCCCTTCTGATAAACGCGTTCTTTTTCTGTTGTCGACGACAAAAGGGAATGTATTCCTGCTTGATGAAAACGAGCGACAGGGTTATGAGCATAATCAGTTGTATCTTTGGCGTTCTGCGGAGTTGATTTCCCGGTTTTTCGGTAATACAAACACGCCGTTAGTTGTGTCGAATGCTTGTATATCCGGGGCGTTTG
>JGI994J12354_10003513_pt1 | contig 14585 bp, 8 predicted proteins | sample IntmicLarv3ML3BL_FD_12354 | JGI IMG/M metagenome (IMG submission 12354)
CGAAATCCGGGTTTTCAGTTTCGGAACATGCTCTTATATAATATTCCGAATTTTGCGTTTTATAATCGGACACATAATTTCCGTCCGAAATGTCCCACATCATATTTTTTGTACTTCTCGAAAGAGCGTCCATAATGTCCGCCGCAACCGCGCTCGCCGTCGGTAGTTTACCCGCTCCGCGTCCGTAAAACATAACGTCGCCTATCGCGTTTCCCGTTATAACAATACCGTTAAATACATCGTCGATATTATAAAGCGGCGACGATTTTGAAACAAGCATGGGTGAAACTATTACATAGAGTGAATCCTCAACTTGATTTGATTTCGCGATGAGTTTAATTTTATAGCCGAGTTTTTCGGCGTTTTTTATATCTTCGAGAGTTATTTCGCGTATTCCCTCAACATAAACTTTTTCGGGGGGAAGCTGTTTTCCGAATGCGAGAGACGACAATATGCAAATCTTGCGGCATGTGTCTTTGCCGTCGATGTCGTCCGACGGGTCGCTCTCCGCAAATCCGTTGTCCTGCGCCATTTTTAAAGCTACGGAAAAATCAAGGTTTTCGTTCGCCATTTTTGTCAGTATAAAATTTGTCGTACCGTTTAAAATCGCCGTGATTTTGTTTATTTTATTAGCCGCGAGACAATTATATATCGGGCGTATTACGGGAATCCCGCCGCCTACGCTCGCTTCGAAGAAATAGCGCGCGTTTGTTTTAGCCGCGATTGCGAGAAGTTCCGCTCCGTATTTAGCCACGACTTCTTTATTCGACGTTACAACGTCAATCCCTTTTTCAAGCGCGGATTTTGTACATTCATACGCAAAAGTCGCTCCGCCCATTGTCTCAACCATAAGTGAAATATCGGGGTCGTTTAAAATAACGCTGAAATCTTTCACCTGTCTGTCTGAGAGAGGGTGGTTTTTTATATCGGTTTTATCGAGAATATATTTTATATTTACCGTATCGCCTATCTTTTTTGAAATGACGCTTTCATTTTCTGCGAAAACGTCAGCCACGCCTGAACCTATGTTTCCGAATCCGAGTATCGCTATGTTTAACATAATAAAATCTCCTGAATGTTTTAAATATTTTTTATAAGCGGCAGAAAAATATAAAATAAAAAGACTTCTGCCCCTCTGTTCAAAACTTAAAGGGACGAAAGTCTGAAATAAACTCCCGCGGTTCCACCCGATTTCGCCGGTTTATTGTAAATATCCGGCGCACTTTTTGTTTATCTGCGAAACACAGATTCAGCCTGTAACGGAGACGTCCGTCCGCGCATTTAACGCGAAAGCTCAAACCGGCGGTACCGAAAATAATATCATACAGGTTCTTTCAGCTTAAAAACCCTCTCTGCGGTATAATATTTACTGGGCGTATCCGATTTTCAAACGCTTTTAACAGATATATTTTAACATTATTTTTTATATTTGTCAACGGGTTTTATCAAATAAAAATATATTTTTGCAAAATAACACAAAATAACGAAGATATTAAAAATATATACATAAAAATGTGATATTATAATATGATAATATGATTTGAAAAAGGTTTTGTAAAATAAAATTATGAAAAATATAAAAAACATAATAACAGCCTCACTTTTACTGCTGACCCTCTTTTATACAGCCTGCGGAAATTCGCCGAAAATAGAAATATCCGAGCTTGGGAGTAAAGTCTATAACGACGACGGGAACATGATAATCCCCGACGGTTATATACTTTTGGAGATATACGGAAAAGACGGCGAGGTTATCATTGATTCGGTATGCGTAAAATATCAGAAAGACCTTTCTGTCGCGTATGTATCGGGTGAAGTTTGTAAACAATCGAATATCCCGATAGTTTTTACTGGCATGGGGAACATGGTTTACGTCAAGGGGATAAACAATCTGTTTGAGTTTGACGACGGACCGGAAAGCGGCTGGATATACGCCGTAAACGGTGTATATCAGGGGATAGGCTGCGGATTATATGTTTTGGAAGACGGAGATTATGTCGAATGGCGGTATACCGTCGATTTGGGAAAAGACGTCGGTGCGTATAAACTCGACGGGTAAATTTGATTTTTAGTTTATCAGTTTAATCGAAAGGTTATTTATCATATGTTTAGGTTTCTTGCCTGTATAATAAAAAACAAAAGCAATTATATTAAATTTACCGCGTTTTTAATTTCGGCTGCGATGTTATCTTCGTTTTTATTTTCATGTAAAAACGTTGATATTTCAACTGATACAGAAAATACAGTAATAGAAGAACAGAGTGTAAGCGATTTATATGAAAACGCGGGAGCGGCGGAAAGGATACTTCCCCGTGACCCGTTTAATTTGCTTTTGTCCCACAATAATTATTTTTATTCCGAAACTGTTTCTGTTGAAATAACGTCTGATATAAAAGACGCCGTTATATATTACACTTTCGACAGCTCTATTCCGTCAAAAGATAACGTAAGCACAAGTCAGAGAAACGGTGTAATCACAGGGAGTAGGGAATACACAGAACCAATCACACTCGAAGCGACGGACAATAATACGCCGTATGTTTTAAAAATAATCGCTTATTCGGAGGAAAGAATATCACGCGTTATAACGCATACTTATTTTGTCAGCAGTGATATAGATAAAAGATTCGACGAAAATATTTTTGTTTTCGCCATATCTTCCGAACCCGATAATTTATACAGTTATGAAACGGGTATACTTGTTGAGGGAAAACTCAGGGCAGAATGGCACAAGGCGAATCCCGGTAAATCACCCGACCCACCCGAACCCGCAAACTATAATTTGCGAGGCTTTGAGGGTGAAAGAGAAAGCTATCTCGAAGTTTTTAAATCAGACGGGCAACTATTAATCTCTCAGGGAATCGGGATAAGAGTACACGGAGCATGGTCGAGAGCGGCGGACAGAAAATCTTTGCGTTTATACGCGAGGGATTCATATGATATTGTTTTCGACAGGTTTTATTATCCGTTTTTTGACGAAAACAGACGCAACGACGAATACGGAAGTTATATACAAGATTACAAAACCCTGCTTTTAAGAAACGGGGCGAACGACAGGGGAAGCTCTTTCATGCGTGAGGAATTTGCGCAGGGTCTCGCGAAAAAAGCGGAGTTTATAGATTACAGAGAATACGCTCCTGCCGCTGTTTTTCTGAACGGTGAATATTATGGTTTCTTCTGGTTACAGCATATCTATAACGAAGATTATTTTATGGATAATTACGGCGGCGACAATAAAGAATTATATGATATTGTCGATTATTGGGACGAACCGCAACTGGGTGATATGCTTAGCGAAGATGTATTCAAAAAAACGTCTGAATTATATGACTTGGACAATTTTATGCAATATTACGCTTTTCAGATATATTCGCAAAACTGGGACTGGCCCCATAATAACAGAAAATTATGGCGTTACAATGCTGATGGAGGAACTTATATTAACCAATATTACGACGGTAAATTAAGAATGTTGCTGTACGACGACGAGGGAGCGTGGGGAGACTGGGCAGGAACAAGTGAGATGACGATTCAAAGGATAAAAGGCGACGGCAGTGCACCTGTTTTTACCGCTTTGATTAAAAGAAAAGATATGCAGGAAAAATTTTGTAATCAAATGTTTGATTTGTTTAACTCCGTGTTTTTATACGACAGTATACAGGAAGAACACGATAAAATCGTAGGCTTATATGATTATGAAATAGGAATAGCGGTACGTAAAAACGTTTTGCCCAATTCCGCGAGAAATATTGAAAACAGCAGAAAATCTATTCTGAGATTCGCGAAAAGACGTGAAATGTATGTAATTGAGGATATGAAGCAAAGTTTTAGTTTAAATGGTAATATATACAATGTAAACGTAAAAAACAAACCGAACGCGGATATTTCTTTGAATACTCTTAAATTAGGCGGATCTGGGGATTTAAAAAGCTATTATTTTACGGAACATTCTGTTATTTTAAAAGCCGAACCGAATCCTGGATATTTATTTGATTACTGGGAGATAAACGGCAAACAATATCAAGAACACGAAATAAAATTAAACAACAGTATCGCCGTAAACGGAGTAATAAACGCAGAATTATTTATTAAACCCGATGAAAATTATCACGATATTGTAATACAAACAGTACAACTTGACAGCAACCGTGATATTATAACATTACATAACCCCGGAGCGAATGAAATAGTTGTAAAAGATTTATATCTTTCAAACGATAAAACAGAGTTGAAAAAATTCCACATTAAAAAAGTGAGATTTTATACTAATTCTATAATGACATATTACGGTAAAAACTATACAGCGAAACCCGAAGAAAAAATAAAATCACATCATATATTTGATTTTAAGATACAAAAAGGCGAAACAATTTATCTTTCGGACAAAAACGGGAATATATTACAGGAACTATATATCCCCGAAAGTCTGAATATCGACAAAAACGAGGAAATATCAAGAAAATCTGACGGCTCATATAAAATAAATAAAATAGAAGCGGTAAAATAAATTTTATGAATAAAGAAATATTAAGTACAATAAAAGAAATAAATAATAAAAAAGCAAAGCCTCCCAAAGCGTGCGTCGTGACTTTCGGGTGTCAGCAAAACGAAGCGGATTCCGAAAGAATAAAGGGTATGCTTTCGGGTATGGGATATGATATAATCGATGCTGATATGACGAGTGATATAACAGGTGTACGCGGTAAATACAACGAATCTGAAAAAAACAAAAACAGTCCGCTCGCGTCATGTTCCGTTATAATTATGAATACATGCGCGGTTCGTGAGCACGCCGAATTAAAAGCGTTTTCACGCACGGGGCAACTTAAACATTACAAGAACAAAAACAAAGATTTGGTTATCGGGATATGCGGCTGTATGGTTGAACAGGAGCATGTTCTCGATTATATAAAAAAGAGTTTCCCGTATGTCGATTTTGTTTTCGGGACACGGTCAATAAATAAATTCCCCGAAATATTTTTTGAAACTTTAAACGCTAAAAAACGCGTTTTGAGAAAAGAAAATATAATTGAAGATATAATAGACGAGGATATACCTGTACGCAGGGACAGCTCATTTAAAGCGTGGGTTTCTGTCATGTACGGCTGTGATAATTTTTGTTCCTACTGTGTTGTTCCGTATGTAAGAGGGAGAGAGCGAAGCAGGAGCAAAGATAAAATTCTCGAAGAAATGCGTGAACTTATTTCTGAGGGATACAAAGATATAACACTCTTAGGTCAAAATGTAAACTCCTACAAAGACCCTGTAAATCCAAATTATACTTTTACGGATTTACTCGGTGATATAGTTAAGATTGACGGGGATTACTGGATAAGATTTTTAACATCCCACCCAAAAGACGTACCCGACAGGCTTATAACTTTAATGGGTGAAACCGAAAAACTCGCGAAACATTTTCATCTTCCCGTTCAAGCGGGAAGTGACAGGATATTAAAAGCGATGAACAGAAAATATACTCGCGAAAATTATCTTGAATCAATGCGAAAACTTAAAGAGACGGTAAAAGATATATCGTTATCGTCTGATATAATCATAGGTTTTCCGGGCGAAACAGAGGAAGATTTTAAAGAAACTCTCGATATAATCGAAAAAGCGGAATTTGATAATATATTCCCGTTTATATATTCTAAACGTAAAAATACGCCCGCCGAAAAAATGGAAGATAAAACATCAAGAAAAGAAAAAACGGACAGATTCGCAAGGCTTATAAAACTTCAAAACGATATATCGGTGAAAAAAAACAAAGAATACGAGGGAAAAACCGTTAAGGTTATTGTTGAAAGCGAATATAAAAACGAAAATGACAATAATAATGGAAACCAAGGCGAAAATAAATATTTGGCGGGCAGAAGTTCAACATATAAACTTGTGATATTCGAAAGTAAAACAGATTTAATCGGCAGTTTTGTAAATGTGAAAATAAACGAGGGAAAACTGCATGGTTTGTATGGTGAAATTGTAAACTTTAATAAATAAAATAACAGAGGTGTAGAAAAAAGATGTCAAAAACCCCGATGATGATACAGTACGACGAGATAAAAGAAAAATATAAAGATTATCTGTTGTTTTACAGATTAGGCGATTTTTACGAGCTTTTTTATGACGACGCGAAGATAGGTTCGAGAGAGCTTGACCTTACCCTCACAGGTAAAGACTGCGGAGAAGAAGAAAGAGCCCCAATGTGCGGTATGCCTTTTCACAGCGTCGATAATTACATAAACAGACTTGTTGAAAAAGGTTATAAAGTCGCAATCTGCGAACAAATGGAAGACCCCGCGCTTGCGAAAGGTATTGTAAAACGCGACGTTGTCAGAATAATAACCCCCGGAACAATTATCGAATCGGGTTTTCTCAACGCGTCAAAAAACAATTATCTTTGCAGTATCTGTATTGAGGAAACAACATGCGGAGTTTCTTTTATCGATATAACATCGGGAGTTGTGAACGCTACTTTTTTTACAGGCGCGGATTATCTGGATAAACTTTTAAACGAAATCGGGGTTTTTTCACCGTCGGAGGTTTTACTCAATGCGGATTTGTCGAAATTTCCGCGTATATCAAGATTTCTTACGGAAAAATTAAACGCTGTCGTAAGCGATAAAGAAATAAAAAGATTTGATATTGAAACTGCGAAAAAAAATATAGGGACATTCAGCGATAATTCCGATGTTAAAGCGGGGCTGGATTTTTCAGCCGCTCCCGATATTTTAATACGCTCGGTAGGCGCGGTTTTCGATTATTTATTCGAGACGCAGAAAAGCGATATTTTAAACATCACCGAAATGAATATATACGATAAATCTCTTTATATGGAAATAGATTTGAACACACGCAGAAATCTTGAACTTTCCGAAACTATGATAAATAAAGATAAAAAGGGTTCACTTTTATGGGTTATCGATAAAACAAGAACGGCGAAAGGTGCGAGAACTTTAAAACAATGGCTCGAACAGCCGCTTTTGAACTGCCGCGCGATACAGAGACGGCAGAAAGCGATAGGTGAGCTTATTGAAAAAGTCATAGAACGCGGTAAAATCAAGCAGATTTTATCGGATATACAGGATATTGACAGGATAATAACAAAAGTTGTGTATAAAACGTCAAACGCGAAAGATTTAAAAAAACTCGCTTCGAGTATAAAAAATATCCCCGATATAAAAGACCAGATAAGATTTTTCGGGAGTGAGTTAATTTCAGAATTGGACGATAATATAGACGGGCTTGAAGATATTTTTAATATAATAGACAGCGCGATAACCGACGACCCTCCAGCTACTATAAAAGACGGCGGATTTGTAAAAAAAGGTTTTAATTCCGAGGTTGACCATTACCGTTCTATTGTTTCGGATAACAAAAACTGGATAGAACAGATAGAAGAATCAGAGAAAGAAAGTACAGGTATAAAAAGTCTTAAAATCGGTTATAACAGAGTTTTCGGGTATTATATAGAAGTGTCGAAATCGTATGTTTCGCAAGTCCCCGAAAAATATATAAGACGGCAGACATTAACAAACGGCGAAAGATATATTACGGAAGAATTAAAAGAGATGGAAGCGTCTATTTTAAGCGCGAACGAAAAATTAGTCGCGGTTGAGCATGATATTTTTGACGATATAACAAAAATTATAGCGTCGAATATACACAGATTCCAAAAAACAAGCTACGCGATTTCGTGTATCGACGCTCTTTATTCTCTCGCCGAAACGGCGGAAAAAAACAATTATATTTGTCCCGAAGTTGATTATTCAACGGTTTTACAGATAAAAGACGGAAGACACCCCGTTGTCGAGGTTATGTTAAAAGACAATTATTATGTACCCAACGACGTTTATCTTGACAACGACAAAAACAGGCTTTATATTATAACAGGACCGAATATGGCAGGTAAATCCACATATATGCGGCAGGTTGCGATAATAACGCTGCTCGCGCAGGTCGGTTCTTATGTTCCGGCAGCGGAAGCGAGAATCGGGCTTGTAGATAAGATTTTTACAAGAGTCGGCGCAGCAGACGATTTGGCGGCAGGGCAATCCACTTTTATGCTTGAAATGAGCGAAGTCGCTTATATTATAAAAAACGCTACAAAAAAAAGTTTAATCGTATACGACGAGATTGGCAGAGGTACTTCGACTTTTGACGGAATGAGTATGGCGAGAGCCGTACTTGAATATACGGCAGGAAAAAAACTAAGCGCGAAAGCTTTATTCGCTACGCATTATCATGAATTGACGGAAATAGAAAATGAACTTGACGGGGTTGTCAATTATAACATAGCAGCGAAGAAAAAGGACGACGATATAATATTTTTGCGTAAGATAATAAAAGGTGCGGCGGATGACAGTTACGGTATAGAAGTCGCGAAACTCGCGGGGGTTCCGAATGAAATTATAAAACGCGCGAAAGAAATTCTGATGGGGCTTGAAGAAGGCAGGGGTGTGCCATCTTCGAAATACGCCGCGAATAAAAACATAGAACAGGACAGTTTCTCGAATTTTTCTTTTGAGGATATAAACAAAAACGAGATTTACGATAAATTAAAAAGTATAAATATAAATATATTGTCTCCGATGGAAGCATTTAATGTTTTATATGAACTTATAAAACTTTCGGAGAAGTAAAAAAGAGCGAGGGTGATTAACGTGATAAATATTACAAAAATAAGCGTTTATAATCTTGAAAACGCAATACGCGGAGCGCGTAATCCCATGAACAGCTGGGACAGAACAGACAGTTATTACGACGAAAACGGACAGTATATACTCGGACAAAACGATTTATCGCTCGCTTCAAAACTTTGCAAAGCGGGGAGCGACCACAGGAAATTCATGCGTCAAATCATGGTTTCACTCGATATATGCGCGCCGATTTACTGGTGGAAAGAATTTGATACATATAAAGTCGGTACAACGGCAAATTCTACAAGCACAATGCACAAAATACACTCAAAAAAATTTGACGTTGACGATTTCAGCCACGACAAACTCGACGATGAAAGTAAAAATATACTGCTCGGTTTTCTTGATTTTCTTGAAAAACTGAGAGAAAAATATAACGAGACAAAAGATAAATCGGAGTGGTATAAAATAATACAACTGCTTCCGTCGAGTTATAATCAGCTAAGAACATGCACGATGTCATACGAAAATCTTGTAAATATGTATAACGCGAGAAAATCGCATAAACTTGATGAATGGCGTGAGTTTTGCACGGTTGTAGAAACCCTGCCTTACGCAAAAGAATTGATTTGTTATGGAAAAGAATAAAATTACACTCGATATAAATTTATTTCCCGACGAAATAAAATCATATTTAAACAGTGCGGATATATTCGATTTTTCGTTTAACACCCGCGCAAAAACATATTTTATCGACAGGGGAGACGGATATTACTTGAAAACCGCGCCGAAAAATACACTTGAACACGAAGCTGTTATGATGGATTATTTTCACGGTAAAAATATGACTGCACGTTTGTGCTCTTATATCAGCGAAAATGATAATGATTATATGCTTATGGAACGCGTAAAAGGCGAATCATGTCTTGACGAAAAATATCTTAAAGAACCCAAAAAACTCGCGGTTGTCGTCGGTAAAAGTTTGAGAAAACTGCACGATATAAACCACGAAGGCTGCCCTAAGAAAAATATAACTTCGGATATGCTAAAAAAAGCTCACGAAAAATACAAAAACAATAATTATGACGCGTGGTTTCTCGATTACGGCGGTTTTGAAAATCCGCAGGACGGTTATAATTTTTTGTGTGAAAACGCGTATAAACTCACCGATGACGTAAATCTGCACGGCGACGCTTGTCTGCCGAATATCATGCTGGACGATTTTAAATTCAGCGGATTTATTGATTTTGAAGGCGGCGGAATCGGAGACAGGCATTTTGATTTGATTTGGGCGATATGGTCTTTACAACATAATTTACAATCGCAGGATTACGAAGAAAAATTTTTGGACGCTTACGGACGGGACAAATTCGACAACGACAGATACAGCCTCTGTATCGCGTTGCAGGCGTTTACCTATACGGATTAAATTTAAACAGAATAAAGAAAAGGGGATATTTATGCTTGAAAAATGCGTGAATTTAAAAATAAGCAATGACCGCAGATTTATAATAAAAGAAAACGGCGAGCCGTTCTTCTGGCTCGCGGATACAGCTTGGGAATTGTTTCACAGATTGGAATGTGATGAAGCTGTGGAATATCTCGCGACGAGAGCATCGCAGGGGTTTACCGTTATACAAGCCGTCGCGTTGTCCGAATTTGACGGACTTACAGTTCCCAACGCGTATGACAGGCTGCCTTTGTTAAAAAACAAAGACGGGAATTTTGACCCGACAACGCCTGATGTTGAACCCGAAACAGAACGGGATTCCTCTTCTTACTGGGAACATATGGACTTTATAATTGACAGGGCTTGTTCCCTGGGTCTTTATATCGGATTACTCCCGACTTGGGGGGATAAATTCAATATAGGCTGGGGAAAAGGTCCCGAAATATTTACCCCCGAAAACGCTTTTGTTTACGGTAAATGGATTGGCGAAAGATACAGAAACAAAAGTAATATAATATGGATTATGGGCGGTGACAGACCGCTTGAAAACGAAACGCATGAGGATATTGTCAGAAATATGGCAACCGGTATAAAATTAAGCACGGGCAACAAACATCTTATGACCTATCACCCGGTAGGATTCAATTCATCCTCTAAATATGTTCACGATGAATTATGGCTCGATTTTAATATGATACAATCGGGACACGGCGGAATAAATATAAAAAATTATGAGTTTATACAAAAAGATTACGCCCTTTATCCCGTAAAACCGACACTTGACGGTGAACCGAGATATGAGGACCACCCGGTTGATTTTAAAGCGGACAACGGATATTTTGACGATTACGACGTTAGGGTTGCGGCGTACTGGTCGATGTTGTCGGGAGCCTGCGGTCATACATACGGACATCATTGTATATGGTCGTTTAACACGGAGAAAAAAGATTATTTCGTGATGGATTGGAAAAAAGCTATTCACCGTCCCGGCGCGGAAAATATGACGCATTTGAAAAAACTATTTACTTCGAGACCATTTTTGGAGCTTGCGTCGTGGCAGGAACTTTTGAACGAAAATTACAGCGGAGCGAATTATATGTCCGTTTCGAGAGGTAAAAAGTACGCTTATGTATACACCCCGAACGGTCTCGATATAAAAATAAACATGAATATGTTAGCCGATGTTCCGAAAATAGAAAACGAAACAAAAATAAAATATACGGCGTATTGGTATAATCCGAGAAACGGTGAGTATATTTTCGCGGATTCTGCGGAAAACACGGAGGATTTCAGATTTAAAGAAGTTGTAACGTTTGTCCCTCCGTCAAGCGGAAGAAACAGCGACTGGGTACTGGTAATAGATTTTTCAAACAAAAACGGTGAAGACAATGATTAATTTACTGGATATTCATATAGCGAATCTTATAGCCGCCGGCGAAGTAGTTGACAGACCGTCGTCTGCATTAAAAGAGCTTGTGGAAAATTCTATCGATGCGGGCGCAACTTCCGTAACCGTCGAGATAAAAGGCGGGGGAATCGCGTATATACGGGTTACCGACAACGGTATAGGAATGGACGCGGAGGATTTGGGCAGGTCGGTTTTGCGTCATGCCACAAGCAAAATAAAAGACGAAAAAGATTTGGCGAAAATAACCACTCTCGGATTCAGGGGCGAAGCGTTGGCAGCAGTTTCCAGCGTTTCGGATATTAAGATATTCACAAAAGTAAAAAACGCGCAAAACGGTTATATGCTCGAATCGTCGAGCGGACAGAATACAAAAATTTCAGAAGCGGGCTGCGCCAACGGAACGACGGTTATAATCGAGAGGTTATTTTCAAAAATCCCCGCGAGACAAAAATTTTTAAAAAGAGATATAACCGAGGGAATGTATTGTAAATGGATTACGGAAAAAATAGCGTTGTCAAATCCGTCGGTTTCGTTTAAATTTATTCAGGACGAAAAACAAAAAATATTCACGCCCGGAAACGGGAGTTATAAAGACACGGTATATTCTGTATTCGGCGATAAAATCGCGGAAAATTTAATTTCTGTCGGAGATGTTGACAAAAATTCGCAGACGCAGAAAAATCAGCCTGACGAAGTTATCGTTTACGGGTTTATCTCAAAGATAGAAAACGGACAAAAAACAAGGGTAAACGAAAACTTTTTCGTGAACGGACGATATGTGTATTCAAAAACAATTATGTCCGCGATGGAGGAAGCGTATAAATCAATATCCCATACGGGGACTTTTCCCGTTTGCGCGCTGTATGTAAAAGTTGACGAAACGAGTGTTGATATAAACGTTCACCCGCAAAAAATGGAAGTAAAATTTTCGGACGAACGCAAAATATATTCATCTGTGTATTACGCGGTAAAAGAAGCATTGAGCAATTCGGGAAGTTCAAATATAATTAATACGGCAATCTTCCCGAAATATCCGGAGAAAAAAACGGAGGAAAACTCGATTTTTTTTAACTCCGTTTTGATACGCGGAGAAAAAGAAGAAATAAGAGAATCGCCGCCTGCGATAAAAATCGAAACAATTGAAACAAACAATGATTTCAAAAGTAAATATTTTGATTTGCCGTCTTTCAGAACAACGCAGGAAACGCAAAAAATCGAGACTGAAACATATGTTGAGCAAATAAAAAATATAAAAAATGATGAACCTATAAAATTTGTCAATAATATACATGAGTATAAAATCATGGGCGAGGCTTTTTACGGATATATATTTGTAGAAAAAGGTGAAAAAATTATAATAATCGATAAACATGCCGCGCACGAACGTATAATTTATGATATAATATTAAAAAAGGCTGCCGATTCAAATATAAATTCAGAGTTTAAAAGTCAGATTTTACTCGTTCCCGTTGAAATAAAATTAACCCCGAAAGAAGCGGCAGGGATTATTGACATTGAAAACGACATGAAAAAACTTGGTATAATATCCGAATGGAAAGACGAAGAAACAATTTTTATAACGGAAGTCCCTCCCGAAATATTTGATGTTAATATAGAGGAAATAATAAAAGAAGCAGCTTATTTGAGTTCTGAGGGGAATTTATCCGCCGATAAGACAGCGTTTGAAAATCTCGCGATGTTATCTGCAAAAAAATACGCGGCTTGCAGAGCGGCTATGAAAAGCGGAATTATCGACAGTGCCGAAAATATCGCTTGGCTTGTTGACAGGGTTTTAAATTATGAGGACGTGAAATATTGTCCCCACGGTCGTCCCGTAGCTTTTGAGATAACCAAAGACGATATAGAAAAACAGTTTAAAAGATAAAATTTAAAAATATAAAAGATGAACGGTAAATTTATGTAAAGGAGCAGGGTGTTAAACATGAAAAACAACAAAAAAAACGCGAAATCAAAGCCTAAACCGATAAAATCCGAAAGCGGAAACGAAAACAAAATAATCGAAAATGAAAATGAAATTGAAATTGAAAGAGCCGAAAACGATAACATAAACGCGCAGTATGAGTTGAGAAAGATAAACGACGCGAACGGCTTCTATGAATTTAAAAATGAAAATGAAAACGAAAACGTAGACGACGATGACAATTATATTGAGGACGAAAACGACTTGGAAGTTGATTATATCCACGAAATCGAATCTGACGAATCATTCGTAAAAAAAATAAAATATTCCGAAAGTAAATTTACTCCGAAAAAGAAAAGAATGCGGTACTTTCCGATACATATCCTCGCTTTTGTTATACCGTGTATTCTTATGCTTATAGCTTACCGCTCAACAAAAATATTCCCGTTCGGGGACAGACAAATCATGGTTGTTGACAGTTGGCATCAGTATTATCCGTTTTTACAGGAATTGCAAAGTAAATTAACTTCCAGCGGTTCACTTTTGTATTCATGGAACACGGGAGCGGGGACAAATTTTTTGACTTTGATGGCGTATTACGCGTCAACTCCTTTGTATCTTTTCTCCGTCTTTTTCCCTCAGGAATATCTCAGGGAATTTATGATGATTGTAACCGTAGTAAAAATCGCTTGCTCCGGATTGTTTTTCTCGATATACCTTAGAGGTATGCACATACACGATTTCAGAAGAAAAACAAATTCAACCGAATCAAAAAAATTCTGTTCAATCGGAAACGGTTTAATTGTCCTCGGTTTTTCAATACTTTACGCTGTGAGCGCATATGCCGTCGGATATTACTGGTGCTTGATGTGGCTTGATTGTATGGCTCTTTTACCGCTTGTTATACTTGGGCTTGAAAGATTTATCGACAGCGGAAAATATAAACTTTATATAATCGCGCTCGGCGTTACCGTTATTTGCAATTATTATATCGCTATATTCGTATGTGAATTTATCGCCGTATATTATGTTGTTTTATATTTCATAAAAATAAAAAACCCCACTTTCAAGGGATTTTTAATAAAAACCGCGAAAGTCGTCGGAGCGTCGATTGTGGGAGTCGGGCTGTCGATGTTTATACTTCTTCCGACTTATTTATGGTTTTCAAAT
>JGI994J12354_10003514_pt1 | contig 14579 bp, 12 predicted proteins | sample IntmicLarv3ML3BL_FD_12354 | JGI IMG/M metagenome (IMG submission 12354)
TATGGTAAACGACCATTTAAAATCATGCTGTGTTTTTGATGAAATAGCGGAGCGTAAAATTTAATCGGGATAAATAAAATTCATTTGGAGGAATAAAATGGCTACTGATATAACAGGCTGGGAAACCGAAAAAAGAACGCATTTTGATGAAATCGTTTTAAATTATGACAAAGTACGCCCGGAATATTCAGAAAAACTATTTGCAGATGTTATTAATTTTACAGGGGCAGGAAATAAAAAAGCTCTTGAAATAGGTGCGGGAACAGGTAAAGCGACAACTCCTTTTCTTGATGCGGGATACGATGTGACAGCTGTTGAATTGGGCGAAAATATGGCGGATTTTTTGCGTGAGAAATTCAAAAAATATAAAAATTTTAACGTGATTGTTTCCGCTTTTGAGGATGTTGCATTGGAAGAAAACAGCTATGATTTAATATATGCCGCGTCCGCTTTTCATTGGCTGAACGCGGAAATCAGTTGTCCGAAAGTTTTCCGCCTTTTAAAAAGCGGCGGAGTATTTGCCCTTATGCGTTATAATTTTCTCGCGACGCACAACGAAGCTCTTGATGATGAAATTAATGAAGTTTATAAAAAATATTATTTTAGTTATTATACATCAAAACCATCGACGGTCAGATACAGCAGGTCTCATGATGAATTTAAAGAACCTGACGAAATATTCAGAAATTACGGATTCGAGAACATGAAGAATTACGGTTTTTGTGACGTTTCGTTGAATTTGTACGATATTACTTGGAAATTCGACGCAGACGAATATATCGCACTTCTTGAAACTTTTTCCGACCACAGACATTTACCGGAAGAAAACAGAACAGCTTTATATGCAGGTATAAAAGAAAAAATAATAAATAATGGCGGCTGGCTCAAAGGCGACGACGTTTTTCAATTGTATATGGGAAGAAAAATATAATTTTTATTGTGTTTCATATGCTTTTAATAAATGGCTCAATCCTATATAAAAATATTTTGCACGCACGAAAAAAAATCTTTTCCGTGCGTGTATTTTATGTTTTTATTATATTTTTTTATCTCTTATTCACGTCTCCATTTTGTTCCTGCTGCGGTATCTTCGAGAATTATTCCCATGGATTTGATATTATTTCTCACTTCGTCGGCGGTTTTGAAATCTTTTGATTTCTTCGCCGACGCTCTTTTTTCTATCTGCTCATTTATATAATCGTCGGATATATCCGAATCCGATGTTTTTATTTCGGGGATAAACCCGAACAATCCGCAAAATTCGGAGTATAAACTTTTTAATGTTTCAAGAGTTTTTTTCGAAGTTTTCGCATTTGCACCGAGGGTTTTTATATTCGCCTCACGGATAAAATCAAACAAAACAGATACCGCGTCGGCTGTGTTGAAATCATCGCATAAAGCGTTTATCAGTTTTTCTTTATAATTCAAAAATTCGTCTGTATTTATTTCGTCGGTTTCAGGTAAATTGTCGGATTTTAATAAAAAGTCTATGTTTTCGCCGAACGTAAAAATCCTGTCGAGTGCGTTCTGTGCGCTTTTTATCACTTCTTCGGAGAAACTTACAGGGGTTCTGTATGTTGACGACAACAGGAAAAATCTTATCGGCATATATCCGTATTTTTCGCTTATATCGCGGACGGTGAACATTTCACCTGCGGATTTTGACATTTTACCGCCGTTTACATTTATAAAACCGTTATGCAGCCAATATTTTGAGAACAATTTACCGTTCGCGCATTCCGACTGCGCTATTTCATTTTCATGATGGGGGAATGTCAAATCTTTTCCGCCGCAATGAAAATCAATAGTATCGCCGAGATATTTTTTCGCCATCGCGGAACATTCGATATGCCAGCCCGGTCTGCCTTCGCCCCACGGTGAAACCCATGAAGGTTCACCCTCTTTTTTCGCTTTCCACAAAGCAAAATCAAACGGGTCGCGTTTTGTATCAACGATATTCGCGTCAACACGGTCGCCCGCTTCCAAATCGTCGGTATTCATTTTGGATAATTTACCGTATTCATCAAAACTTTTGGTTGAGAAAAAAACATCGGAATTTCCGTTTATATCTTTATTTGACGGATACGCGTGATTTTTTTTTGTTAAAATTTCGATAATATCGATAATATCCTGTATATGTTCCGTCGCTTTGGGATGTATTGTCGCGGGATTTATACCGAGACCCGACGCGTCGCGGTTATATTCGGCGATAAACTGCTCCGCGAGCTGTTTAACCATTATACCGTCGCGGTTCGCCCTGTTTATCATTTTATCGTCTATATCCGTGAAATTCTGCACATAATCGACTTTATATCCCGCGTATTCCAAAAATCTTCTTATAAAATCAAATAAAACAAAACATCTCGCGTTTCCGACGTGAAAATAATCGTAAACCGTCGGTCCGCAGACATACATTTTTATTTCACCGTCGTTTAACGGGACAAAAAGCTCTTTTTGTTTTGTTATCTCGTTGTATATATAAATTTCTTTTGGTTTATTCATAATTTTAATTCCTCCGTTTTTTTTGTAAGTTTTATATCAGATATTGTTTCCCAAGAATCTCACATTCACCTTTTTTCGCCATATCTATAATATCGTCGATTGATTCGGGCTTTTTGGGGAACAGCATTCCGCCGTCCTCCTGATTTACCCAGTGAGTATCGGAACCGCCGAATTTTATAAGATTATATTTTTCGGCGTATTCAAGCGCGCATTGGTTTGATTCTTTTGTCCTGTTGTGGGTGTTTATGATTTCGACAGCGTCAACATATTCGGGGAAAAGTTTACCCGGATTCGGGATATACGGCTCATCTCTGTAAGGGTGCGCGTGAACGACAAAACCTCCCGCGTTTCGTATATTCGTCAAAACTTTTTCGACGCTGTCGGTCATTATTTCGGGGTATTCCCTGAGTTGTTCTTCACCGAAATTATATATCAGAAATTCCGAGCCGTTGGAGTTATATTCAAACCCGAAATAAACGTCAAGCCCAATTTTATCGCCCTCATCTTTCGCGTCCTGATACCCTTTCATAAACAGTGATATTTTTTCGTCCCATGTATAATTACCTCTGACAGCCGTATTACCGTTGAAAAAATGGTCGGTCACGACAATAGCGCAATAACCGTCGCGACATCGTGCCGCCGCCATTTCCGCACCTGTATTAACTCCGCACGCACTCGCCTGACATGTATGCAGGTGGGTTTCCACTCTGTATTTGTATCCTGTATTCGTTTCCATTTTAGCATCATCTTCCTTTGTTTTTATATTTTTATAATCTCAAAATAAAAAACCTCTTGTGTTTAAATCAAATTTTAAACACAAGAGGCGATAATTTCCGCGGTTCCACTCTTATTTATTAACTCTTTTTATATTTTATTTGTACGGCTCAGAAAACGCACTTTCGTTTGATTTTGATTTTTTCACTCTCACCATACGCGAAAATTCTCTGTAAATCTTATATCAAATTACTCTTTTTTCATCATCACCGTGATTTTATTTATATTAAAATTATTTCGTCGGGTCTATGTATTTCCAGTATGATTTAAAATAAATAAACCCCGAATATATCGTCATAAGCGTCATTATTGCCATTGTTATATAACTGAAAAGATATTCGGGCGTATGAAGATTATTTGTTATAACCGTTTTTTCAAGAAGAATTGTCATAACGCATACGCACTGCGAAAATGTTTTGAGTTTCCCGACTAAATTCGCGGATATAACTTTACCGTCCGAAGAATTTGCGACAAGACGCATAGACGTAACCGCAAGCTCCCTGAAAAATATTATCGAAGTCGCCCAGACGGACAAAAATCTGATTGATTCAAAATACGGCGACGCAGTTATCGCAATCATCATACCAACAACCATAAATTTATCGGCGACAGCGTCCATAAATTTGCCGAAATCTGTTATAAGATTCATTTTTCTCGCTATCATACCGTCGAGTAAATCCGTCAGAGCGGCAATCAAAAACAAAGCGGCGGCAAAAATCCTGCTCCATGTTTCGGGGAGAACGTTATTTTTAGGCAATAAAACAAAAACCATGAAAGCGGGGACAAGAAGTATTCTGAATATCGTGAGTTTGTTGGGGAGGTTTATTTTCCCTTTTTTATTATCTGTATTACCGGTAACGGCGGAATTATTGCCGTTGTATGGGGTAACATTGTTATCCTGTTCATTCATTTATGAAAATTCCTTACATATAAATATAATTAAATATAATCAAAATTATTGTTATTTTTATTCGCGAAAATACATAATCATATAATATTATATGCAATATTTATATAGGTTTCAAGTCAAATTTTCTGTAAAATAATTAAGAACATGAAAACTTTTATATTTTTCACGCGTTAAATCACATCAAAGTAATCGCTGCCGCTCCGATAAGCGCGGCGTTATAACCAAGCGCGGTTTGTGATAATTTTATATTTTTATTCGCCGCTTTAAACATATATCTTTCCATAGCGTCTTTTATACCGTTTTCCAACAAATCCAGACTTTGGGAAACACCGCCGCCGAACACAACCATTTCGGGGTTAAGCATATTTATCGCAGAGGATATGGCTTTGCCTATATAATATCCCGTATCGTAAAAAATATCGACGGCTTTGGGATTATTACCTGTCCTCGCCATTTTCGCGATTTCTTCGGCTGTGATATTTTCGCCGTAACGTTTTTTTATACCCGGACCTGCCGCAACTGCCTCAACACAGCCCAAACCTCCGCAGCCGCAGACAAATTCATCATCGTCACGCACTTTTATATGACCTATTTCCCCCGCGTTTCCGTTATATCCCGTATAAAGACTGCCGTTTGTAAATACGCTGCCGCCTATACCGTTGCTTATTGTTATCCAAATAAAATCATCGGTATTTTTACAGCAACCGAAATATTTTTCACCGATAGCGCAGGCGTTTACGTCATTTTCAATATAAACTTTTTTTCCGCCGTACATACCGCTGATTTTTTCGGCTATCGGAAAATTATTTATCCCCGAAAAAGGAGCATAAACCCATATACCGTTTTTAACGTCGGCAAGTCCGGGAATAGTTATGCCGATTCTGTCAAAATCATATTTTTCTGCCGCCGTATCGCATTTGTTTTTTATAACGGAAAGAAGTAAATCCGCGTTTGTTCCTGTGGGAAGTTTTTCTTTTTCGGAATATATAACGTTTCCGTTGTCGTCAACAATCCCGACGGCAATTTTTGAACCGCCTATATCTATCGCAAGTATATTCATAAATTTTAACCCCGCCGTAATATTTTTATTATTTATCCTGTTAATTATAATTTTAACTTATATTTAACGCGAAGTCAATATAAAAATTATAAATTTACTCACATCAACCCGCAAAACGCGAGAGCGGATAATGCCGGCAGCAAATCTTCGGTTTTCGCGTTTTGTGCAAACTCAGGTATATCAACCTGACATTCAAACGCTTCGAGAGTTTCACCGTTTATATTTTTTATATTCCTTTGTAAATCAAGTATAACGTTACCCTCATCTAAATTTATACTTGAAAATATAACTGTATCTTTTTCTTTTAATCCGCAGGTTATAACCTGAATATTTTCATGTGAATAATTTAACCCCTGTGAATTTTCTATATTCAATAAAACCGATTTTATATCTCCGAGACGGGTTATATCAAGATTCGAGGTGAAATTTCCGCAATTCCCCAAAACCGCCAAATCAATAACAGGTTTCGGGTCGGATTGTAAATTTAAAGTCAAATAAACAGGATTTATATATCTGAAAGTTATTATATTATTTTCAGATATATATTTTTTTATGTCACCGCTGAAATCCGCGTTTCCGTATAAAAATATATTTTTCTCACGTTTGTTTATACGAAGTATATTTTTCATCAAATCAAAAATTTTCGGTGTTTCTTCTATAACATACACAACAGAAATATTTATCCCCGCCTTTTTTTTGTGAATTTACGGTATTTATTTTATTATGTATAATTAATTGATATTTTATCCGAATTGTGGTATAATTTTAAATAATACTTTTGCGTATAAAAAAGAGGATAAAAAATATTATGTATAAGCCATATAAAATATTGATGCTCGCGACTTCTATGGAATACGGCGGAGGGGAAACCCACATATTGGAATTGTCGAAATATCTTAATTCAAACGGCGTTGAAGTAAGAATAATGTCAAACGGCGGCGAGTTTTTCGAAAAAGAAATCACATCATCGGGAATAAAACATATTTCCGCGCCGTTTAATTCAAGAAAAATTTTAAATATGCGTAAATCCGGGGAAATATTAAAACAAACTATAAAATCATATAAACCCGACGTTATTCACGCGCATTCGAGAATACCCGCGTTTGTCGCGGCGAAAATATGCAAAAAATATAAAATCCCGCTCGTCACGACAATGCACGGGACTTTTAAACAGACGTTTCTTGTTAAAATCGCGACAAATTGGGGGGATTATTCACTCTATGTCAGCGATGATATAAAAAAATACTGGCAGAAATATTATGATTTAAAAGACGGTTATATGACAAGAACAGTCAACGGGATAAATACGGAATTGTTCAATAAAAATACAACCGACGGTATAAGAGAAGAATTTGGAATAAAACCGGACGAGAAAATAATTTTATCGGTCAGCAGACTTGAAAACCGCGGCGGATTCAATTTATCTTTTTCAGCTCTGAAACTCTGCGAGATTGCGGAGAATATATACAGTCAAAACCAAAACACAAGAATAATCATAGTCGGCGACGGTGAAACCTACGCCGAAATAAAAGAAAAAGCGTCGAAAATAAATTCAAAGCTCGGTTTTGATTTTATAATAATGACAGGAAGGCGAGCCGATGCTTATAAATTCTATGTATCGTGCGATATTTTTGTCGGGACTTCACGCTCCGCACTCGAAGCCGCGTCATGCGCGAAACCTGTTATAATGTGCGGTGTTATGGGTTATCTGGGCAGATTTACAAAAGAAAATTCCGACAAATGCGAAAGTACGAATTTTACATGCAGAGGTTTTGATTATCCCGAAAATATAAATGAAAATCTTTTAAATGAAATATTGTTTTGTTTGAATCCCGAAAATAAAAATATACTTGAAACCGACAATAAATTCGGGGCGGATTTGATTTCCGAAAAATACAGCGTAAAAAAAATGGCGGACGACGCGTATCATGTTTATCAGAAAGCTGTTTTGAAATACAAAGATTATGATTTTGTTTTAAGCGGATATTACGGTTACGGAAATATCGGCGACGACGCGCTTTTATTTACCGTTATGAGCAATATACTTCGTGAAAAACAAGATATAAAAATATGTCTTTTGACGAAAAACCCTAGGAAATTCAGAAACTGGCTCGACGATTATTTCGCGAATATAATCACAAAGCAACGGTTTAATTTTTTCAGCGTAGAAAAAGCGATAAAAAAATCAAAAGCTCTGGTATTCGGCGGGGGAACTCTGTTACAGGACAACACAAGCGGCAGGTCTTTCGGGTATTATTCATGGTTACTTAAAACAGCGCAGAAATTCGGCAAAAAAACAATATTGTATGCGAACGGCATAGGTCCGCTGCGCAATAAAAAAAGTAAGGCAAAAACCGAAAGTTTAATGCAGAATATAACCCTCGCGACAATCAGGGACGAAGATTCTTACGCTTATTTAAACGAAATGAACATAAACAACGACAAGATACATATAACGGCGGACGAAGTTTTGACTGTGAGACAAAATAATTATCTTGACGCTTATAAAAAAGATTTTAAGGAATATATAAAAGGTGATTATATCGCTGTATCGGTGAGAAAATGGAAATATTTAGACGCATCTTTTTTCGGCGGATTTGCCGCCGCAATAGATGTTATATGCCGTGAAAATAATTTAATCCCCGTTTATATAGTGATGGAGCAAAAAAACGACAAAAAAATATCGGAATATTTAACGACATTGCACGGCAAAGCGTATTTCGCAGATGTACATGGTGATATAGAAAAAGTCCTCTCAATTGTAAAATCAGCCGAAGCGGTTATATCAATGCGGCTGCATTTACTTGTATTCGCGGCGGTGTTTAATATCCCGATGATTGGAATATCATACGACCCGAAAGTAAAAAGTTTTTTGAATAATATATTTGAAAACGATGATTATACAATTGAGTTGAATGATTTTTCAAAAGACGCTCTTATAAATAAATTTAATATCCTCAGCGAAAACAAAGAAACGCTGAAAAATAAAATCAGCGTTTCATCGGAGATATTATGCGGTAAAGCGGCGAAAAACGCCGAATTGTTTTTGAAAGCGATGGAGTTTGAACAGGAGTGTGATAAAAATAAACAAACCTAAAAGAATATTGGGAATCGATTTAGGCGACAAAAGAACAGGCGTCGCGGTCACGGATTTGACGGGAATTTTAGCCGGCGGACTTGAACTTATAGAATCGTCGGGATTAAACGACTGTGCTAAACAGGTTATGATTACAGCCGAAAAATATGAAGTCTGTGAGATTGTCCTCGGCTATCCCGTTAATATGAACGGTACAAAAGGCGAAAGCGCGTTGAAAACCGAAAAATTTAAAAGTATACTTGAAGATATTATCAAAGAAAAAAATCTCGATATAAAAATAATATTGTTTGATGAAAGATTGTCAACATCACTCGCGCATGTCTATATGAACGCGACGGGAATAAAAGGCAAAAACCGCAAAAAAAAAGTCGATATGCTGTCCGCGCAAATAATTTTACAAAATTATATTGACGGAAAAAACAGGAGTTAAAATAGAGTTTTGGAAAAAATCTGACTGTACCTGTAAAAAAAATTAAAAAACCCCTTGACAAATTTAACGGTACCTGTTATAATATTCTAACGGTACCTTTAGGTTTTTATTTTTTTAGTAAAAAAGGAGTGTTTTTATATGAATAAAGAATTATACGAAAAATTTATGCAGGTGCAATGGATATTGCGTAAACAACACATGCGAAACCATGAGCGGCACAACAGCCCCATGGCGGATACAACCAGAGGGCAGGGGAGAATTTTAGCCGCGCTGAAACTTCGCGACGGGATAAGTACGAAAGATTTGGCGTATTTATTGGGCGTTAGGGTTTCATCGTTGAATGAGTTGATTTTAAAGCTGGAAAAAAGCGGTTATGTAACCCGTGAACCGTCAGAACAGGACAAGAGAATTATGCTTGTCAAACTGACCGAAAAAGGCAAAAACGAAGAACAGCCCGAAACATCTTTTTTCGGCGACGTTTTTTCGTGTCTCACAGAAGATGAGCAAAAAACATTGGAGGGTTTGCTCGACCGTATTATCGACACGTTTCAGGATAATTTTGTTGAAGATGACGATGAAACGTTTGAGAGATTCGGGGCGATGAGAGAACGTTTCGGAAACGCGCCGTTTCCTCCATTTCCTCCGTTTGGCGACCATCGCCATGATTTCCGCAAAAACTGGGGCTTTATGCACGAATTTTTCAAGCATTTCGCCCCTGGTGAAGATAAAGAAGAAAAGGACGACAGCGACGAATAAATTTTTACGTTTACAAAAAAATGTTTGTTTGTTTAAATCCGGTTTATATTAAATGAATATACTTAACCCCGTTGAATAAAATTATATATCTAAAATTATCTAAGGAGATGGAATATATTGTTTAAACTGTTTAAAAATTTAAAGCCGTATGCGGGTTATATAATTATAACTCTGCTGTGCGTACTCACAACTTCGATTCTGGATTTATATCTTCCCGATTATATGTCTGATATAATAAGCAGGGGAGTTGTGGGAAAAGACGTCGATTATGTCTGGAAAATCGGCGGGATTATGCTTATTATCTCGGCTGTTTCGATGATTGCGTCGATTATTTGCAGCTATTGTTCTTCTATATCCGGCATGGGATTCGGTAAAACCATAAGGGAAAAGATTTTCACGAAAGTTGAAAATTTCTCACAGAACGAATTCGACAAATTCAGCACCCCGTCACTCATAACAAGAACGACAAACGACGTAAACCAAATACAAATGCTTGTAATGATAGCGCAAAGAATGATGATTTCCGCTCCGTTTATGTTTATCGGCGGAATTATGATGGCGGCGAAAAAAGACGCGAGTATGCTTTGGATACTCTTGATTATCCTCCCGATTATCGTCGTTGTCGCTATGATAATGATGAAAGTTTCGCTGCCTTTGTTTACGTCAATGCAGAAAAAAGTTGACAGGATAAACCTTGTTCTAAGAGAAAAACTTTCGGGTATCAGGGTTATAAGAGCGTTCAACAAAGCGAAATACGAGGACGAAAGATTTAAAGACGCGAACAAAGATTTAACCGAAACAGCTTTGAAAGTCGGTAAAATAATGGCGTTTATGATGCCGCTTATGATGCTTGTAATGAACGCGACAAGTTTATTAATCTTATGGTTCGGCGGAAGCGCGATAGAAAACCCCGCCGACATCGGCAATCTTATGGCGTTTATGCAGTATATCATGCAGATAATGATGTCGTTTATGATGGCAACTATGATGTTTGTAATGGTTCCGAGAGCGAAAGTTTCCGCGGACAGGATAAACGAGGTTCTGGATTGTGAATTTTCTGTTGTTGACAGCAAAAACACGGTTTCTCTGGTTGCGGACGACACGAAAAATATAATCGAGTTCAAAGACGTTACGTTTACCTATCACGGAGCGAGCGCGCCTGTTATAAAAAATATAAACTTTACAGCGAAAAAAGGCGAAACCGTCGCGGTTATCGGAAGTACGGGCAGCGGAAAATCCACGCTTATAAATTTAATCCCGCGGTTTTACGACGTTACAGAAGGCGAGATTTTATTCTACGGCACGAACATAAAAGATTTAAAACAGAAAGAATTGAGGGAAAACATAGGATATATTCCCCAGAAGGCTTTTTTGTTTGACGGCACGATAGCCGACAATATAAGAGAGGGAAACGAAAACGCGACCGACGAGGATATACAGAAAGCCCTTGAAATATCACAGTCGGCGGAGTTTGTAAGTCAGCTGCCCGACCGTGAATATTCGCGTATATCGCAGGGAGCGACAAATGTATCAGGAGGACAAAAACAAAGGCTTTCTATCGCGAGAGCGTTGGCGAGAAACGTAGGGTTATATATTTTCGACGATACTTTTTCGGCTCTGGATTTTAAAACAGACTCAAAATTAAGAGCGGCGATAAAAGAGAATCTGAAAGATGCGTGCGTTATGATTGTAGCCCAGAGGGTTGGTACAATCATGAACGCTGACAAAATAATCGTACTTGAATCCGGCGAGATTTGCGGAATCGGCACACACAAAAAACTTCTCGAATCATGCGCGGTATACAGAGAGATTGTCGAATCACAGCTTACACAGGAGGAGATTGCTTAATGAATACGCAGACAAGAGGCAAAGACAATAAACCCGGACCGCGCAGGGGACCGATGGGAGGTCCCGGAGGAGGTCCTCCGGGTTCACAGCAGATAGAAAAAGCAAAAGACGCAAAAGGCGCGCTTATAAAACTTCTCAAACTTCTCATACCCCATAAAATACTTGTTATTTTTATCGTTATAATGGCGATTGTAAGCACGATTTTTACTATATATTCACCGAGAGTAACATCACGTTTTATCGACGAAATCATAAACGGCGCAATGTCAACATTTACTCACAGGCTGACAGACGATGTAAAGGCGAGAGACTTTACGGGAGTTACAGACAGTATAAACCAACTGCTTAATCAAAATCTGACCGAAACACAGGTTCAGAAGATGTTTATTTATATACAGATGTCGGGAACGGATATAAAAAGTTTGATGGCGGATATGTCGCCCGATGATTTGAAAGATTTTATCGCGGAAGCGGACAAAATAGATTTGTCACAGATAACCCCCGAAATGCTCGCGTCAATGAACGAAGCGGTGCAGTCGGCGGAGCTTATGCCCGAAGACGAAAGCTACGGGATTGATTTTGCCGAGGTTGGAAAACTCGCGGTATTATTGATTGTGTTATATCTCACAAGTTTTTTGTTCAGTTATTTTCAGCAATATTTTATGGCAATCATAACGCAGAAAACCATGTTTGCAATGCGTAACAAAGTAAACGAAAAACTCTCGCGTATGCCGTTATCTTATTTTGACAGAACGTCGAGAGGTGAGATAATGAGCCGAATGATAAACGATATTGACAACATAAGTATGACATTGCAGCAAAATCTTACGCAAATCATAACCGCCGCGACGACGATTGTCGGTATACTTATAATGATGTTTTCCATAAATATAGCGATGACTTTTTTAAGTCTTATAACAATACCCGTTTGTATGATTATTTTAATGCTCGTAATGTCGCGTTCGAGAAAATATTTTTCGGAGCAATGGGGAATAACGGGCGATTTAAATGGTCACATCGAGGAAATGTACACGGGACACAACATAGTCAAGGCGTTCACGAGGGAAGAACATTCTCTAAAAAACTTCAAGGAAATGAACGAGAAATTATACAAAACCGGCAGAATGGCGCAATTTTTATCGGGGATAATTTTCCCTATCATGGGATTTATAAACAACATAGGATATGTTTTAATATGCGTCGCGGGCGGTATTTTCGCGATAAACGGGAAAATAACGATAGGCGACATTCAGGCGATGATAACTTATTCGAGAAATCTCACACAGCAGATAAACCAGTCGAGCAATATAATAAACACAATACAGTCCGCTCTCGCTTCCGCCGAAAGAGTATTCAACCTGCTTGACGAATCCGAAGAAATCCCCGAAACGGTAATTTCAGAGCTCGCCCCTGTAAACAACGCTGTTACTTTTGAAAACGTAGAGTTTTATTATTCGGAGGATAAACCTCTTATAGGTAACATGAATCTTGATGTTAAACCGGGTGAAATGGTCGCGATTGTCGGACCGACAGGAGCGGGGAAAACAACCCTTGTAAATCTTTTAATGCGGTTTTATGATGTTCAGAGCGGCACGATAAAAGTAAACGGAGTTGATATACGCCACGTCGCACGGAGTGATTTGAGAAATATTTTCGGTATGGTTTTACAGGACACATGGTTGTTTTCGGGGACGATATATGAAAATATAGCCTACGGACGTGAAAATTCCACGCGTGAGGAAATATATGCTGCCGCGAAAGCTGCGAGAGCCGACCATTTTATCGACACATTACCCGACGGGTACGACACAATTCTCGACGAGGAAGGTTCAAACATATCACAGGGACAGCGTCAGCTTCTCACAATCGCGAGGGCGATAAACGCAAACCATGAAATATTGATTCTCGACGAGGCGACAAGTTCCGTCGATACCAGAACGGAAATTTTGATTCAGAAAGCTATGACAGTATTAATGAAAGGCAAAACAAGTTTTGTTATCGCNCACAGGTTATCAACGATAAGGGACGCGGACACAATTCTTGTTATGAACAACGGGGATATAATAGAGCAGGGTTCACATGTTGAACTTCTTGAAAAAGGCGGATTTTACAGCGATTTATATCAAAGTCAGTTTGCAGAGTAAATTTAAAATAAACGGAGGGCAAAAATCATGCGTAAAATACCGGTAAAAATTTTAAATGTCAACGGCGGTAAAACAGAGATTCCCTGCATAGGCATGGGAACATTCGGCTCGGACAAATTCACGCCGGAGCAGGTCGCGTCAGCGGTCAAAGGCGGGATAGAGTACGGTTACAGGCTTATCGACTGCGCGGCGGTATACGGAAACGAGGACACAATAGGCAAAGCATTAAACGAAGTTCTCGAAAATAACACAGTAAAACGCGAAGAATTATTTATAATTTCAAAAGTATGGAACAACATGCACGGCAAAGGCGATGTATTACTCTCATGCGCGAAAACTCTTAAAGATTTACAGCTCGATTATCTCGATATGTTCATGGTACACTGGCCCTTCCCGAACCATCACGCTCCTGGCGTATCTGTCGATTCACGCAGTCCCGACGCGAGACCGTTTATCACGGAAGAATTTATGTCATGCTGGCGGCAAATGGAAAAACTTGTCGATATGGGACTTGTAAGAAGTATAGCGATGTCAAACATGACAATCCCGAAACTCGAAAGTGTACTGCCATTATGCCGCATAAAACCATCAGCCATAGAATTTGAACTTCATCCCGCGTTCCAGCAGGAAAAGCTCTACAATTACTGCGTTGAAAAAAATATACAGGCGATAGGATATTGTCCCATAGGTTCACCGAGCCGTCCCGAAAGAGATAAAACTCCCGATGATATTGTAGCGACCGAAATGCCCGAAATCATCGAAATCGCGAAAGCTCACAATATCCATCCCGCCGTCGTGTGTCTGAAATGGGCGGTACAACGGGGACAAATCCCGATACCATTTTCGATAAACAATTACAAAAGCAATCTTGACTGTGTTTTAATTGACCCTTTAACGTCCGAAGAAATGGACAAAATAAAAAAAGCCGACAAAAATTGCAGGCTCATAAAAGGTCAGGTATTTTTATGGGAATCCGCGACAGACTGGCGTTCATTGTGGGACGAGTGAGTTTGTGTGTGCGGCGGATTTACGGGAACAGGACGCGTTAGGGGAAACTT
>JGI994J12354_10003515_pt1 | contig 14579 bp, 15 predicted proteins | sample IntmicLarv3ML3BL_FD_12354 | JGI IMG/M metagenome (IMG submission 12354)
AAATCTTTCGATGATACCTTAAATTTCATAAACAAACCTCCATGCAATATTCAAAACTATTATACTATAAAGACTTCCTAAAAGTAAAATATAAACTTTTTTTTATCCCATCAATTTTCTCTTTTCTTATTTGCTATCCAAACCAAAATTACTAAAACAATTGCAAATCCACCTAAAATCACTAATATTAGCTTAACATTAACCGGATCACTCTCTTTTTCTATAATTGGAGTTGTATTTGGTTCCTCTTGACTTGGAAGTTCTATTTCCGCAATTAAATTTATCGGCTTATTGGTATAATTATCACGATTTATATTCCATTCATAAGATGTGTTATTAACATTATCTGCATTATGACTAATAACTTTATGAGATGTTTTTAAAATTACTTTTATTGATGTAAGGGCTGAGTATTCACTAAAACATCTATTTACATTACTTGTTGAAATTTCTATAGAAGTAATATTTTGTTCATATACAAAATTACTATAACAAGTTCTAATTGCTTTTGATCTAGAAAAGTCAGAATTATTAAATGTGTAATCAAACAGCACAACATTACCATTTAATCTTGAATTATAATATTCAACACCAGTTACCTTAGTTGGGGTCTCACTACTTGTTATTTCATCGTAAAATGCCAATTTTGGCCATTCATTAAGAGAAACAATATACCTAGGATCATCTTCACTAGAAACAATGACTTTGATTTCTTCATTTTTAAAATTGGCATCCAAATCAATTTCATAATTAACTGAACAACCAGTTAAAAGAAATAACAATCCAATTAACATAATTATTTTCTTCATAATTCCCATCTCCTTAACCAACCAAAATTTAGAAAACTAACCTAAAGGATAGTCATCTACAACATTACTTGCATTTTCATAATAAGAAGTCATATCAACTACTCTAACTGTTTCATTAGTATTTGCACCCATTTTATAAGTGCTCACCTTTACTCCAGTTGCACCATCTGATGCATGTGCCACATAATATAACCCCTCTTGATCATTAATTCCTAAGATAAACATTACATGTCCATTCCAACCAATAAGATCTCCAGGCTGTCCACGAAAATCTGCAATTGATTTGGCATTGGCATTTCTCCACCAAGAAGTACTGTCACCAACAGAATAATTATACCCCGCATTATATATTACCCAAGCAATATATCCGCTACAGTCTGGTCCATACAGCTCATAAGGTCCAGTTCCATCCACCCAAACAGCTGATGGAAATCTATATCCCCAGTTCGGATTAAATCCATACGATGTTTTATAATTATAGTCTTGATTAGGAACGCTATAATCCTCTGGATAACCATGATGTCCTCCATAAGTATACGGAAATCTAATTTTATATTTTTGTTCTATTGCAAGCGTTGATTCTTCAATAACTCTAACAACAGCTGCTCTAGTTCCAATTCCAGCTTCACGAACACTTGCATATAATGATGAATTTAATGCCTCAATTGAAGTGCCATTTTTTAATAAAAATGTCTCTAATGGTTCGTTCAATTTTTCAGTATCACTATTAGTTACAGTCAACGGATATTTTCCAAACTCTCCACTACCATAAATGTTTGACAATTCCCCACCATTATAATAATAAGCAAGAACATTTTCCCAAGTTTCTCCAGTTTCAACTAAATATTTAACACCATACTGACTCATTCCATTGCCATGACCACCATTAACATAAAACTTACTTCCACTAGAACTAGTTCCATAACAAAAGTCTTCGACAATGTCTTCTTCACTTAAATTTTTTGAACACTTACAATTTCGATGTTGATTAGGAACATTTAAATCAACCCAACTAGTTGGAATCACTTGACCTTGTTGAGCCATATTGTAAGATGTTGCATTCCTAATATTCCAACAAAAAGCATCATATTGTGTTAATAAAAGATTTCCATTTCCATCAGTAACAACAGTTCCCATTGTTTCATTATATGCTCTTCTTAACATTTCTTTTTGTTCTGAGGTCGCCTGGCTTGTTGGACGATAAGCTTGCTTTGTAGCATTCCCTGCAATAGAACAAGCACCACTCGATTCAAAATGTCTAAGTGAATAAGTTCTAACAGCCACCATGAAAACTTTAAATATTTCTTCGTCATTAAAAATCCCCACTTCAGCTAAAACGACACCTTGAAGATATTCTTCCAATGAAACAGTAACATTTGATGTATATTCACTAGAAAAAACTGATACATCATTACACGTGTTTTTACTCGCATAATAACCAGAACTGGAATTCCCCCAAGAACCATCTGAAAAAATCATTGAAACATACATAAACATTATAAATAAAAAGACAATTCCAACTATAGCACCAATAACCCAAGGATTTTTTGAAATAAAAGCCAACACGGCTGTCTTGGCTTTTTCTTTTGCTACATCGCCAAGAGCTCCTAATGCATTAACATTGGAGCTCTCCTCAGGTGTAGCTTCTTCTTCATTAGGTGTATCAACAGAAGAAGATTCCTCAAGGTTTTCTTCAGCATCAATCTCTTCTCGTTTTAATTCTTCTTCCATCACTTTCTCACCTACCTTATACTAGCCGCTATAGTCCTCCACCAGTTCCAAAGGAATCTAATTCTTCTTGAGTAACTAAAACATTTATTCTCATACGTCTGCTTCCACAAACAAATAATGATTCTCCTTGTGTATAATATTTTATACTTTCTTTTTCACTATCATTTAAATCAATTAATTTACTTAAATCATCAACTGCCTGCTTCTTAAGACCCATTACTAAGTAATAAGATGCATTATCAAATATTGCTTTACCATGCATTATAACTGATGGTGCCGCAAAATCCGTTGGTTGTTGTGTAATAATAATTGTTCCAGCATTATACTTTCTACTTCGTCTTTGAATTTGTGCTAAAAACTCAGCACCAAGTTCATTTCTAGTTGATAACAACACATGAGCCTCATCTACTGATAAAATTGTGTTAACATTTTTATCTAAACAAAGTCCCCATGCATATTTCAAAATATTAAAAAATAAAGCATTCCTAATATTTTCATCAGCATTCATTAATTCCCTTATATTAAATACAATAAAATCACTACTAAAATTAAGTGTAGTATGACCATTAAAGTAATATCTAAGTTCCTTAGTAAATGGTCTTACTTTAAGCTCTAATTTTTCCATTACTTCTTTTTCTTTAGTCTGATCTAACATTGATAACAATCTACCCTTAATAGTTGCATAAACATCATCAAATGTTGGAAAATCTGCTGAAGTAAACTGAGTAAAATTAGTATCGAAATCTATTTTATATCTCTTATACGTATCTTGAACAACTTCACTAAACATAGTTAATACATCTTCTTCAATAGTTGGTGAATAATACTTCATAAATGCTTTTAAAGATTGCAATGTTCTAGTTAAAACAGTATATCCTAACCCTTGAGAAATTTCTTCTTCATCAGCATCCACTATTATTTCAAGTGGATTAATCATTCCAAAGTCTCCACCTTTACCTAAATCGATAAAGTCTCCACCAATATTCTTAACCATGTCACTAAGTTCACCCTCTGGATCTATACAAACAACCTTATGGCCATTTCTAATATGACTCCTAACTAATAATTTAGCTGCAGTTGATTTACCTGAACCAGATGTTCCTAAAATAATCATATTTGCATTATTACGATTATGTTCTTTTTTAACTTGATACAAAAATTGATTAAACAAAATAACTCCACCAGAGAAATCCATTCCAAGTAATGTAGACATTCCAGGATCCTTTATACTATCAAATACAAATGGATACATGGCAGCAATAGTCATCGACGGTATTGGCGTTCCAACCCTTGATTCAACATCCTGCTTAGGGAATATTGGAATCATCGATTTCAATACTTTCTCCTGCTCAAACATCAAAGGTATTCCCCTCATCCCAAGAGCATCCAAAAAGCCTCTAACTTGCATTTTACGCATCTCTAACATCTCTTTATTATCAGCAGTTAACATTAAATGTAATTGAAAATCAAATATTCTTGCTTGAGTTGCTGCTAACATTTGAATAAATTGTTCTAAAGATTCATAATCCTGTCTAATACGTTCTTGAATGGTACGATCATTCTCAGTTTGAAACCTTTGTTTCAAATCAGCAATTTCCCTATTAAGCATTTTACTCATCGTTGAAAACTCAATTGGTATATGTTTAGCAACAACCTTTACTCCAGGCATACTAGTTATATTAGACAAATAACCATGATTAATATATCTAGAATAACCAACAACAGTAAATATTGTTGCATACTTATCACCAATTCTAAATTCAGTTGGAGAAAACTCCATTCCCTTTGGAGCCAATTCACTCTTTATGTTCATATAGGTATCACCGTCCCAAAATTAGCGCTCGCTCCACCATTCAAGAAATTATCTAACAATACCCTTAAGTCATCATTAGAAACTTGAGAAGAATTAATTCCACAGTTTGCAAGTGAGCTGATTAAATTATGTAATCTTTTTTGAACAATTTCCATTTTTTTCTCTTTAAACAAGATAAAATATTCAGTATCAACAACATTATATTGACTACTCATAAATGAGTTAGCTTTATTAATATCTTGCATGATTAACTTTCTTACCTGCCCACTCTGAGCTTTACCATAAAGAATTTGTAATTCACTAAGATAAACATTAATATCAACAGGTCGATCAGCACTAACTAACCAAAATTCATAATCTAACATATTATAGAAATTCCTAAGTCCATAGATTACAGCATTCTCTTGCTCAGGATCCAATATAAAAATGTTTTTCGGCTCAACTTTCACCCCAGTAACAAATGTACCATCATCAAGTTGAATCATTCCATTTAATATTGATCTAACTGGCATCCAATCCTCAGAAAACCTTGATTTACTTTTCGCCATAATGCATACACCAACCTCTCCAATAAAATCTTCTTATTCCTGTATAAAATCTGTATATATTCCCAATTAAAGTCATTATATTATGATAATGCGGAACAGGCATTACCAAAAAAGCTGAAATTAATGCAGGAGACAAAATCATAACCAAAACCCCTAGAGAATTACTCTTAAACACAAATAGCATTACAAGAGTAAACATTACACCTGTTCCAAATATAATCAAATCTATTGGAGTAAAAAACCCTAATATCAACCTTGATTTATTTGAATTTGCTGGTATCAAATATTGATTATTCATACACTATTAAACCAATCCCTTTCTATATATATATATATTTACTTTTAACTATCTGAATTGCCACCCGCTTTTTTGCTAGCTTCTTCCCTTTGTTTTAGCTGTTCACTATATTCAACGCTACCAGTAACCAATGTTCTTTCAGATTTAAAGGTTTTTCCAACATCCAATAAACCATCACTAGCATTTGTATTTTCAACATTTTGATTTCCCTCGACATATATATTTTGTTCCGTAATCATTTTTACCAAATCATCTGTACTTAAATCTTTTGATTTTATATCTGCATACATTTTTGTAATTGCATTTTTGTCAAGACCTGCTTTTTCTGCATATTTAGGGCTTTCCAAAAGTTGTTCTAAAAATTCTGTAGCGTGATATGTTGCCGCTGCTTGATTTTTCCTAATACTTGCTGCTTGACTAGCAGAAACTTTCTTATCAGCTATATCATACATTTCCCCAACTGCTTTACCTGTAGTCTGATCTAAATGATCTGCACCATACATCTCTAGCAAACTCTTTAAACGATCTTTTTCAGCTTTCATTGACGCATAGTACTTATCAGTTTCAAATATTTTTTCCAAATTATCTTGTTTAGCAAGCGCATCATTTAAATAGTCAACTTCACTAATTGGATTATCGTCATAGTATTGTTTTTTTCCAGTCGCAACACCTTTAACATCTTTATAAAAGTCACTGAAGCGTCCTTTAATTTCACCACCTATAGTGCCTCCATGACTCTCCCTATATAGCGCCCTAGCATTAGCTTCATCAAAAGCGTTTTTAGCCCCCTCACGAGTATTAGAACGAAATTCTTTGGCAGTTTTAGCGTTCCAACCACCTTGAGCTCCTTTCAGACCACCCGATACAGCACCACCAAGGGCTCTGCGAATACCTTTTCCATTAAAGCCATTAATAGCAGCACCCAGTACACCACCACCAATTAAACCAGCAGCTCCATATCCAAGTCCACTCATACTCTCATCGATCTTAGACTTAATTCCAAGTTTCATATTTGCAGAATCAAATCCAAATACATCTCCAATTAATTTTGGCGCTTGTTTAGCAAAAGCTAAAATACCTAAAATCATTATGGTATTAGCCAACAAAGCTACAGTCAATGGCTCACCACTTGTAAAATTCTTAAACAAAACTCCAAAAAAATTCTGGTAATTTGCTATTAAAAAGACAGCAAGATTAATAACTATTAGTCTTAAAAACACCTCTACAAATACAGTTCCTGTAACTTTTAACCAATTATTAAAAATTTTATCTTGTTTTGGTACAATTCTAATTAATATTGGAATTGGTGCAATTAATTGATAAAACACCAATTTAACATATCTAACTCCCATATCAAGAGCAAAAGAAGTAATTAAATATAGTAGCAGTATTCCACAAACTGCTGAAATGAAAAAATTATATTCAATTTTTTCGCCTATTTGCGGAATAAACGCACTTAACTTACCAAAATCACCTGTTGTTTTAATAAAATCAAAAGCTCTATCCAAACTAATTTGTTCGTCAAATCCCACGTATGGAGCCTGCTGACAAATTAAACGATCTGTTCCAAAAAACTGAGAGCAAGTTACACTTACAATCCGTGGATCATCAAAACCAGCTACACCTGGCTCAGAACCAGACAGGTGTACTCCTTTTGGACGAAAAAACACTCTATATGTCTCTAAGGCCATCATTCTTCCATCTTGCGATTTAGCTTCATGTAAGGCCATATCATCATTACTAATTCCAGGAGTATGTTTGGTTCCCAAAATAACAGCACCAATTAAATTATCTTGATTAATTACAACATCTTGAAATTCATATGCCAAATTAAATATCGTTGGCATTAAAGCTAAAAGAGCTAATGAAATTATAATGTTTTTCAAAACACTAGTAATTGCATACTCCCCTTTAGTTAAATTATCAGGATTAATTAGTGCTCTAAGTAAGGCGTAAGTAACAATAAACAACATTACAACACCCATTAATATTTGCAATCTATCCATCAGCTGAGTAATTGAATCAGATTCGGCCATTCTTCCATTAGCTAAAACCAAAAAAACTTGATACACTAATGTAACAAAACGATAAATGATTGAATCTATAAATAACATCAACTTAAACCATATATCCATCATTTTAATCATTACCTCCTTATTATGTTTACTTACTTAAATCAAATAATAAATGTTTAAACTACAAATATCGAACAATACGGATAATCAAGTAAATTTAACACAAATTGCAGCAGTGTTGGCACAACAAATATTATTGCTGCAATAAGTAAACGTTTTCCAAAATCTTGCGTCACTTTTTTAATCATATCACTTTCTTGTGAAACTACCGCTTTTAAATACTCTATAATTGTCATCACAATTATTATTAAAGGAACTGCATACTTAACTAAACTAAACATCTTTACTAGAAATGACTTAATTCCTGGCCTAAGTATATTATCACAACTAGCTGCAATTTGTGGTGATAAACCAAGACCCTCAATATAACCCGTTGAAAGAACCTTAAATTCTGCTAATAACACTGATAGTTCATACTCTGTTTGTCTTAATTTTGCATTTTCTGCTTCAATACACGCATCCGCTTGTTCTACACTATCGAAATTTATCAATGCACAATCTTTCAATATTTGCTCTTCCTCATTTTTCAACAACACATCTATTCTATCAGAAATTTCCAAAAATAGATTTTCATAAAAAGCGCCACCTTTTCTCCCAAGGTATCTTCCTACAAAAGCTGGGGGCATATCACTTGCAGAAAACCCAAATACTTGCTCTAAAATATATCTGTGAGCCTTAGACATTTTACTACCATCAGAACTATCATAATTTTCTAGTGTATCTTTTATATTTTTTATACCATCAATACTTATATTTCGAATACTTGTAATATAATCAGCTAAAAGCTTATCCATATCAGTTTCTAACGTGTATGTAAGTGGTATCGAACTTGTATAAGAACACGAACCTGTATTTACTTCAGCTTCAGCACAAAAACCATCATTTGTATTCATTTCTAAGCATGCGCAAGTTCCGTCTCCAAAAACAACAAATGAATCATCATAGCGAACATAATTAGGACAAATCCCCTCATCAAAAAAACTTTTTTGCGTCTCATTTGACATCTTTATTCTCGAACCTAAAATATAATTATTTCTATACGTGGTTCCACCAAGAAAATTTTTAGTTGTACCACTTATATATGTTTCATATTTTGGTTTTGCAGGATAGTATATAGCCATATATTCCTGCACAGACATTCCATCATAAACAATAGGAGGAACCTCTCTTATTTCCTCATCTGGATCAGAACCAAGTTTAGCAAACTTCAATTCGACAGGCTCTACACCAAATTCACCATATCTACAAAACACTATTTCATCATTATCATTGTGTAGCTTAGACTTTGCAGCAGAAAAACTTTCTATCATAACAAAAAAGGCAACAAAGAATAGCAATATATATTTACATGATTTCATCTATTCACAACCCTCTATAAAGCATTACTAACTAAAGTTAAGTTATTTCTTTTTTTAATACTCTCTATCATTATAGCATACTAAGCTAACATAATTAAAGAAAAAACTAGCAAAAAAAATAAGAAATGTTTCATTTCTTATTTTTAATATAGTACTAATCAGCACTAGCTGGTGCACCAAAACAACCAGTTGTAGATTGACCGTTCCAAACTGCTGTTGCACATGGCTTACAATTTGTTCCATTTGGATCACTTATACAACTAGCACATACCTTATAATCGTCCTGTGCTTCTTTAGTAAATCCAGTAATTAATCCAAATATTACACCAATCAATGTTGGGATAAAGAAAATTATAATCCCAGCTACAGCTCTCATTCCAAGTGACTTAACTGCTTTAGAAATCTCTTTTTCATCTGAAGAAACTACAGCTTTTCCTAAATCTAACATCCCAAAAACAATAATTAAAAGTGGGATAACAATTTTAAATACTAATAATACAATTCCGATTACTTGCCATATATTGGCAGTATCAGCACAAAATGTCGATAAAACACTCATATTTTACATCTCCTTTTTTCTATACCTATAATTTTACGTTATAATTATTCTCTTTGTCAAGCAAAGTTACTTAAAAACGTTAAATATACTTGATTTCTTGTCACTGCCACCAACACTTATCCTTGAGAAACCCAATTTAACTAACAATTCATCCAAATCAGAATGCTTAGACTTCTTATCATCCAAGTTAGGAATATTAAAGAAAACCTTACTTCTAGATTCATACTCAAAATCAGCTATGTCACGGTCATTTAAGACACTTCTATTTAAAACAATCTTCTTATACTTTAACTTCTCAAAAGCATTCCTATCTCTTTTAATTAACTTATTTAACTTCAAAATACCTGGTTCAATTAAATTAATCGTTTCAGTACACACCTTATCATCAGCATCTTTATTTAAATCAATTAAAATAACTTCCTTATTTCGATTAATCATTAAAGTTTGACTCAAAGTCTCCATACTAACACTAAGTAAAGACTTATCATTCAAATAAGCAAAATCCCTTTTATCAACCTCAATAGCAACAACACTATAATGTTCTTCCAATTGCTTTTTCAACAAATAAGTTAGTGTTGTAGCCCCAGCATGATCAGTAATATTTCTAATCCCAATAATCCTTGTTCCAACATTAACTTCCTGAGTAATATAAACTGGTCCACCAGGCCCTTTTGGTGCAGCCTCTTGAGGAGCATTAACTATTGGAACTGCATTCAAATTATGATATTGAGCAACATCCTTATAAGTATTTGTATTATCTACTAAATACTTTATATTATCCACACTACGAGTAAAGTTATATATCCCCATTGAAATAAGTTGCGAAATAAAATAATCAGAATTAGCTACTGGTGAATCATCAAGAAGCAAAATAACCTTGTCCATATTCATTCCAACAGACAACTTTTGAATAACTGATAAATCTGTATAATTCTTAATTGCTGTAATATCAACAATCATTTTATTAAAAAAGAAATTACTAAAACTACTTATAATTTCACTTACATCATAAGTCCCCGCTTGTAACCTCTTAATTACATCAATATCTAAATTAGATAACATTGAGTCATACTTATTACCTACAATTACATTCATCTACAGTTTCATCCTCCCGCTTTTTATTCTCTTAAATTCCCTTATTTTCCAAATACTGATTTATCACATGGATAATCAACATCATCACTTACTCCATCAACCTTAAATACCATAAATTTCCCAACAACTGGTAAATCAAACTTGAAAAAAGTTCTAACTCTATAATATGTTTTTCGTCCATAATTACCAACATTATCATCTCTTATAACTTTCTCAACACAGTAATAAAATTTTTTGTTTAAATTATTATTTTCGTTACTAACAATTTCTGGACTAGAACCAATTTCCAAACTAGAAACTCCTACCCAACCAGCATCACACTCTCCAGTTGCACTATATCCACTATTAACCAAGAAATCATTAATTAATTGTAAAGCTCCCTTATCTGGAGAAGTTCTATTAGTAAGTCCCTCTTCTCTTTCTAAAAAGCTAATTATCTCATTCTTTACTTTAAATGATTTAGAATAATTAATTGACAATGCTAAATAAGCTACAAAAAGCAGTATAAAAACTATAATAAGTTGAAAAAACCACGTTCCACCTATCGACTCTCTCATAATCTATTCACCTCACTAACTATCAATTGGAAAATATAATTGTCTAGTTGAATTTCGTATTTCAAATTCAAACAAGCTACTCATAATTGGCAAGTCCAATTTAAAGAAAACTTTAACTCTATAATATGCTGTCTCAGGAAATTCCTTACTATCACTTTCGCGCAGCTTAACAGTTTTTAGACAAATGGTGCTCTTCTTATTTGAATCTCCACTAGCTATTAAAGACTCAGCACTTAAATCATAACCATCATAATCAACATCTTCATTCGAATTGCAATTTCCCTTAGTACGATATCCCACATCAACCAAATATTGGCTGATTTCTCCTTGAGCTCGCGTACTAAAACCATTATTTCTCTCAATAATATTTGCAATTTCTGTACTCACATTAAAAGCTCTTGAATAATTAATTGATAAACTCATAAATCCTGTAAAAAGCAATATAAAAAATACTACTATTTGAAATATATACGCCCCACCTATCGCTTCTCTCATAATTCATTCACCTCAATCAACTATATTTTACTTAACCTTTCCAAGTACAAATAATATCCGCCTCAACAAGTACATCATTCTCATAATATTGACATACTGACGTACCATCTTGATTATCACTTTCTTTACAATCTACCGCCTTATTACACTTAGTATTTCTATTCATATTACTTTGCATACCTGGCCAAATAACGGTATAGAAAAAGGCCGATAGGACGCCTATCGATATTATTACAAATACAGACATATTTAACTCTCCCGTAGCCTCTTTCATATTACCACCTTAAATTTTATAATTTTTTTAATTATTCGTCACCAACTGTAATTGGTCTAGCGTTTGCTGGACAAGTTTCAGTATCAGTACATTCACATGTAAATCCTTTATTTCTATCACTTCCGCTTGTTCCTTTTTTGCATTCAACAACAGCGCTCTCAACACCCCATTCAGCTGCTGCTTGATTTGTAGCTATACTTTTTTGTAAACCTGGCCATACAAACGCATAGAAGAATGCTGCTATTGCTGCTATTGCAACAATAGTAATAACTGTCATATTTAACTCTCCTGTAGCTTCTTTCAAATCTCTCTACCTCCTTTACCATCTATATTTATTATAACTATTATGTTAATAATTATCAATCTTTATTTTACGCATTCCTGTAAATACTAAATACCCATCATTAGTACAACAGATAGTACCAATAGAATCATAACACCAACAGCAGTTGTAATTAACATACTCATGGTCTTACCCTCCATCTTCTCTAATCTGTTCTTATACATCGTATCCCTTGCTTTTTGTTGTAAGTTAGATATAGTTCTAGCAAACATCAATAACTGCTCTTGCTTACGCTCTTGTCTACCTAAACTTAAACGATAAAGTAATCTCATCATTCTCATTGAATCTCTTACTGGGTATTTTCTTGCAAATTCCATATAAGGGTCAATTGTTGAATTACCTTGATTAATTTGTTCGATTAAATCTCTTAAACCCTCTCTAAATATCTCTGGAGCATCATCTATTGATTTACCAATAGCAACTGGAACAGTATAATGCTGAATTAAAATCTCTAAACTCTTTAAATAATGCGGAAGCATTGAATCAATCTTATGTAAATGACTCTTATAAAAATTCTTAAGATTCATATAATCTAACTTAAATACACCATACCCAGCTAATAAAGCAAATAAAATATTTACATAACTTAAATCACTTAAGAAGAAAAATATTACTAATACTATAACTATTAAAGCATTTCTAAGTCTTGCATTGAATAACTTATCCATATCCATGCCATCCCCATACCTAGCTTTAACTAAGAACTCATAATCACTTTCTTTCATCTTTAAAAAGTAATTTCTATTATCATCAATAAATCTATTACCATCTATTCTATTAGTATAATGTAGAACAAAAACAATTAATGCTCCTAAAACAACAACTTCTATTAACATTATTCAACACCTACATTCTCTTGATAATATCTCTCACCTGACATTAAGAAATAACTATTAATTATTATTATCAAATGTAATATTATCTGAACATACCATAATTCTAATAATTCTAAATAAGCATCTTTTCCTAAAAGAAATTGCATTGCCATAACAAGTAAATATAAAGCCATCCCAAACGTTAAGAAACGTTTATGGAAGTTTTCTCTATCCATTCTATCTCGATAAACACTTTCAACTAAACTGTCTATATCCATTGCCATATTCTCTAAAGCTTCACCTGAATCCTTTGCACCCTCTTTTGTTATTTGTAAAAATAATTGATGCATATTTTTAACCATATAATACGGATATTTATCATTAAAATATTCAATAGATTCATCTATTGTTCCATTTTGATATGACATATCAATCATCGTCTTAACACCACTCAAAACTGGATCTTCCAATATCCCAGAATCTCTTACACCCTCTAATGATTTAACAAAACTCTGGGTTGTATTAAATTCCATTATAACGTTAGTTGTATATATTTGAATTTGTTCAAATATATACTCACTATAAACTCTATGACATCTAAGAAATGCTAGATATGGAATAAATGCTACTGCAACTCCAGCATAAATAGCTGCCCAAAGTAAACTTGCAAAATACAAATAAGATATCCCACCTGCAATAAGTGCAAACATAACTATCTGTGCAGTATATTGCTTAATGGTATATTCTTGACCTAATTGTTTAGTTTTTTCCCTAACTTCTTGAAAGCTATAGGGAGCATATTTGTTATATAACTTACCGGCTTTATCCATGAAAAACTTATATGTATTCTCACCATCATTACTTCGGTATATTATAACAAATCCAGTTATTGCTAAAAGAATTACTAATTCCAATCTGACTCACCTATTTACCTTTCTATTTCTACAAGACCTCAAGTTCAGTTACTACACTAGCCAGTACTTGTTCTACAATTGGTTGAACAACTGGATTTTGTCCTACTTCAACTTGAAGATTTTCTTCTTCATTTTTTATGTTAAACAAATCCTCAGGCAACGCAACACCTTGAATATCCAAATACTGATATAAATATTCAGTTGGATTATTAAATTGCATTTTACCATCCATTGTTTTACTAAAAATAATATTAGTACAAGCATCATTATTATCATCAACATAAAACTCTGCTACTTGGATTATTTCACGTTGAAAACGTCCTAATTCTTTACTATAATACCCCTTAACATGTACTCCTAATTGAACATATCTATGAATTGATTTTAAAAACTGATCAATATCTAGATTTGATTCAAGAAGTGAATACATACGCATCGGTATACTAGAAGCCTTATCAGAGTGAATTGTTGAAACAATATTATGTCCAGAAGATATTGAGTTACGAACAGCCATAACCGCCTCCGCACTACGAACTTCGGATAATAATATCCATCTAGGATTCTGTCTCATACAAGTAACTAATACATCTGAATAAGATGCTATATTATTTGTCTTCATTGCAACTATATCTCGATTAGGAAATATTCTATCCAAATGCAACTCTAAAGTATCTTCTATTGTAATAATCTTTTCATTTTCTTTAGTATGACTAGTCAAATACTTAACTAATTCTGTTTTACCTGATCCAGTCTCTCCACTTACTATAACATTGCAATGACCCTCAATACACTTTATTAAAAAGTCATGCAATGCTTCAGTAACATATGCCTCATC
>JGI994J12354_10003516_pt1 | contig 14578 bp, 15 predicted proteins | sample IntmicLarv3ML3BL_FD_12354 | JGI IMG/M metagenome (IMG submission 12354)
TCCCGCCAATGAAACAGAGGCTGAAGAGGCGGTGCTTGAAGAAGTGGTTGTTGAAGCGCCTGAACCCGCCCCGCAGGAAGCAGCCGATGAAGAACCCGTACAGAGCGTCTCTACGGAATCGCCATGGAAAAAGGCATTAGAGGATGCCAAGCGCGCCGCTCAGCAAAAATAAGATTGTGCGGTTTTTATTGCAAAACAGCTACCATCGTGCTATGATAATTCAAGTGACAAACAAAACAGTTTGTTCATATGCTTTTGAGGAGGTGAATTCACCATGGCATACAAGATTAACGACGAATGCATCAGCTGCGGCGCTTGCGAAGCAGAATGCCCCGTTCAGGCCATCACCGAAGGCGACGGTAAGTATGTAATCGATGCGGATATTTGCATTGATTGTGGCGCTTGCGCCGAAGCTTGCCCCGTTTCCGCGCCCGAACAGGCCTAAGCTTGTTGTATCGCGAATAAAGGCCCTCTGTTATTAATGAATAATGGAGGGTTTTTCCATGTAAAAACATGTCGTTTTTGCTGTACAATGTCAATCAAACGTGCTACAATAAATAAAGTTACAAAAGTGTTACGAAGCACAAAGGAGGTATACCAATGAATCGGATTAAAAAATTGCAAAAATGGATTGCTTTTTTGTGCTGCCTCACTTTATTGGCCATGCCGCTTTGTGCACTGGGGACCCAAGTTGTCAGCGCGGCACTGACAAAGGCAGCAGGCAGCGTTAACGGGATGGTGCGGGTTTATCTTTCCTCCATTGGAACGAAGACGACCTTAAATATAACGGCAAACGGCAGTTACAGCATTAACGGCAATGTGAATCAGGCGCTTTCCAATGGTGAAAGCCTTAAGATAAGCTTGAATACAAGCACCGGCAACATCACATTAACAAGAAACGGACAAAGCACGGCCATGGGAAGCGCTTTCCAGCTTCGGCGGCATTCCGCCGCGCAAACGGGCGGGCTTTTGGTCGCTGAATCTTTAAATGCGTCTAATCCTTATCCCGGAGATATGCTCTTCACTTCGCAAAAATCCGGCAGCGTTTATAAGCTTTACGCTATTGCCAATGTTTTTATTGAAGATTATTTGTATGGTGTCGTACCTTACGAAATGGGTAACGCCGCCCATGTTGAGGCGCTGAAGGCCCAGGCTGTAGCAGCCAGAACTTATACCTTCAGCAAGATGAATGCCCGTGCAGGCACGCTTTACGACGTGGTGGATACCACCAACGATCAGGTGTACCGCGGCACGCCGACAGGGAACGCCAATTGTGTGGCCGCCGTAGACGGCACCCGCGGCATTGTATCGATGGCGGGGAACAGCCTTGTTGAAACCTATTATACCGCTTCCAACGGCGGGCAGACGGAAAGCAGCCAAAACGCCTGGGGGAACAGCCGCTCCTATCTGATCGTGAAGGATGATCCCTTCGATTACGCCAATTCAGACGCGCAGGTCAAAAAAGCAATAGTGTATGCCGATTTTTCAAACACTTCACAAAACAGCAGCCTCAAGTCCCTTTTGCTTTCAAAGGCCAAGACATCAGCTTCCGCGTTAGGGTATGATTCTTCGAGTGTAAGCATACAAAAAATCACGAATGTGGTACCACACACGCCCAAATATTCAAGCCCCAGTGAATTGTATACCTATGTCGACTTTTTTGTAACCGCCCAGGCAAAGAAGAGCGGTACAACGAATACGCTTTCCCTTCAGCTGACATGCGGCATTTTTTCGGAATTGGAAAGCTTGCTTAATATGAGCATTAACGGTACTGCCAACGAGCTATGGAGCGTTCAAAAAAGCGGAAGTGATTTTTCCTTGCAGGCAAGGCGATTCGGCCACGGTATCGGTCTCAGTCAGCGCGGCGCTATGCAGATGGGACGGCTCGGCTACACCTACGCGGACATTCTCGGCTTTTATTATACGGGCTCCAAACGAATGCAGTATACTTTTACAAACACGATTTTGGCACCCATTTCTTCGGGCGGATCCAATTCGATTGTGACAGAGGTTGAGCCTGCTGAATTGGCTGATGATGATCCCTTCTGCACAGCGACAGTTTCGCTGGTGAATAAAAAGGGGAGCCTGGGTGTTTACAATGCTGCCAATATATCGGCGGATATCATTGGCGCGGTACCGAACGGTGCGCCTTTAAGGATTTATGCCATCGACGGCGACTGGTGCTTTATCGGCTTTGGGCAACTCTATGGCTACGTGCAAAAGAGCGGGCTTATTATCACAGGCACAGCGCCGCAAGCCACCACCATGACACCAAGCAAGATTACGGAGTATGCCGTCGTTATTTCCAATGGGTATTTGAATTTGCGGCAAGGACCGTCTACCAACGATGCCATTTTGGGAACCGCGCCCGAGGGAGCTGTTTTGTCCGTTTTTTCAAGACAAAATGGCTGGGCTTATATTCAATACGGGAGCGTAACAGCATACGCATCTGAAAACTTCCTGACTTTTTATAAATCCTATCCCATGAATATTTCAAACCCGGATGAAAATCTGGCGACCATTAGCCTTCAAAATGCGGGTGAAACCGTTAATATGCGGGATTCCGCCTCCTTAAGCGGCGCGATCATCGCAACCCTTTCAAACGGCGCGCAGGTGACAGTTCTTAAAGATGACGGCTCATGGTGTCGGGTAGTGTACCTTGGACAAACGGGGTATATCATGTCGAGTTATTTGCTGATTTCAGGCGCACAGCCAAAGGAAGAGCCGACAGCCCCGCAAACCCCGCAAACTCTCGCCGCGACCATCAAAGCGGATTTAACACCTATCTATCATGAAAGCAACGAGGAAGCGGAGGCATATGCCTATCTGACACACGGCACCGCCGTTACCGTTGATGAATACGGAATGGCCTGGTGCAAGGTGCGCAGCGGGGAAATAAGCGGATATATCAAAACAGCAGCCCTTGATTTTAGCGGCGGCGGAACTTCTCAGGCTCGTGAAAAAGCCACAGTTGTAACTGTTTCCGGCTCTTTAAACCTTCGTACCAAACCAAGTGCCGGCAGCGTCATTTTGTTAACAATACCCAGACTGAGCGTGGTCGATGTGCTTGAAAAAGGGGACACATGGTGCAAAGTCCTCTATAGCGGAGTAACAGGCCATGTGATGACCGACTACCTGCGTTTTGCGGGCGACGCGATGCCCGAAACGCCGCAAGAGACTCCTTCGAGCGCTGAAGGCGCAGTGAGTGCCATTGTGACAACGGCTTCCGGCTCCTTAAATCTAAGGCGCGGCGCGGATGGAGCAGCAGAAATTTTAACAACCATTCCACGGGGCAGCACCCTTAGCATAACGGAAAAGGGAGCGGTGTGGTGTAAGACAACCTACAATGGCGTTGAAGGCTATGTGATGACGAGCTTTTTAACCTTTACCGAGGCGCAAGAACCGACGCCGACTCCGTCATCGGATGAAGAAAAAACGGAATCGCCTACGCAAGGCACTCAGCAGATGCTCTTCGGCACGGTAACGACCACTTCGGGGTCGCTTAATTTGCGGCAGTCCGATTCCGCCAATGCCAAGATATTGGGCGTTATTCCGCGTGGCGCAAAGCTTGAGATTAAACAAAAATATGATGCCTGGAGCAGGGTGACTTATTTGGGTGCTACAGGCTATGTGATGAACGCGTACCTTACCTTTTCAACAGAGGAAGTTTCCGCGCCGCCGCTGAACAACAATGGGCAGACGGCAACCGTGGTAACGGCTTCAGGCGGGCTGAACCTGCGCTCGGGTCCTGTTGTCGGCAATAATATTATTTTATCCATCCCGCGCCTCAAGCAGGTGAACGTCTATGAACGCGGAACCAATTGGTGCTATGTGGCTTATAATGACAGCTACGGTTATGTGATGACAAGCTATCTCAGCTTTAGCGACGCAGCAGTCCCCGACGTTGTTGGGGAACAGGGTATGGCAACAGCGCGGGTCTACACGAGCAATGGCGGCAATTTGAATCTGCGCGATGCGGCAAATGGGAAAATCATCGGGTCAATACCGAACAATATGTCTGTAACGGTGCTCCAAAAAGGAGAGAGTTGGACAAAGATCAGCTATTTAGGCAGTGAAGGTTTTGTGATGACAAACTACTTATTGTTTGCCGAGGCGCCCACGCCTGAAAGCGCACTGCCGTCGGATGCGGCAAAAACCGAAAAGCCCGCTGAGCAAAGTGCGCTGCCGATCGAAACAGAAAAAGAAAAAGCGCCGGGACATGAAATTGAAAATATCGTACCTCCGACACCTGAACCTACACCCGCACCGACGCCTAAACCAATATTGGACACGACCCTTAAAAGCGTAAGCGAGGAATGCTACGCGATGGTGGATCCCGCCTTTGATTGGATGGGAATTTATAAAGAATGTTCTATGTCTTCAGAGCTTCTTGTGAAAGCCGTCCCTAATAAGGAGATACTGGTATTGCAAATCGGCAAGGAATGGTGTGAAGTGAAAATCGGAGAGGTGCAGGGTTATTGCCAGCTCAGTGCACTGATGCTGCCTGAATAAGGAGGGTAAATGGTGATTATACCTTTACTTGATGGCGAACGGATAGATGATCTGCAGTTTTTAAACCTGCGCATCATCCAAAAAGCAGGCGCGTTTTGCTTTTCGATGGATGCGGTGCTGCTGGCGGATTTCGCCATGGCCAGAGCAGGCGATACCATTTTTGATTTCGGCACAGGCACAGGCATTCTGCCGCTGCTTATAAGCGGCAGGGCAGAAAGAACCACCTTTCATGCCTTTGAAATCCAAAAGGATATGGCGGAGATGGCGGAGCGCAGTATTAAAATGAACGGGCTTGATGATCGCATTACCATCTATCACGATAATCTTTTAAATGCATCAAAGCGGCTCGGTTTTGCGTGTGCCGATCTGGTGGTCGCCAATCCGCCCTATGCAAGAGAAGGCGCTTCAATTAAAAATCCGAGCCCCGGCAAGCGGATTGCCCGTCATGAGGGTGACAGCACCCTTGAGGACTTTGTGAAGGCCGCTGCCGAAGTTTTAAAAACCCGTGGCCGATTTTCTTTGGTGTTTCCCGCCCATCGCATGCTGGAGGTGATGGAGTGCATGCGGCAATACAAAATTGAACCCAAGCGCATGCGATTGGTGCATCCAAAGCCCAATCGGGCACCCAATCTGGCCTTGATTGAAGGGATACGGCTCGGGAAGCCGATGCTGCATATCGAGCCGCCGCTGATTGTATACGATGAAAACGGCAATGAAACCGATGAAATTAAAAGAATATACCATCGCAATTAAGCCGATTTTATAAGTGCAAAGCGTAGCAACGTAAGATTCCAAATCATTGAAATAAACTGCCCGATTAACATACCGATGGCCGCGCCATAGATGCGATACGCAGGCTGCGCCGTCAACAAAAAGCTGATAGTAACCGTTGCTGAAGCGCTTATGATATTACCATAGAGCGCGTATTTTTGTCGCCCGATGCCCGCGATCATGCCATTTGCAACCTGGTTAACGCTTAAAAAAACAACACAGGGGCAGCAGAATCTGATCAGCGCGGTGAGCTCGGCCTGTTTATACAGCTTCAAGCTGATAAAAGGAGCAAAAAGATGCAAAGCCACGGCACAAAAACATCCGGTTGCCGCCGCGAAGATCAACAGCCTCAGCGCATCTGATTTCAGCTGCCGCGGCTTTGCTTCAAGCCGCGCCATTCTACCGGATGAGATCATCGCCAAAGCGCCGGTGACTACTGAAGGCAAAAACAAAACAGGCATAAGCATGCCTGAAAAAAGCCCGAAACGCGCTGTGGCTTCAGCGGCGGGCAAGCCCGAAAGCCTTAATCGAAATGGAATGAGTATGGCATTTAAGGATCGCAAAAGCGTATTGCTCAGACGCGCAAGCGTTGGCGGCAGAGCAAGAGAAAAGAGCTTTTTTTCCATCACTTTTTCACAAACGGCAAGAGGATATGGCTTGAGAAGCATTGCAATAAGGCAAAGCCCTAACGCTTCCGCTGCCGTGGTGGCAAGCGCGGGCAATGCTGCCAGCCATGGCAGGGCAAGATGGGTAAAAGAAAAAAGAAGGATTAGCGAAAATAAAAAGCGAAGGAGCTGCTCGGAAAATTCGCTGAGCGCAGGCAAAGAGGCGTTGCTTTTGCCATAACAATAACCATTATAAACGGCGGCACGACCTAAAATAAAAACAGCAGGAATGCAAACAAGGATGGATGGAAGGGTGCGCACATCCCCAAGAAAACGCGCAATTGGTCCGGAAAAAACAGCAAGGAGCAGCATTGTCGCTAAAGCGATTTTATTAACAAGCCGCAAAGCGGAGCTTAAAACGATTTTCGACGCTGCATCGGCTTCCTTGGCGACAAGATGTGAAACTGCCAGTGGGATACCTGCGGTGACAGGCGTGATAGCGAGCATATGCACGGAGGAGGCCAACTCCATGATGCCAAGCGCTTCGCTGCCCATCACACGGGAGATGATAATACGCATTAAAAAACCGAGCATGCGCACGAAAATATTCGTTATGGTCAGCAAAAGGGTTTGCTTTTTCAGGCTTTGTTTTTGCATATCATCCCTCCGAGAGGAAAGTATGCAAGCGGTAAAAAAAACATACGCTTTTGTTTGACAGCGCATGGGGATAAAAGTATAATAATTAAAACACTTTGGAGGGAAACGCATATGCCGAAATGGACGAAATGGGATCATCGTTTTATGGAGATGGCAGGATTGATTGCGTCGTGGACAAGCTGCTTTGCCGAAGGGCGAAGCATCGGCTGCGTCATTGTGAAGGATAAAAGAATTATGACCACGGGTTACAACGGCGCCCCGCAAGGCGTTAGAACATGCAAAGAAAAAGGCGAATGTATGCGGCGCAAGCTGGGTATTCCATCAGGAACCCATGCGGAGGTGTGCTATGCCATTCACGCAGAGCAAAACGCGATTATCCAAGCGGCAAAGCTCGGCGTTTCCATTGAAGGAGCAACGCTGTATTGTACGCATCAGCCCTGTTCTATGTGCGCAAGAATGATTATTAATGCGGGCATTGTAAAAACAATATATGAAAAAGGATATCCGGACGAGTTTACGTTGCAGCTATTCAAAGAAGCGGGCGCGGAATTGATCCAGTATTCAAAGGAAGACTGATTATATCTTCGGGTTGGGCTCCGCCCCTATACACCAGCCTTGCAATTTGTTTGTAGCTCTTTCAACGGCATCCTTGCATTCGCCCCAGGGCCTATCGTGGTTGCGATAATCGAATTGCAGGGTGAAAAACTGAATCTCTTCTTCGATGCGGCTCAAATTTTGTGTTTGTACAGCAATGAGCGCCTCCACAAAGTCCGCTTGCACCTTGGCGGGAAGCACTTGGGTGGACAGACGCAAAAGCAAGCTGAAATCAGGAATACAGACACCCTTGGATTTTTCAAATGCTCTTTTGAATTCATTATCTGTATTCCATAGGTGTAGAAAGCTGGCGGCATAGCGTTCCATATTTTCGTGCAGGCTATCACAAATGACACAGCTTTCACTCAGATGATCGATATTGTCACAAACCCCTTTGATGGTATCCTTTGGTTCGCCGGTTTTCCCTGTCATGCGGCGAACGATGCCGCTGGAAGAAATTTCCTTTGAAGCATTCAGCGCTTTATCATACAATGATTTGAGCTTTTCTTCTGTTTTCTTAAGATGGGTATGCAGCATGAGTGCATGCCCTAAGCGGTTGGATTCTTTTGTGAGCATGACCTGATGATGGGCGCAAAATCCTTTATCATTAACCGTGATGCGGGTATCCGGCTCCATCACTGAGCCGCCCAGAAAGCGTTGGGCTTCATACAATTCGTTTTTCCTGCGAATGGCGCATAAGGGACATTCGCCCAAAAGCTTCATCGCATCCCAAACAGGGATGGTATCAATATGATAGCGCATAAAAATCCTCCGAAAACAGTATACGCGTATCGTAACATACAACTGTTTGCCTGTCAAAGCTTATGGTATATCTTGGCCATTTCGTTCATAGTGTGTATGGACTATGAAGCAGGGAGTGGATAAAGATGCGCCGCAGCGAGAACCGAAAAAAGCGGTATCACGTGGAAAAATCGGGGTTTAAAATATTGACGGGACTGTTAATGTTTTTTTCTTTTGTGATTGTGCTTGGCGGCATTTTGTCAAAGGGCGGCGGCATGACAGTGAGTCCTATAGCGACGCCATCGCCAACGCCATTGAACGTAACGTTTGATGAAACGGCGGACAGCCGTCAGGTGAGCATTGAAGAAAGCGTATGGTACGCACTGCAGCTGGCTGTTTTCGAAAGCAAAGGGGCGGCAGAAGAAATGGCAAAAAGTTATGTTTCAAGAGGCGCGGCAGGATATGTGCTTCATGCTAAGGAACGTTACCGTGTGCTCGCCTCGGTCTATCCTGCCAAAGAAGAGGCGCAGGCTGTACGCAACCAATTGAAGCAAAGCCATGGCATTGATTCCTATATCTACGAGATGACCATACCGCAGCTGACTTTGAAAATAAGCGGAATGAAAGGACAAGTAGATGTTATTGATGCGGCGCTGCAATTTTTAAGGGAGGGCTTGTATGAAATACAAAAAACATCGGTTGCTTTGGATGAAAAGCAGGCAAATCGTGACGACGTGGCGAATAACATAAAAATCTTAAGCCTGCGCGCAAAAGAGCTGACAAATTTGTTTCAAACGCGCTTTACGAACCCGAAGCATGGCACGGCGCTTAAGATAGAAAGCATACTAAATGAATATATGCTGGCGGAAGAAAGGGTTTCACTTGATGATTCAAACGGTGTTACGCTGGCCGCGGAACTAAAGCAATTCACGCTGCGCATGATTGATTTAACGCTTCAAACTTTCGAAGAGATGATGCAATAGCCGATTTAAGGAGGATGCCAATGGTTATTCGTGATTTGGTGGATATATTAGAGGCAAAGGTACTTTGCGGGGAAGAGAACTTTCAAGTTCCGGTTTTAAGCGCATGCGGAGCCGATTTGATGAGCGATGTATTGGCCTTCGGACACGACAAAACCGTTTTGATTACGGGCCTTGTTAATCCACAGGTGGTACGAACGGCGGAAATGCTGGATGTTGCCTGCCTTGTGTTTTCGCGCGGCAAGGTACCAAATGAAGACGTGCTTGACTTGGCTCAGGAATGCGGCATTACCATTATGACGACAAGGCATACGATGTATGTGACTTGCGGCATTTTATACTCACATGGAATCCCCGGTTCAACACGGCCAGCCGGAAAGTGAGGAGAAAATCATGTCGCAGATTATGCTTACAGACCAATTTGAGATTGTGGCGGGAAATTTCACTAATGCCGGACAAGCTTCCGCCACCATTAAGCGCAAATTGAAGCAGTTGGGCATTCCGGCGGATGTATTAAAACGGGTGGCCATCGCATCCTATGAAGTTGAATTGAATCTGGTCATTCACAGCATGGGTGGTACGCTGACCTTTGAAGTGAGCCCTGTGGAAGTGCGTCTTGTTTCCAAGGATATAGGCCCCGGAATTGCCGATATTAACAAGGCAATGACGGAGGGGTTTTCAACCGCCAATGAAGAGGCGCAATCGATGGGGTTCGGTGCAGGTATGGGTCTTCCCAATATGAAGCGCAATGCGGATAGGTTTGATATTCAGTCCCGGCTTGGCGTTGGGACAACCATAGATATGGTATTTTTGATAAGCGGGCGAGGTGAGACAGTATGACGGATTTAAAGCGCTTCCATTCGGTTAGGCTTGAAGCGGATCGCTGCAGAGGCTGCACCAATTGCTTGAAACGCTGTCCGACAGAGGCGATTCGCATCCGTGCCGGCCGCGCGCGAATTATTGATGAACGGTGTATTGACTGCGGAGAATGCATCCGCGTATGCGATTATCACGCGAAAGTGGCGCAGACAGATCCTTTGTCCGCCATCAGCAAATTCAAATATAAAATTGCGCTGCCTGCACCGTCTCTGTACGGCCAGTTTAAGAACTTGACGAATATCTCACAGATTATTTTGGGCCTAAAGCAAATGGGCTTCGATGATGTGTTTGAAGTGGCGCGCGGCGCGGATATTGTAACCCGCGCGATACGTGAAAAGCTGCGCAAAAAAAATCTGCCGACACCGCTCATTTCCGCTGCGTGCCCTGCTATTGTACGCCTTATTCAGGTACGCTTCCCCGAGTTGATCGATCATATCGTCGATGTGAAACAGCCTATGGAAGTGGCGGCGATTATTGCGAAAAGGCAGTTCGCGAAGGAAAACAATGTGGATCAAAAAGACATCGGCTGTTTTTTCATTACGCCCTGCGCCGCCAAGGTAACGGCGGTACATAATGGCAGCGGCGAGGAAGCATCAGCTGTAGACGGCGCTATTTCGATATTGGAAATATATGGGCTATTGTCAAGCCATACGAGAAACCGCTTGGTGGACGATGCTTTGGTTCAGGCGACTTCCTATGGCATATCCTGGGCTAACAGCGGCGGTGAATCCATGGCGGTATCGCCTGATAACTGCATGGCGGTAGATGGGATTGAAAATGTCATTCGCGTATTGGAGGAAGTAGAGAACGACAATCTGTCCGATGTGATATTTCTGGAGTGCGCGGCCTGCCACGGCGGCTGTGTCGGCGGCCCTCTGACCTTTGAAAACGGATATATCGCGAAAAACACCATCAGGAAGCTTGCATCGCTTATTTCGGGCGACCATCCGGACAGAAAGGTGGATGTTTCCTTTTTAACCAAGTATCCCATCATGTGCGAGGGAACGCTTCTCCCCAATGAAGCGATGAAACTGGATGAGGATATCACGGGGGCGCTCGTGAAAATGGAAAAGATTGAGCATATCATTATGCGCTTACCGGGATATGATTGCGGCGCTTGCGGCTCTCCCACCTGCAAGGCCTTTGCCGAAGATATTGTTCTGGGTTATTGTAAAGAGACGGATTGTGTGCACAAATTGAAGCAGCAGTTGAAAATTATGGCACAAAAAATGGTGGACATGTCTCAAAACACGAGAGAATAGGGGAATGGTTATGACGGTTAGAGAGTTGGCGGCCTTAATCAATGCGAAAAACATGACGGAGAATGTTTGTTTAGACAAAGATATTTCCTGCGGTTACACTTGTGACCTGTTAAGCTGGGTCATGGCTAACGGTAAGCAGGGGATGGCTTGGATAACGGTACAAACCCATATGAATGTGATCGCTGTGGCTGTACTGATGGAGATGGCGGTTGTCATCATGCCTGAAAACATTGAAATGGATGTAGCCTCCGTGGAAAAAGCCAAGGCGGAAGATCTGGTTGTGCTGCAAAGTCCTTTATCGGCCTATGCCATTTGTGGCCTGATGGCGGGCAAAGGCATTCCCGCGGAAATCTAAATGGAGCTGTATTACGATTTGCATATCCACTCAAGCCTCTCTCCCTGCGCGGATGATGATATGAGCGCCGCCAATATTTGCGGTATGGCACAGCTGAAGGGGCTTGATTTGATTAGCGTTACGGATCATAACACAGCAGACAGCCTGCCCTTCATAAAAGAGGCAGCGGACTATTATAAGCTGCTTTTTTTGCCGGGGATTGAAGTGACAACAAAAGAAGAAGTGCATTTGCTGGGCTATTTTCTGAAGGTTGAAGATGCCGTTGAAGCAGGTCGCTTTTTTAAAAGCCGATTGCCGAAAATGAAAAATAAACCTGCCTTCTTCGGAAACCAACTGATTTTGAATACCGATGATAAACCGGTAGCCACCGAAGATGCCCTGCTCATCGGCGCAACGGATCTTTCCGTGACGGAGTGCGCTGAAGAAATTGAAAAGCGCGGCGGTATTTGCATTCCTGCCCATATCAACAGAGGGGCTAATGGCCTTTTAACAAACCTTGGCTTCATTCCTGAGGATACAGGCTTTAAAACCCTGGAGGTCGCAAAAACGCTGCCGATAGACAACCACGCGACGGTTGGAAAAGGTATCCTTCATTCATCAGATGCGCATCAGCTCGGAAATATTGCAGAACGTGAAAACGCCATCATTTTAAAGGAGAAAACGCTTGAAGAAGTGTTTTTGCGGTTGAAAAGCGGCCACTTTTGAGAAAAAAGGCTGCTTTTTTCGAATAATGTTATTTTTTTCTCAAATAAGTGGTGCAAAAGCACTTTTTTTGTGTTAGAATAATGACGTGCATTTGAGCGGTTGCTCGCACACTTTTTATGTAACGGAGGAGGTCTCAGGAAAACATGCCCGAACAAAGCGAAAAGTATGCTAAGCTGCAAAAGGCCATTGAGACGCATAAGGACGAAAAAGGCGCTTTGATGCCTGTATTGCAAGAAGCCCAAGAAATCTTTGGACATGTACCGTTGGATGTGCAGGAGATTATCGCGGCGGGTCTGAAAACAACGCTTAGTGAAGTTTATGGCGTTGCCACATTCTATTCTCAATTTTCTCTTGAACCCCGCGGCGAATATGTGATTGGTGTCTGTATGGGAACGGCTTGCTATGTGAAAGGATCCCAAAAGATTCTTGACAAGCTGGAAGAAGAAATTGGTGTCACAGCCGGCAAAACGACGGTTGATGGCCGCTTTACTTTACAGGCTACCCGTTGCTTGGGCGCTTGTGGCCTGGCTCCCGTAATGATGGTGAATGACGAAGTTTATGGGCGCCTCACGGCGGATGAAATCCCGCAGATCGTGAACAAATATCGTGCGTAAGGCGGTTTAGGTATGCGTGATATTTCCTTGCATGTGTTGGATTTGGCGCAAAACAGCATCAAGGCACAAGCAACGTTGGTTGAAATGATGTTGGTTGAGGATCATAAAAGCATTTTGACCGTCACGATCAAGGACAATGGTCATGGTATGCCAAAAGATATGCTTGAAGCGGTTCAAAGTCCGTTTGTTACTTCAAGAACCGAGCGCAAGGTTGGCCTTGGAATTCCCATGTTCGCGCAGAACGCAAGGCTTTCAGGCGGGGATATTGAACTTACGAGCGAGCTTGGCGTAGGTACAACGCTGAAGGGAATTTTTCATACCGATCAGATTGATTGCCTGCCAATAGGGGATTTGGCGGAAACCTTTTACACGCTGATTATTATGAACCCGCTGACCCCGGATTTTTTCATAGAAGTTTCAAACCTAAAAGGCGCTATGACCTTTGATACACGGCAAATTCGCGAAGCCCTCGGCGGCCTTCCGTTGAACGAGCCCGAAATTGCCGCATGGGTGCATGAAGCGCTTTATGAAGAACTGACACCAATTTTGGAGGGATAACATAATGAAATCTTTACAGGAACTGGAAGCCATCCGTAAAAAAACTTTGGAACGCGTAAGCCTTCGCAAGGACAACGACGATACCGTACGTGTCGTGATCGGCATGGCAACCTGCGGCATCGCTGCGGGCGCTCGCCCCGTAATGCATGAATTCATGGAAGAAATTAACAAGCGTGGACTGAAAAACGTAGTCGTGTCTCAAACAGGTTGCGTTGGCATGTGTCGCTTGGAACCGATGGTGGATGTGTATCTGCCCGGGCAGGATAAGGTGACCTATGTAAACATGACGCCCGAAAAGGCGGATAAAATTGTTCTTGAGCACATTGTTAACGGAAATCCCGTGCTTGACTATACCATCGGCGCTGCCGAGTAAGAAGACAGAAGGGAGAAAGTGAAATGGAACTATATCGCTCTCATGTGCTTGTTTGCGGCGGTACCGGCTGCGCTTCATCCGGCTCTAACGGATTGATTGAGCGCTTTGAACAGCAACTGAAAGAAAAAAATCTTGAAAGCGAAGTCAAGGTGATTCGCACGGGTTGCTTCGGCTTGTGCGAGGCCGGCCCTGTTGTAATTGTCTACCCTGAGGGGACTTTTTACAGCCGCGTGACCGAAAAGGATGTGGATGAAATTGTTTCCGAGCACCTCTTGAAAGGACGTAAGGTCCAGCATTTGGTGTATGTGGATCACGCGACACAGGAATCCAGCGTTTCCAAATCCCTGGACGAAATCGGCTTTTATAAAAAGCAGCAGCGTATCGCGCTGCGCAACTGCGGCGTGATTGATCCTGAGAATGTTGATGAATACATTGCGTTCGACGGGTATAAGGCGTTGGCGAAGGCCATTACGGAAATGAGCCGCGAAGCGGTCATTGATGAAGTGTTGGCATCGGGGCTGCGCGGCCGCGGCGGCGGTGGGTTCTCCACGGGACTAAAATGGAAATTTACCTATAACTCCCAGGCTGATCAGAAGTATGTTGCCTGCAACGCCGATGAAGGCGATCCGGGCGCGTTTATGGATAGAAGCATTCTGGAAGGCGATCCTCATGCAGTGCTTGAAGCCATGGCTATCGCCGGTTATGCCATTGGCGCTTCCGAAGGGTATATTTATGTTCGCGCGGAGTATCCTATTGCCGTCAAGCGCTTGGCGATTGCCATTGATCAGGCGAGGGAATACGGTATTTTGGGCAAGAACATTTTTGAAAGCGGATTCGATTTTGATGTGCATATCCGCTTAGGTGCGGGCGCTTTCGTCTGCGGCGAAGAAACAGCGCTTATGGCCTCTATCGAAGGCATGCGCGGCGAGCCGCGTCCCCGTCCGCCGTTTCCGGCTGTGAAGGGGTTGTTTG
>JGI994J12354_10003517_pt1 | contig 14578 bp, 12 predicted proteins | sample IntmicLarv3ML3BL_FD_12354 | JGI IMG/M metagenome (IMG submission 12354)
CGCCGTTGCCGGCAATGGAAGCTAAATAAACATAATCGCTGCCCGTTACAACTTCAACATAAGGACTGTCACAGTCAAATTTAATATTCAGCGACTCGGCATTAATGCGATTGGCTTCAAGCGCCATTTCCGTCATTGCCAAAGTGACTTGAGCAGTCGTATCAACATTCTCTTTCAAATAAGTTGTAAGATTTTCCAGCGTAATGACAGTTTGCGGGGAGGACGGATTAGGATCACCGGTTGGATCATTGATGGGATCATAATTGGGATTATATGTGGGATTGTAGACATCTATCACTGTTAAATCTAATTTCTCACTAATTACGTATTCCCTATATGAAAGTCGCTCAACCATTCCTTTATTTGCAATCGTAATTTGAATAGCAGCGGATTCTCCCTTGCCAAATTCCTGATTTCCGCGAAGAGATGCGGCCAACTCGGGTTCACCGTAGCCGGCATAATAATCCAGCGTATCGGAGGCCATTATCGGCAAGAAACTGCTTGCCGCTGCCGCAGGACTGCAAATTGAAACGAGAATCAGTACTGCCGCAAACAAACAAAAAATAAAGTTCATTGTTTGCGAAATGTCTAAATTGTTTTTTAAACGCATATTAAATCATCTCCCCGTTCTTTTTCGGTTTAACGGCGGATAAAATTGAATTTTTAAAATGAACAAGTGTTCCAATGATGCCTCTGTCACGGAAGCCGTCAAATGTCAGCATCAGCGGTGGGAAAACAATGAATGATGCCAGCAAAGTCATCATCATGTTAATCACTGTTACAACGCCGAAACTGGATACAATACCGAATGCGGAGGCAGTCAATGCCAGGAATCCGAAGACAGTTGTCAGTCCTGAAACAACGAGGGCAATACCCGTACTGGAAACGGCAGTCCGCATAGCATCAGTGGCGGGCAGGCCGCTCGCTTTTTCCTCATAGAACCGTTCCATCAGCAGAATCGAATATTCGGAACCCGCCCCCAGAATCATACAACCCATCACGGCAGTCATCGGTGTGTAAACGATATTAAAAATATACATGACAATACCAGACCAGCCGATCACTAACCCGATGGAAAGGACCGGAGCCGCCGCTTTGAAGAAATCACGGTAAATAACCAAAAGCGTCACGAACACCAAAACGACGCCCAATATGGTCTGCTGTATTCTGCCGTTGAGAAGCGATCCCAACAATTCAATAAACGGAATCGAGCCGCCCGTAATTGTTGCCGTGGAGCCCGGCGGCAGCTGATGCCATGTCAAATCTTCTTCAATGATTTCAACAAGTGTTTTTAAGCCGTCCATCGGCAAATCTTCCATTGCTGAGCCGATATTCAAATTCAAAAGCAGCATGGAGTTGCCGTACGAATACTGCGACATAACAGAAGCGGGAAGTTGTTCATAAATTGCCAAAATTTCTTCTTCGGTGTCTGGAATCGTGCCGCCGTTGTATTCTTTGACAACAGATGCCAAACTGTCGGCACCATAAACATACATTTGATTAACGGTTTGGTATGTTCCAAACTCGTCCATCCATTTTAAGAGAATCGGAGAAGCAATATTGTCCGTCTCAATCATGATATTGAGAGCGCCCGATCCGCCCATGACAGACCCCATGTGGAAGAAATCCACCAGCGCCGGCATATCTTGAGGGATATAAGTTTTAAAATCCGTTTCGGCCGGGATGGCAGAATCCGCGTAAAAGCCGATGGAACCGGTCACAATCGCGATCATAAAAATCGTTTTTTTGTGCTTCATCGTGAAGTCAATTATTTTGTTTAAAATTTTTGTGATAATATTGCCGCTGCCGGCAGATTTATTTTCAGCGTCAGAGCCTATACCGTCCGCATTGCAATCTCTTTTAATCGGCGGAAAAACGCGGGACAACAGAGATTTTTTGCCTTTTTCGGCATCTTTTATTGCAATTTTTTCGGACAGCTTATCCATAAAGTAAAGCGAGATGACACCGAAAAATAACGCGGAAACGTAGCAGGCGGAACAGCCGAGAATCAAAAGTTTTCCGAAATCCTGAATCATCGGAACAGAGGAGGTTAAAAGGGAAAAGAAACTGACAACTGTCACGAATAACGCCGTCAGAACAGCCGGCCCCATGTTTTTGAAAGTAGAAATGACAGCGTCGCGTCTGGATTTACAGCGCCTCAATTCCTCCTCCATACGATTATGGAATTGAATAGCATAATCAACGCCTAATCCGATTAAAATCGGGAAAGCGGAAATGGAAACCATTGTCATGTTGATTCCGAGAAAACCCATTAATCCGAAGGTATAAAGTAAACCGAAAACGACAACGATTAACGGATAAAGTCTCCAGCGAACGCCGCGGAAAACAAATCCTAAAGCAATGACCATCAATAAAACCGCAAGTAAAAGCAACACGGCCATGCCTGTTGACATTTCAGCATTCATATCCAATGCCAAAGCGGCATCGCCTGTTACAATCAAATTGTACCCCGGCGGGAATCCGGCAAATGAAACAGCATCTTTGACGGCTTTTAAAACGTCTTCTTTTTGAGAGTCCGTCAAATCCGTATAAGAAACCAGAATAAGCGAATGCGTATTATCGTAAATCAGCTGAGAATAATAAGACGGGCTTAAATCAATAATATATTGAATATCATCAACCGTTGACGGAATTTCTGCCCGTCCCGTTAACTGTTCATTTGTCGCCGTGATAAGGGTTGCCGGCCCGATTATGCTTTTGACGCCGGGTATATTGGAGGCCATTTTTTCAAAGCGTACCGACGCTTCCAAAACGGCGGGGTCCTTAACGTTGGCGCCTTCCACCATAATAACAATCGATTCTTCACTGAACATTTTGCTATAATGGTCAAGGTCCTGATACATTTTTGACTCTTTCTGAATATAAGTATCCATCCCGGAGTACATTGTAATTGTAGAGGCGCCGTAAAGACTGACGATAAGTAAGGCAATAAAAACAACGAAGACAAGCCAACGTTTGGAATCCGCAGATTCACCGATTTTTGTAAAGAGGCTTGATAAAGACATGAATAAATCCTCAAATATGATTCGTTATGAGTTGAATGTATTTTTAATAAATATGAATAAAATAATGAATATGTTAATTTAAAGCTGCGATTTTTAAAGGTAAAGATAAAGCTGTTTATAAAGCTGTTATTTTAGAAATAAATACAAAGATGACGAAATAAAACGTGATGTATATCAAATTATTTTATTGAAAAAAGCAGAATTTAAGATTCCTCCGATCCGTTTTTATTAAAGGTTATCGACATCCGATCCATTTTCATGATTTAATTTCGTGTTTATATCGTTTTGGATTAAAAACCTTGTTAAAGTTTTTAGTTTATTTAAGAGAGTCAATGTTTTTTTGTTTTTGGGGTTAAAATTTGTTTTTGGGTTTTAGAGTTTTGTTTGATTTTAAAGGGTTGTTTAGAGGGGCGTATATGATTTTATCGTATACATGGTTTCATGTTATGAGACGGAGACGATCAGGTCGGAGGAAGTAAATTCCAAATTTTTCGTTTTTTCAAAACTGCAAAAACTTCGCGAACACTCGTTGAGTTTTGAACGAGATAAACAAAAGCAGGAAAGTATATAAATGTTGTTGTTACATTTGAAGTAACAATTTTTAATATAGTATCCCCTCCGGAAATTATAGTTTTGCAGGCGGACTGAAATCTCACAAAAACGGTAAAAGAAACTGAAAGAGCAGGGTTTTAAAATGATAAGAGGAAACTTAGTCCAGAATTTAAGAAAGTTCGGATTATCTGAAAATGAAGCAAAAGCATATGTCGGGCTTGTTTTTTTGAGAGAAGCCAGTGCCAGAGAAGTTCATGTAGTTGCGGAAATTCCCCGTGCAAAAGTGTATGAGGTTTTGGATAATTTGATTGAAAAAAGGTATGCTGTAATATTGCACGGAACACCCATTCACTATAAAGCGACCGACCCGGAAGATTTGCTTCAAATGCTTCGAGAAGATTATGAAAAAACGGCGACTGAGATTTCAAAATCGTTTGAAGAAATGGAATTAAAATCATACCCCGATGACGAATTCGAGAGTACAGACACTATTCAATATTTAAGAAGCGAGTGGACCGTTCGTAAAAAAATGAATGACATCCTGGAAGAAGCCCAAAACCTGATCATTTTCACACGCTCACCGGCAATTATGGAAGAAATTGAAGATGATTTAATAGCGGCAAATAAAAGAGTTAATATGTTGATTTTGGCCAGTGATGCGGAAGGATATGAGAATTTTAAGCTTCCGATAACAGTTTATCCGGAAAATGTACGTAAGATACTGCAAGAACTTGAAGAAAGTCATATTGCAAATCAAAGTTGTTCCATTATATCCGATGTCGGAAAAGCATTGGTGATCCTGAAAGACGAAACAAAAATAGAGGCACATTACCTTTCGCAATCTATTGTGGATTTTTTGTATAAAACCATCCATTACTTCGTGAACAATGCTGATTCGATACAGCTCCCCGAATCTTTCAGCACATCCAAATCGGCTGAAAAAAAGAGACTGACAGAAAGCGCATCTGAAAAGAAAAACGAAACGGCGGACAAAAAACCGCGGTGTTGCAAAAGCTCTTTAAAAAATAAATTTAAAAAACAGGACTAAAAAAAACTTAAAGTAAATCGACAAACGATTCTTAAAAACACGAAGTAAGCGAAAAAAAAAAAAAAATGAAATAAAAAGAATAGAAAAAAAGAAAATTATTTGGAAAGAGCTTTGGGTGATCTCTTCAAATATCTTCTCTTGTGGCCGGAAGACGAAAATCTCTGAGCCGGTCCGGGATGTGCTTTTGCGCTTAATCCGTTTTCGACTTTTTTAGCGTTTCCTTTTCTTCCTTTTACTTTAACCCAAATGATGCTGCCGGTCTTGCCCACAATCATGCCTCCTGAAATTGAAATATTATAATTTTGATTTATGTAAATTCGTTTAAATGTTAATAATCGTTCATGATTCGAACCGGCCGCCGCCGATTCTGTAATAGATAAATGTGAAAATAAAGATTGAATAAAATTGAATCATTTATCGGAATCTTTAAGATTTGACTATAACACAGTTTTATTGATATAAACCTTACGTTTTCAATTAAAAAAAAAAGAAAATAAAACGTCTGCCATTAAATTTAAACCGTAAAAAGCCCTAGAGAAGATAATGAAAAAGGCGGACGCAGCGATAGAATATTTCAATGATGAAGAAGAGGCGCTTACAAAATACCGTAAGGAGCGATTCATTGAAGTGATTCAAGATGTCGGATTTGAATGTGATTTTTGCGGCAAATGCTGCACGCAGAGATTTAACGATCACGTTTACCTGCTTTCGGAAGATGCGGCAAGAGTGTCGGCTGAAAATCCCGAAGCAATTAAACCGTCCCCATACTATGATTTTTGCGATCAAAACGGCTGTTTTTATGTATCAGGCTACAGCATGAAAACAAAAGCCGATGAAAACGGAAGCTGCTTTTTTTTAGAAAACAATCGCTGCCGGATTTATGAAAAACGCCCTTTGATCTGCCGGATTTATCCGTATATGATTCACAGAGAAGAAGGCGAAGACGGAACATACGATTGGCGAGAAATCAGCGGCCTGAATGAACACGGTCTTTACAGCGCGGAAATTGAAACCGGCGATGCCGAATCAATTTATGAAGATGTCAAAAAATATGAGCAGGGCTACATCGCTCAAGAAAAAACATTCTTAAAAGCGATTTCAGACTACTTTGAGAAAAATAATCTGAAACATATTCCTAAAATTTACGATAAGCGGATTCGGGATTTTGAAAAAGGAGAAGACGTCACTGTTTTTGTATATTTCAACGGCGAATTCAAAAAACATGTGACGCGAAAAGATTAAGCATCTTTTTTGAGATCGGAATCAATTGAAACGATCGGACCGGAAGAGTTGTAATAAGGGTATCGACTCTGTTTTCCGCAAACTAAGCACGTTTTTAAAACAACGCCGCCTTTCAGACGGACCCTGCAATTGCTGCCGGGAACCAGAAAATGGTAGCAGTGTTTGCATATCTGCCTTTTCATGTCACGCGTCAGCCGGACGCGGTAACGCATAGAGATAAGTCTTGAGTCTTGCCAACGCTACATATCGCTGCGTTCTATCGGGATGTGTTTTAAAATTTTGTTCGGCAAGCTCAAAAAGAATGATAATGCGTTCTTCCGCAATTTTTTTGGATAAATCCTTATTCTTTTTTCGGCGGTACTGAGACATAATTTTCACATCATTTTTTGCCGGCATTAAAAGAGCGGATGGCAGTGCCTGTGTTTTTAAGCAAATCCGATGCCAATTCCTGAGACGGCCAGGAGCCGAGACCGCAATCCGGACCGGCATATTTAATCCGGTCTCCAAAGACAGCGGACAATTGGCGAAGCCGCTTTTCAATAACTGCAGGTGTCTCCATCTGCACCGTAATTTCTTTTAAGATGTCGGGTTTTTCCCAAACATTGCAGCCGTATTTTTCATTCAGTGTCCCCGCCAAATTAAAAATATCGGTTCGGGAAACGCCGGCGCGGACAAAGGTGTCATAACTTTCTAAGACTTTTCGGTCAATCATATCCGCATAAGAAGGCGTTGCGGCTGATTCCATGCCGATGACATTAATCGTCGGCGCCTCGCAGGCCAATTCATAATACAGAGGCGAATGAATGTGAATCTGCACATCCGCCCCGCTTTTAAAAGCGGCGCTGCCGGCTGTTGTCAAGGCGGAAATAATTTCATCAAACGGCAGAGACAGCTCGGGATTGATACCAATGCTGGGCTCGTCAACGGAAACAACGGCAATATTATAATATTTCGCTTTTTTTAAGGCGTTTTGAACGAAAAGATTGACATTTTTCGCAAACAGCTGATAAATATCCGGATAAGAAGCGCCGCCGAATTCTTTTAAAAACAGCTCGGTCGGACCGGTCACACACATACGAAGATTCGGTTTTTCGCCGAATTCTTCTAAAAAACGCTTGCAATAAACTTCAACGGCATCCATTTCAACCGTTTCGGCACATTCTTCTTTTAAATCAAACGGACTGGAACAGCAGGCGTCGTCCTTAATCGGTCTTAAAAACTGCTCCGTCATGTCCCGAACCTGCGGATAAGTCGGAATGTGAACGCCCGCATTCACTTTGAGCTCAAGAATTTGATTTAAAACAAAAAAAAGCATTTCATCGTCGCCGCGGTTAAAAGCCGCATCGCTGACAGCGTTTTTTTGAACAGAATCCGGAAGCGGGAAACTGCCGATATCGTCAAAGAGGAGATCCGTCATGATTTCATCCGTTACAGTCAATTACATTGAATCAGGCGCATCGATTCCCAGACACGATAATGCATTTGCGAGAGCGACTTTCGCCGAAAAGACGAGTGCCAACCGCGACTTTTTCAAAGCGGCATTTTCAATATTGAGGACGGGAATGTAGCGGTAAAACTGATTGAAATCGTCCGCCAGCTCACGAGCATAAATTGCAAAAGTATGCGGTTTTAAGTTTTCTGCGCTTTCTTCAATTTTTTGTTCAAACAAAGCAATTTTCTTAATCAGCACCGCTTCCTGCGGTTCTAAAAGCAATGAATAATCAGCCGATGCGTAATCGCAGAATCCGGCATTTTCTTCCGCAGCTTTTGATAAAATATTAGAAGCGCGCGCATGTGCATACTGAATAAAAGGCGCGCCTTGCTTCTCAAAATCAAGCGCGATTTCCCAATCAAAAACCGTCGATTTTTCGGGTGAAATTTTGATAATATCATACCGAGTGGCACCGATACCGACCATTTGAGCGACTTCTTTCTTGAACGCATCGGATTCTTCAGGCCGGCGCTTTTCAATTTCTTCATACGCTTTGTCAATCATCTGCGCCAGCAATTCGTCGGCGGAAATGAAAACACCGCGGCGGGTGCTCATTGAACCTTCCGGAAGAGAAACAAATTCAAAAATCACAACTTCGGGAATCTTGTCGCCGAGCATTTGAAGCGCTGCGCGGAGCTGTCCCGAAATCAATTTGTGGTCGGCTCCGAAAACATCAATCATTCTGTCGCATTGAGAAGCTTTCCATTCATGGTAAGCCATATCTCTTGTCGTGTAAAGCGATGTGCCGTTGGAGCGGCGGATAACAAGCGTTTTTTCAAAACCGTATTCGGAAAGATCAACAACAAGCGCGCCGTTGTCTTCTTTTGTTTTTCCGGTCGCCTCGAGTCTGGAAATAACATCCCAAACGGCACCGCTTGCGATAAATTGAGATTCGCGGACAAATTTGTCATGTTTGACATTCATCAGCTGAAGCGTTTCGGAAATGCCGGCAACGGCCATATCGACCGCATTCGTAAAACTGTCAATCGTTTCTTGGTCGCCGGATTCTACTTTTTTCATCAGCTGTTCGATATATTGATTAACGGATTCGTCCGCCGCAATATCTTGATTGGCTTTGACATAAACTTCAACAATTGCATTGTCGGGCTTGATGGCCATATTCAGCGGATATTTTGTGCAGGCCCATGAAACGACGGCGATCTGCCGACCGATATCATTGACATAATACTGAACTTCAACATCATATCCCGCTTTTCGCAGGATTCTTGAAAGCGTATCGCCGAGAATTGCATTTCGAATGTGACCGACGTGAAGCGGCCCGTTCGGATTGGCAGAGGTGTGTTCCAACAAAATTTTACCGGATTTTCTGCCGCTGCCGTAATTTTCTTTTTCGGCAACCGCGTTTGCGACGGTTTGAGTCAGATATTTATCGGAAACGAATAAGTTGATGTAAGGACCTTGAGCCGTAATTTTTCCGATTAAATCCGCCTGCTTCAGCGCATCGGGGGAGACCGCCGCAACCAATTCGCCGGCAATCTGCGCCGGATTGGGCTTTTTATCCGATTCCGCTGTTCCCTGTTTTCCAACCGTCATCAGTTGAAAAGCAAGCCGCGTTGCTAAATCTGAATGTTCGGAAACTTCAAAAGAAACATCTTCTTCTTTAATATTGTACCCGAGAGAAACAGCCGCCTCACAGAGTATTTTTTGAACCTGGTTTTTGAATTCAATAAACAAAAAAATCACCGAAAATCATCATTGAGATGAAAGAAATCATCTGAAAAAATATTCATGATATAAGTCAAATTTGATATAATTGATATAATTTGAATCGTTTTAATGATATACATGATTTAAATATTTCTCTTTTGCCACCTCTTATTTTCTTCAAATAATTTGTGGCGAAGGCAAAAACATAAAAAATCAGAAAAGGTCATAACATTTTTATGACAGAATTGAACATTATAATTAATTCAGATTGATTCTTGAGAAAATGATTATGAGCAAATCACAAATTCAACTTCCGCTGACGACAAACAGAAATGTATGGGTGTCGATGGCAATAATTGCCTCAATTCTCTGCGGAATTATTATGATTTTATTTTATTTTCAAGAATTATTCGTTGTCGTCCTTCTCGGATTGTGTTTCATTGTTCTTTTTGACAAAGGCGTAAAAATATTCAACCGATACACAAAAAAACACACCCGAAAACAAAAGCAAGTGATTGCCGTCATATTGCTCCTGATTCTCGGAAATATTGCCGGATTTTTTTTCACTCGAATTGCGGATATATCCCATCTTCTTTCAAATTTGGAAAATCTTCAATTAATGATAGAAATCGGGATGCGTTTGTTGATGGACATACTATCTGCGCTTCCGGAAAATGTCGCTGACAGGATGAACGATTTTATAATCGGCATCCTTGACTCAATGTATGCTTATGTCGGCGTTGTGATTTCTCAGGCCCTTTTCTACATACTGGCGATTGTTTTGATTTACCCGATCATGTTTAAGATGTATCTGAAAGACACAGACCGGATTAAAACAATGTTGGCAGGTTTGGTTCCTTCCCGCTTTGAAAAAGAAGCAAAGCAGACGGTGTCGGCAATATTAATGCAATCCAATAACTTTTTTGTTGCAAAAATAATAGAAAGCATATGCATCGCCATGATATGCTGTGTCGGCTTTTACATTATCGGTCTGCCGGGGTGGCTTTTTTTAGGCATATTAGCCGGATTGCTGAATAATGTGCCATATATCGGCCCGATATTTTCAACCATCCCGCCGATTGTCGCCGGATTTGCGTTGGGATGGGAAACGGCGGTGTGGGCAGTCGTTGTCTGTGCAATCGCTCAAATCGTAGACAACATATATCTGATCCCGTTTATGATTTCAAGCAAAGTCAGTGTCAGTCCGTTTACAACGGTCGTACTGATATTGACGTTTTCTCAATTATTCGGCGCGCTCGGAATGATATTAAGTATTCCGATATACATTGTCTGTAAAATCATATTGATTGAGTCATACAAGCTGCTGGTCAGAGTATTTCCGGAACCGATAATCGATTGAAAAAAAGAGATTGATTTTTTGCATGAAATCAAATCGATTTTTCCTGATTGTGAAAAACGTGCAGGAGTTATTCTATTTTATCGATTTTCATGAGCGGATAATTTAATTTTTCATCAAATTCCAATGACGCAAACACTTTTGCCGAACCGTAACAGATGACAACGCGGACAGTCAGCATTGCTCCTTTCAATTCAGTGTACTGAAAAAAAGTGTTCAGTTGTGCCCGAACATCATCTTCATTGATTTGAACTGAAATGTCCAGAACATAAGGCTGGGCACGAATGCTGTTTTCAATTGATTTTTCAAGAGAGGGGATGCCGGAAAGAGAAAGAGGCGTCCCGACAAATTGATGATAAAGAGCTCCAAGCTTAATGCCGGCTTCAAAAAGAGCGTAATCGCGATCGGAAAAAAAAGCAGATGAATCAAGATCAGACATATGTCGCCTCTTTTTCAGATAATTAAATGTGAATTGAATCTGTTTTTTTAATCAGGCGGGCAATCGGAGAGCAAAGATAGAGCATCATTAAGAGGCACATTGCTCCCGGAAAAACAGTGACATAGACGCTGTCGACCGCCAAGGAAAGAACAGTTGCTGAAAAGAGAATAATCAGCAAAACAAACGAAAATTTCTTCATGACTTTCGGATAGGAAATTGTGCTGACCATTAAAATTGACAACAGAAGCATGAGAACACAGAGAAGTTCTAAAGCATACGGAATTTCAAATGAGAAATGAATAAGCCGATCGAAAAAGATGATGAAGGATGCAATAAATACACATGCGGCTGTGATCGGAATGCCGGAGTATTCGGGCTTTTTGGACGGAAACGCATTGTAACGTGCCAGCCGAAGGACGCCGCAGATAACGTAAAAACAGACTGTGACAATTGCAAGAAAACTGCCGCCCATGCAGTAAATTATAACTGCCGGTGCAATTCCGAAGGAAACCGTATCGACAAGTGAATCAAGATGTTCTCCGAGAGGTCCGCCGGAAATTTTTCGGGCGATGTATCCGTCAGCGCCGTCAGCTGCCGCGGCTATTAAAAGGCAGGCGGCTGCTATGCTGTAGGAATTACCAAATGCAAAAAAAATTGATGCCATTCCGAAAAGAAGATTGACAAGCGAAACAAAATCGGGCAATTTTAAGAGGTGGAACACTTTCATACATTGAATTGTATTCTTTATATAATCTTCCATTAAACCGCCTTCTTTTCAATCAGCTGCATACTGTCCCTTAAAACATATTTCGGCTTAAAACGATAAGATTCGACCCTTTTTCAAAAAAAATCAATAACTTCAACTCAAATCGAATGCAAAGTAACAGTTATAACATATCAAGGATATCCTATGAATTGTCAAGAAAGATATGATTGAAATAAAATAATGTTTCAAGTATTTTTCAATCGATAAATAAACTCAAAAAATAAATTATCAATGGGATTTTAAAATTCAAATTAAATTCAAAAATAAATAAAAATGAAAGTTTAACCAATCTTCAAGTTTCAAAATAAATACCGTTTGAATCAGCATTAAAGAATTCAACAATGCAGAAACTTAAAAAACGAAATAACCACATCAAACATCCCAACTCCATAACTCCACACCAATACAACCAACACAATATTTCACACCAATACACCTAACACAATATAACCAACCCCCAAAAGAAGGAGACAAAAGAAATGAAAAAATCAATCATATTAATCTTAACAATCATAACCGCTGCTGTTTTGGCAGTCGGATTCAGCGGCTGCTTAGGAAGCGCCGACGACGAAAATTCATCAAATGTTTCAATTAAAAATCCCGCTTCGATTCAATCCATCACTATCGCGACAAACGGCGATGATGTTGTTGCACATATTCAAGTTATGATCTTCGGCACACACAGCCAGAGAGTTGCCGTCGACGACATTACCGTTGATATTTCCGGAAAAGATGTCAAAGTCAATGTCCCTGTAATGGAATCAAGTGCAGTTAACACAAGAGACATCGGTTATGAAACAGTTGCAGTTGTCCTTGGAAAGAAAAACCAATTCACAGACGGCGGCTACCGATTAATCATAAATGACGGTACCGACAAAGTATCCACATTGGAATTCAAGTTTGAAGACAGCACCCTTTACTTCGCAAAGAATGCATCTGTCCACACAGCAATCATTGAAGCAGACGGAAACAAAATCTTGTTAAACACAACAGTTTCCCTTGGCGGCAGTGCTGAAACCCTCGACAATGAAAACATCACTGTTACCGGATCCTTTGACAAGAACAATGTTGTTGTTACAATTCCGACGCAAATGAAAGACGGAATCACAACGCTGAACATTAAATGGGAAAGCGTCACCACTGAAATCGGCCAATTGGACCAATTAAAAGACGGCACCTACATTGTTATCGTTAACGGAGAAGAAGTTCCGTTCACCATTAAAAACGGTAAACTTGCCGCAAATGACTAATCAAATTGATTTCGACAATTTTGTCGATTCAAACCCATAAACCCCAAAAACAAACCCCATAAATAAACTCAAAAAATAAACCAAAACAAACCAAAAACAAACCAAACCCCAAAAGAATACCCTAAGCCTTCAGGTCTCAGATCTGAAGGCTTTTTTTTATTTTGTCTAATTTATTTTGTCTATTTTGACTGTTTATGTCATTTTTCTATTTTACTGCTGTTTTAATATTCGCAGCGGTGCCGTGAAAATTTATGAAATGCTTAAAATTTTTATAATAAAGGTTCAGAAAGAGTAATATGAAAAAAATTATTTTTTCTTTTAATTCAATTTTATTTACTGCCGCCGTCCTTATTTTGTTGGCCGCAGTTTTGTTTTCAGGATGTATCGGATCAGATGAGCCGAGAAAGATTCCGGCTGAACTTAGCGAAGTTAAGATTTATGACAGCAACGCCGGGTCAATGCTGCCCGGCGGGAATGACGTCGAATTAACGCTGTATTTCGGATTGGACCTTTCAAAGCCGACAAACGGATATGTTTTCAACCACCGTGATGTCAATGTTCATCAGGATGGGAATGTGATTCATGTTACCGTTAATTTGACCAATTATTATCCCTATTTTTTTGATCAACCCGGAACCGGTTTAATCATGTCTATCGGCAAAAAAGGCAGATTATGCGGATGGAGAAGAGTATAAAGTCATAATCAATAATGGAACGAATCCGATTGAAACCGTCACTTTTCGATATGACGGCGATTTTTTAGTGACTTACAACATGGCTCCTGTCGAAGCAATTAAAATCCGGCAAAACGGAACAAAAATTGAAGCGGTTGCCGAAATATCGAAGGGATATATATTCCCTCAAATGATTGATGAAGAAAACATAACATTCCGGCAGTCGGAAGATTTCAAAGAAACATCAATCTACATTCCGATAAATGATGTCAATAGTTCGCCGACATATATAATTCACAGATTTACAAAAACATATGTTATCGGCGATTTGAATGACCTTCATGACGGCAGTTACAGTGTTCAAATCAATAATAAAGAAGAAATATTTGAAATCCGCAACGGAATTTTGTATTACAATCATTTCGCAGAAGTCGGTTTTATAAAACTTGAAGCGGATGAATACGGTATTTATGCAAATTACAGCGCTTATGTCGATGAAAAATCAGATTTTTTAATGGATACCGTTTGCGTATCAATTAATCTCGATGCCGACCCGTTCATGAATCTTTCTTCCTACCCGACCGCTGAAATTTATGTTTTTGAAAATGTGCTGCGTTCCGACGAAGAGCAGATGCCTCTGCGTGTTGAAAAATCACATGTTCTTTCGGTCGCCGGTCTTTGGAATCGAAATATGGATGACGGGGAATATCGTGTTATTGTGAATAATCAAGAAGCATCTTTTAGAATTGAGCATGGGAAAGTCATTGAAATTCAAAATTATACGAACCCGAATTCGTTTAATGAATGAAAATTCAAAACCGCTCTAACGAAAGGAATAAATAAGAAGAATCCTATGTGAAGGATACGTTTTCGACGGCATCGGATTCTATCAGATGTCGGCGTAATGTGAAAATGAGTTTAAGGCATCAATCAAATCACCGTTTCGCGGTGTTTGTCAGAAACCCACCTTAACTCAGTGGTAGAGTGCGCGGCTGTAGTTTGGTCTTTTCGCAAAGTTTGCGAAAATCGCGCAGGCACCGCGATGCCCCCGGTTCGAGTCTGGG
>JGI994J12354_10003518_pt1 | contig 14577 bp, 12 predicted proteins | sample IntmicLarv3ML3BL_FD_12354 | JGI IMG/M metagenome (IMG submission 12354)
ATGAGCGTAATTTCAATGAAACAACTGCTTGAGGCAGGCGTCCATTTCGGACATCAAACAAGAAGATGGAACCCTAAAATGGCTGAGTTTATCTTCGCGGAAAGAAACGGAATCTATATTATCGATCTTCAAAAAACTGTTAAAATGATTGATAAGGCTTATGAAGCTGTATCAAATATCATTCAAGACGGCGGAGAGATTCTTTTCGTAGGTACAAAGAAGCAAGCTCAGGATTCTATCAAAGAAGAAGCTATAAGATGCGGTATGTATTATGTAAATGAGAGATGGCTTGGCGGTATGCTTACAAACTTCAAAACCATCCAAACTCGTATCAAACGTCTTAAAGCTCTTGAAAAAATGGAAAATGACGGAACATTTGACAGGCTTACTAAAAAAGAAGTTGCCAAACTTCTCCATGAGAAAAGCAAATTGGACAGAAACCTTGGCGGTATCAAGGATATGAAGCGCGTTCCCGATGTTATTTTCGTAGTTGATCCGAGGAAAGAAAGAATCGCAGTGCTTGAAGCTCATAATCTCGGTATACCTCTCGTTGGTATCGTTGATACAAACTGTGATCCGGACGAAGTTGATTTCGTAATCCCGGGTAATGACGATGCTATACGTGCCGTTAAACTTATTGCAGGCAAAATCGCCGATGCGGTTATAGAAGCAAGGCAAGGCGCTCAATTCGGCCAAGCAGCTGAAGAAGGCGTTTATGTAGAAGAATCAGCTGAAGAAGAAGTTGTAGAGCCGGTAGTAAGCGCTGAAGAGTTTGAAGGCGAAAGCAAATAATTTTCTTATAATAGGGTTTTCCCTATGAGATATAAAATTTATTGGATGGAGGAATTAACATGGCTGTAACAGCTGCTATGGTTAAAGAATTAAGAGAATTAACCGGCGTTGGTATGATGGATTGTAAAAAAGCCCTCACAGAAGCCGATGGTGATATGGAACTTGCAAACAAATTATTGAGAGAGAAGGGTCTTGCGGCAGCCGCTAAAAAAGCAGGCAGAATCGCAGCGGAAGGCTTGTCTCATGTATATATCGATAACAACGGCGTAGGCATTATTGTTGAAGTTAACTCCGAAACAGATTTCGTTGCGAAAAATGCCGAGTTTCAGGCATATGTTCAAAACGTGGCTGTTCAGGCGGCTGCTTCAAATAATGAAGATGATATGGAGGCCTTCTATGCCGAAACCTGGCATTTAGATAATTCCATCACCGTTAGAGATGCTTTAAGCCAAATGGTTGCTAAAATCGGTGAAAATTTGACAATCAGAAGATTTAAAAAATTAGTTAAGTCAGCTAATGGCACACTTGTTTCCTATATTCATTCAGGCGGTAAAGTTGCCGTTATTATTGAAATGGATTCAGAAGCCACAGGCGATGTTATTACTGAAGCAGGCAGAAACCTTTGCATGCAAATCGCTTCCATGAACCCTCAATTTGTAACCCGCGATCAGGTTTCCGAAGATTTTATTAAAAACGAGAAGGAAATTCTTGTTCAGCAAGCTATGAATGATGAGAAAAATGCAGGCAAGCCACAAAATATTCTTGAAAAAATGGTTGAAGGCCGCTTGACTAAAAACCTTAAAGAAATGTGCCTTTGCGAGCAGGAATATGTTAAAGACGGCGATATGAGCGTTAAACAATATATCGAGTCAGTTGCAAAAGCAGCAGGCAAGCCTGTCAGCGTTGCTAGATTTGCCCGTTTTGAAACAGGCGAAGGCATTGCAAAAAGAGAAGAAAACTTTGCTGATGAAGTAAACAAAGCAATGGGTATCGAATAATAAATAATTGCAATTAATTAAAAGCCGGGGGATTCCTTCCGGCTTTTTTGTATGGATTGATATTTATAAAATCCCAATCGTGTTATGAAACTTTATTCCAACTCGCATATTTCTTGAGATTGCTGTGCAAAAGCTCAGACTGTTCAAACTCTTTACAACCATAGCTGTTGGAGGTGGAGCTTATGCCGATACTTTTAGCGTCAATATAGAACGATTCCTGCATGGAGCCGTAGCTTAAGTATATTTTGTTGTATTCTTCGAATTTTTCATTTTGGGTTTTGCTATCAAAAAAACCAAGGCCGCTGTCATAAATGCGAAGTATATCAAAGTCTTGCTTTTTCATAAGGTTTATGATACTGAAAATTATCATGGGTATAAAAACTATCCAAATTCCGTTGATGAAAAAGTTGACCGAACTTGTAACCCATTCAACCCTTGCGCTTTCAGCGAAAAGAGTGAGCGAATTTTGGACAGCTGGTATTTTGGAAACAGCAAATATAGCCAAAACCACAATCCATACAGTTATAATGGATTTAAAATTGCCTTTTTTACTATAGTCTGTTAATAATTTGTGCTCCGATAAGAGTAATCTATCCATGTTAAATCTCCTTTAGCAACTCGCCGGATTTTATTTAAAGTGGAAAAACCTTACTTCATAAGATGCGAGCAATTTCTTAAATATTATATCACAAAATACTCCTCATGCAATATTTTTAGATTTGCCATGTTAAGTGTAGATGGTTCTGCTATATCAGTGAATTTATGTTGCTGAAAATCATTGTATTAAGCCATACAACCTTAAAAATTACTTAAAAACGTATAAACTTTATTAAAAAAGTGGAAATTTAAAGGGTTTTGTGTTAGATTTAAAAGGATAAGTTTTTAACTCATATGATAGTTTAGGAGATCTGTTTAATGTATAAACGTGTTGTAGTTAAATTAAGCGGCGAAGCATTGGCCGGTAAAGATGGGAAAATTCTGGATAGAGATAAGGTTGCGACCGTAGCTAAACAGCTTGTGGATATAAGCGGCGGCGGTATCGGTGTAGACGTATCTGTGGTTGTAGGCGGCGGCAATGTTTGGCGGGGCCGCAATTCCGATCCTGAGATGGAGCGGGTTAAGGCAGATCAGATGGGTATGCTGGCAACGGTTATAAATGCCATATATGTGGCGGATGTTATTAGGAATTGCGGCGGCAAATCTGTTGTTATGACACCTTTTCCGGTTGGGAATATGACGGAAATCTATTCCATAGAAGCGGCTAACAAGTATTTTAGAGAAGGGCATATAATATTTTTCGCAGGGGGCTTGGGCCATCCGTTTTTCTCAACGGATACAATACCTGTTCTCAGGGCTTGCGAGCTTGGGGCGGATGCTATATTGTTTGCCAAAAATGTTGACGGTGTTTATGATTCCAACCCGGATAATAACCCTAAGGCCAAGCGCTTTAAACAGGTCAGCTATAAGCATATTATAGAAAACAGGCTGGAAGCTCTGGATTTGGAAGCTATGGTAATGTGTGAGAAAAATGATAAAGTATCGCTTGTGTTTGGTTTGGGCAGACCGGATTGTATTAAAGCGGCAATACTTGCGCAGGATGATTTCTTTGAGTTTGGAACTATAATAAAAAACGATTAGGAGGATTATTATGCCGGAAGATGTAAAATTTTATGAAGGTAAAATGCAAAAAACCATTTCTAATTTTGACGGTGAATTAAATACAATCAGAGCGGGAAGAGCCAATCCGAGAGTGCTTGACAGGCTGACTGTGGATTATTACGGAACGGAAACGCCTATAGCGCAAATTGGCAATATAACAGTACCTGAGGCACGGCTCATTCAAATTCAGCCTTGGGATGCCACTGCTCTTAAGCTGGTTGAAAAAGCCATTCAAGCATCAGATCTGGGCATTAACCCTACTAATGACGGTAAGGTTATCCGCCTTGTTTTCCCGGAGCTGACTGAAGAGCGCCGCAAGGATTTAACCAAGGATGTTAAGAAAAAAGGCGAAGCCGCTAAGGTTGCTATTCGCAATATAAGGCGCGATGCTATGGATAATTTTAAGAAACTTGAGAAAAAAAGCGAAATAACTGAAGATGATTATACAAATGTTGAAAAAGAGATTCAGAAGCTGACAGATAAATTCGTGGCCGATATTGACAAGATGGTTGAGGATAAAAATAAAGATATTTTGTCAATATAAGCTGAAATAGATTCGGATTAATATGGCGATAGAAACATTGCCTGCGTTTACGCAGGCAATGTATTTTGAAAGCTGTTCGGCGGCTGAGAGTACGCCAAACGGCGTAAAAACGGCACTTCCTCGCTAAAAGCGCCTTGGAGCGCTGCTCTTTTAAACTCGTTCGTTGGTTTTTACATGCCGTTTGGCGGAGGATACAAGGTGACAGAAATAATTGATATGGAAAAACTACCTAAGCATATAGCCATGATTATGGACGGCAACGGGCGCTGGGCGAAAAAGCGCGGCCTTCCCAGAACGGCAGGTCATAAGGCCGGTTCTGAAAGTTTAAGGCGTTTGCTGGAAGAATCGGCTAAATTAGGGATAGAAAATGTTACGGTGTATGCCTTTTCCACCGAAAATTGGTCAAGACCTGATGAGGAAGTCGCATTTTTAATGAGTCTTATGGAAAACTATATTGATGATAATATCAATAGGGTAAAAAGCAATGATTACCGTATTAAAATTATAGGCAATATGGATATGCTTGAATCTCGTTTAGTTGAAAAAATTAAAACTCTTGTAGATATTACCAAAGATAAAAAGGGCCTTTGCTTTACTATAGCTCTAAGCTACGGCGGCAGAGATGAGCTTGTACGTGCGTTTAGAGAGATTGCAGAGGAAGTTAAGGGCAATAAATTATCCGTAGATGATATAAATGCTGATTTAATCGGTAAGCATTTAGACACATGGCCGCTTCCCGATCCTGATTTAATCATACGCACCAGCGGGGAAGCTCGGCTAAGTAATTTTCTCATATGGCAAAGCGCTTATTCGGAAATTTATTTCAGCCCTAAATTTTGGCCGGATTTTAATATAGATGATTTGAAAGAAGCTATAATGGATTTTCAAAACAGAGAGCGTCGCTTCGGTAAGGCGTAAAGGGAATATGTATGTAGAATCATTAGTTTATAAAATTTATTTTTGCTGCTTTCTGTTTCAAATGGAAAAAGCGTTGGCGGCGAAGCCTTCATAAAAGGCAAAATGAGGCATTGTTCTAAAAAATCTTTGAGGTGGTAATTTGTTTAAGAGAATAGTAACAAGTGTTATAGGTTTTCCCTTATTGGCAATGATAATAATTATTGGAGGATTGCCCCTTAAAATCGTTATGATAGCCATATCTGCCATAGGCATGGGTGAATTATATAATGCTATAAACGGCAAGCAAAGCGTTGAAAATATCATAAGTTATATTTTTATAGGGATATATTACTATTTTATTGATAATATTACTGCCGATTCTATGATTATGCTTCTCAGCTTATATGTTATAGCAAATTTGGTATGTCTTGTTTTCTTCCACGGCAAAATTGACCCGACCCATTGCGCTGTCAATGTTTTCGGCTTTTTCTATGTGGGCTTTCTGCTTTCGGGCATTTATTTGACGAGGATGCATAACTACGGTCAATACTTTGTGTGGCTTATATTCATATGTGCATGGGCCTGTGATACATTTGCATATTTTACGGGTATGCTTATCGGAAAGCATAAGTTGGCTCCCGTTTTGAGCCCTAAGAAAACGGTGGAGGGTGCCATAGGCGGCGTTATAGGCGCTATTGTGGTGGCTGTTATATATGGATATTTTGCTTATCAGCTTACAGCCATAAGCAATGATGAGCTTGATTTGATATTTTTCTGCGCGGTTGTAGCTGGCTTTGGCTCGATATTTGCACAGCTTGGGGATTTGACAGCTTCGGCTATTAAGAGGCATACGGGTATTAAGGATTACGGTAAAATTATTCCCGGTCATGGCGGCATTATTGACCGCTTTGATTCGGTTATGTTTACGGCGCCTATTGTATATGCCGTTATGCGGCTGTTGCTAAGGAATATTGCAGGCTAAATATTATGCCGTATATAGATTAAAAAGGATATGGTTGATTTGAAAAAACTGGCAATACTCGGTTCCACAGGTTCTATTGGAAAGCAGGCTCTTGAGGTGGTAAAAAAGTTATGCGGCGTCGAAGTTGCGGCACTTACAACCAACACCAATATAGAGCTTTTATTGCGGCAAATAGAGGAGTTTAAGCCTCGTTTTGTTTGCGTAAGTGATGAAAAATCTTGCGAAAAAATATCAGGGCAATTAAATAGTGACACAAGGCTTTACTGCGGAAGCGCCGGCATGATAGATATGATTAACGATTTGGAAGCGGATATTTTGCTCAATTCCCTCGTTGGTAGCGCGGGGCTTTTACCTACGCTGACAGCTATTGAAAAGAATATTGACATAGCCCTTGCAAATAAAGAAACTCTTGTTTGCGGCGGCAGGCTTGTTATGGAAAAGGCTAAGGCTCACAATGTAAGAATCATACCTGTTGACAGCGAGCATTCGGCTATTTTCCAGTCATTGCAGGGAAATAACAGGAGAGATGTTTCAAAAATCCATTTAACAGCTTCAGGCGGTCCTTTCAGAAAGTGGAAAAGAGAGGATTTGGAGCATATAAAACTTTCGGATGCTCTTAAGCACCCCAATTGGGCAATGGGGAGGAAAATTACCATAGATTCGGCAACGCTTATGAATAAAGGCTTGGAAATGATAGAGGCCAAATGGCTTTTTGACATAGATATGGATGATATTAATGTTGTTGTCCACCCCCAGAGTATAATACATTCCATGGTGGAATATGCGGATGGCTCTGTAATTGCCCAGCTTGGCGCGGCGGATATGCGCCTGCCTATAGCCTATGCTTTAACATATCCTGATAGGGCAAATATGGATTTTAAAAAGCTGGATTTTTTTGAGCTTAATGCTCTAACATTTGAAAAGCCCCGTTATGATGATTTCCCCTGCCTTAATTTGGCTAAGGAAGCTGTAAAAACAGGCGGCAACATGCCTGCTTTAATGAATGCGGCCAATGAAGGAGCGGTGGAAGCATTTTTGAATGAGAAAATAAAATTCACAGATATTCCTTATATAATAGAAAAGGCAATGGCGGCATATACTTATAAGGAATCCTTTGGGTTGGAAGATGTTTTGGCGGCGGATAAATTCGGCCGAGATTTTGTACATGAGGTGATATAGTGACCATAGTATCAACAATAGTAACACTTTTAATATTTACTGTAATTGTCGTAGTTCATGAATACGGCCATTTCGTAGCCGCGAGGAAAAACGGCATTATGGTTGAGGAATTTGCAGTAGGCATGGGCCCTGTTATTTTCAGCCGCAAAAAGGGAGAAACCTTGTATTCCATAAGGGCATTTCCCATTGGCGGCTTTTGTAAAATGCTGGGGGAGGAAGACGAGAGTGACGATCCCCGTTCTTTTTCATCTAAAAAGGTTTGGCAGCGGATTGTTGTTTGTATGGCGGGGGTTGTTATGAATTTCCTGCTGGCGGTTGTGCTTGGCTGCATAATTATATCGGCAACATCAATGAGGACACCTCTTATTACAGATGTTATTGACGGGAACCCGGCCCAAATAGCAGGAATACTGCCCGGTGACAGAATTTTGAAAATAGATGGCAAAAAAATATGGGCTCATGATTATGTAGGCCATTATTTGGGAATAGTCGGTTCAAACCCTGTTGAAATAGTTTTAGAGCGAAATGGCAGCAGGGTTTCAACTGTATTGACTCCTTATGCGGAGCCGCTTTCAAACGGAGTATTAAAGTATTACATGGGCGTTATAGTGGAAAATAAGGTGGGCTTTTTCAGCAATGAAAAAGGCGAATACGAAACTGCTGGTTTTGCGGAAACCGTTAAAGGCGCTTTCGGCCAGTCCCTATTTTATGTAAGCACTGTAATTGACGGGGTTTCGCAATTGTTCCAGCGCAAAGTTGATGCAGATGATTTGCTGGGCCCTATAGGTATGGGGCAGATTGTAGACAGCGGATTGCGGGAAGCTGTGCAAATGGAAGAGGAATCTGCAATGAGAGATTTTACTATTTTTGCTGTGCGTTTGGCAATGCTTTTAAGCGCCAACCTTGCAGTTATGAATCTTCTTCCCATACCTGCTTTAGACGGCGGGCGGATTGTTTTTCTTATAATAGAAGGTGTAAGGCGAAGGCCAATTGACCCTGAGAAGGAAGGCTGGATACATTTAGCAGGCTTTGCGCTTGTAATGCTTTTGGGAATATTGGTTGCATTTAATGATATAAGGCGTATATTTTAGCGCAGGAGCTTATTATTCTGAGCGGCTAGAGGTGCAAAATGGAATATGAAAAGGTTACAGATGCTTTGTTAGAGCTTTTTCCGGGATTTGTATATTGTGAAGAAAGTACAGACTTGCAATACTGCGTGGCTAATGATTTTGCCTTGTATCTTTTAAAAGCCTACAGGGATAATTCTTTTGAGCTGCTTGCCAGAGCGGGCGAGTTTATTGAAAGCCTGTATTCTTATGAGGATGAAAAAATTGAAAATTTGGCCACTGTAGGGTATTTGGAGGCTATTCAAATTATTTGGGAAAATAATGATGTGAATCCTGATGAAATGATTAAATATTTAGGGGAAGAATCGCAAAAAGGCTGGAAATGGCTGCTTTGCTTTTGGCATGGTGAATTAGCGCCCAAAGGAATAAAAGAGGGTTTTTAATGACAGAGATATTGATAAATATTTTTATAAAAGATAAAATTAATGTAAGCGCTCCGTCAGTTAGAGGAAAGTATGGCAAGCTGGCAGGAATAGTCGGTATAATCAGCAATATAGCTCTTTTTGCTCTTAAAATTTTTGCGGGAATGATTTCCGGAAGTATTTCCATAACGGCAGATGCCATGAATAATCTTTCAGACAGCGCGGCATCCGTTATTACTCTTATAGCCTTTAGGCTTTCGGAAATACCTGCTGATGAAGACCATCCTTACGGACATGCCCGGTATGAATATATAAGCGGCGTTATTGTATCTTGCCTGATAATTGTCATAGGCTTTCAGTTTTTTGTAAGCTCTTTTCAGAAAATATTTAATCCTGCTGAAATTGAATATTCCTTGGCTTTCTGGATTATATTATCCGGCTCAATGGCTGTAAAGCTATGGCTGGGTATGTTTAATGGAAAAATTGGGAGAATAATATCTTCGACATCTCTTGAAGCTGCTGCGGCAGACAGCCGCAATGATGCTATTATAACAGGCGTTGTGCTTGTATCTGCTGTTTTTTCTTATTTTACAGATGTTTTGATTGACGGATATACGGGAGTTATTGTAGCTGTATTCATTCTTTATTCGGGCATAGGGCTTATGAAGGATACTCTCAGCCCACTTTTGGGAGAAGCGCCTGATAGCTCTCTTGTGGAAGATATTCATAAAAAAATCCTAACTTATGAGTCTGTTATAGGTATCCATGATCTTATAGTACATGATTATGGCCCGAACAGGCGCTTTGCATCTGTTCATGTTGAATTTCCGGCAGAACAGGATATTATGATAAGCCATGATATAACAGATAATATTGAGCGGGATTTTATGGCAGATATGCAAATATCTCTCGTAGTGCATTTAGATCCTGTGGTAACCAATGACCCTGAGCTTAATGAGCTTAAAGAAAAGGTTAAGGAGATTGCTCATAGAATTTCCGAAAGGTTGGATATTCATGATTTTCGCATGGTTAAGGGGCCTACTCACAGCAATCTTATATTTGATATTGTTTTGCCTTTTGGCGGCGGTATAAAAGAGAAGGATATTATTGAGAAAATTTCAAATGAAGTTAAAAAGCTAGATAAAAGCTATTTTTGCGTTATTACTGTGGATAGAAGCTATATAAAACTTGCCTGATTAAGGATAAGCGCAGGCAGAGCTTGGGGGGCAGCTATGATTAAAAGAATACAGGGCAATGAAAAAAAGCAGGCAATAGAAATTGCCGGGAAAATTATTAATGCCATAGCTGACTGCAATTATGCCCTTGTAGGGCAAGCAGTTGACCATATGGGCGAGAATGACTGGACAGTAGAGGATTTAGAGGAATTTGTTGAAAACTATAAATCAGATAATGAGCTGGAGCATTTTGATAAATATGATGTAATATGTAATTTTAATGTAATTTATCAAAACGGCAGCCGCTATGAACAGGAGCAGTTCTTTCCTTTTAACAACGGGCAGGGTTTCCGCTATGAATATGATTTAACTACAGACGGTGATTTAAATGATTTGACGCTGATGCTTAATTTTACATATAAAGATGATTGTATTGAAGTCAGTTTTTACGATATTCATGTGTTGTAAGGGAATGACAATTAAAACAACGGAGGGTTTTTCATGTATAAGCGGAAAATTACGAAGGAAATAAATATAGGTAGCGTTATAATCGGCGGGGAAAGGCCCATTGCCATACAATCCATGGCCAATACAAAAACGAAAGACGCTGCTGCCACAATAGAGCAGATACATAGGCTGGAAGAAGAAGGCTGCGAAATAGCCAGAGTTGCCGTAAACGATATGAAGGCGGCAGAGGGTTTTAAAATAATAAAAGAGAACATATCAATCCCTCTGGTTGCGGATATACATTTTGATTATAGGCTGGCTATAAAAGCAATTGAAAACGGGGCGGATAAAATACGAATTAATCCCGGCAACATAGGCTCTTATGACAGGATAAAGGCAGTTGTGGACAAGGCTAAGGAATATAATGTGCCAATTAGGGTCGGGGTTAATTCCGGCTCTTTGGAAAAGGAACTTGTGGAGAAATACGGCGGAGTAACAGCCGAAGGGCTTGCCGAGAGCGCTTTGAACAATGTTAAAATTCTCGAGGATATGGATTTTGACAATATAGTGATTTCTCTTAAATCAACCAGCGTTCCCATAAGCATAGCCGCCCATGAAATCGTCAGCAAAAAAAGCCCTTATTCTCTACATATAGGCATTACGGAGGCAGGGACGCTCTACGGCGGAACCATTCGTTCATCCGTCGGCATAGGCGCACTTTTAAGCATGGGCATAGGTGATACCATTCGCGTGTCCTTAACAGGCGACCCTGTGGAGGAAATTAAATGCGCCAAGGAAATTCTATCCAGCCTTGAGATTAGGAAATTCGGCGTGGATTTCGTTTCCTGCCCAACCTGCGGGAGGACGGATATTGATTTAATCAGCCTTGCCAATGAGGTGGAAGGCAAGCTGCGCAAAATCAATAAAAATATAAAGGTAGCCGTTATGGGCTGTGTGGTAAACGGACCAGGCGAAGCCAAGGATGCCGATATAGGCATAGCCGGCGGGAAAGACTGCGGCGTCATTTTCAAAAAGGGACAGGTTCTTAAAACTGTGCCTGAAAATGAACTGGCAGCTGAGCTTTTGAAAGAAATAGAAAGCATGTAATAAGATTTTTAAGCGGCGAATAGCTTTACATAAAATGAAAGGGTGGTTCCACATGGCAATAGGCGATATAAAAAAATTTACGGAAGTTTTCGCAAATATTTCAATGCCTGTAGCTGTTAAGCACGCGTTTGAAACCTCTTTTGTTGAAAAAATTTCAGTAAATAACCAGACTAAAACCCTTTCGGTTTTGCTCCATGCCAAAGAGGCTGTCGGAGAGGATAAAATTATTCAGCTTAAAAGCATATTAGCTGAAGAATTTAGCTCTTTAAACAAAATCAGCTTATGCATGCGATTTGATAATGAAAAAAGCCAGGATGCTTTGTTTAAGGAATACTGGCCGCAAATCATTACATATATAGGTGATGTAAGCCCGACCTGCAATTTTTTATTAAAAGATTCATTGGTTGAGGCCGATGGCAATATTGTTAAAATCGGCCTTAAAAATAGAGGCTCCTTTGTTATGAAAAGTAAAGATCTGGACAGGCAGATTGCAGTGCTTATGAGAGAGCGCTTCGGCATAAGCTATGCTGTTGAGTTTTATGATATTGCAAAAAAAGCAGATGAAAAAACATATTTTGAAAAAGAAAAGGCCATAAAAAGCGAGCATATGGAGCAGTTTTCCCTTGTTACTAAGTCCGGGGATGGCGCAAAACCGCCGGGGAAGAAGGATACAGGCGGCAAATTCCCATTTCAGCAAGGGAGACCCAAAAGAAGGAGAAGCGGCGTTAAAGTCATTGATACGCCCCATATTGTGGATACGTTTTTAAACGAAGAGCTGCATAATGAAGAAGGAATTATTATAGGCGGTGTTGTTTTTGAGCTGGAAACAAAGGAGACGAAAAAAGGCAATTTAATCGTAACCTTTGATATAACAGACGGCCATAATTCCATAACGGGCAAGTTTTTCACAGATAAAGAAACCTTTGAAGAGGAAATTTCGCCTGTTCTTAAAAAAGGCGCAGATGTTTGTGTTAAAGGCATGGTTCAATATGATGATTTTGTGAAAGAAACTATAATTATGGTAAACGAATTATCTAAAATGGAAGTGGAAAAGAAAGACGGCCGCAAGGATAATGCTGAAATTAAGAGAGTTGAGCTTCATCTTCATACTCAAATGAGTGATATGGATGCCACAAACACCGCCACAGATTATATAAAGCGGGCAGCAAGCTGGGGCCATAAGGCAATCGCCATAACAGACCATGGCATTGTGCAGGCTTATCCGGAGGCTATGGAGGCCGCTAAAAAGCATGGCATAAAAATAATATACGGCTGTGAAGCGTATTTGGTAGATGATTTGGGCGCGGTTTGCAAATTTACCCGCGGGCAGAATATAGACGGCGAATTTGTCGTTTTTGATATAGAAACAACAGGTTTGAACAAAGATATAAACAATATTATTGAGATAGGCGCAGTTAAGGTTAAAAATCACGAGATAACAGACCGCTTTTCCGCTCTTATTAATCCGGAAGTGCTTCTGCCTGATAAAATAGTCAGCCTTACAGGCATTACGGATGAGCTTTTAAGGGACAAGCCTAAGATAGATGAGGTTTTAGGCGGCTTTCTTGATTTTATAGAAGGTACTGTTCTTGTGGCTCATAATGCGGCGTTTGATGTGGGCTTTATTTCCGTATGGGCAAAGAGGCTCTATAACCGCAGCGTTACCAATACTATTTTGGATACGGTGGAGCTTTCCCGGGCAATGTATCCGGATATTGCAAACCATAAATTAAATACAGTGGCAGCCCATTTGGATGTAAGCCTTGAAAATCACCACAGGGCAGTGGACGATGCCGCTGCCACTGCAGAAATTATGCTGAAAAGTTTTGCAAAACTTAAAGAAGAAAATATATATACTCTTGATGATATTAATGTGCTGGCTTCCAAATTTATTGACAAATCCAAGCTGAAAAGCAGGCACGCTGTTATTCTGGTTAAGGATTATGAAGGCCTGCGCAATCTTTACGAGCTGGTCAGCAAGGCGCATATTGAATATTTTTTCAGAAGACCGAGGATTCCCAAAAGCGAATATATGAAACTTTCTAAGGGGCTTATAATCGGCACAGCTTGCGAAGCCGGCGAACTTTACCGTGCAATGCTTGATAACAGCCCCAGAGAATATTTGGAGCAGCTGGCGGAATTTTATGATTATTTTGAAATACAGCCTGTTGATAATAATATATTTTTGGTGAGAAATAATCAGGTGGAAAGCCGAGAGGCTCTCATGGATATAAACAGGCGCATAGTGAAACTGGGCGAGGAATTTAACAAACCCGTCGTAGCCACTTGTGATGTGCATTTTCTGGACCCTGCCGATGAGGTGTACCGCAGGGTTGTTATGGCAGGCGCAGGCTTTGAAGATGCGGACAGCCAAGCACCGCTATATTTTCGAACAACGGAGGAAATGCTAAGGGAATTTGCTTATCTTGGAGAAGAGACTGCGCAAAAAGTTGTAGTTGAGAGCACAAATCTTATAGCGGATATGTGCGAAGAGATAAAACCTATACCTGATGAAACCTTCCCTCCTGTTATTGAAGGCGCGGAAGAAGAGCTCACCCGCATAACCATGGATAAGGCGGCGGAACTTTTCGGCGAGACTTTGCCTAAAATTGTAGCAGACCGTATTGAAAGGGAGCTGGGCTCAATTATTAAAAACGGCTTTGCCGTTATGTATATAATCGCCCAGAAACTGGTTTGGAAATCCGTTGCAGACGGATATCTCGTAGGATCAAGGGGTTCCGTAGGCTCGTCCTTTGTGGCGACCATGAGCGGCATAACAGAGGTTAATCCGCTGCCGCCTCATTACCGCTGCCCTAAATGCAAATATTCCGATTTTGATTCGGAAGAAGTTATGGCCTATGTAAAGGCCAAGCCCGGCGGCTCAGGCTGTGATATGCCTGATAAGGTTTGCCCTCATTGCGGCGCGGCTTTATTAAAAGACGGGCATGATATTCCTTTTGAAACTTTCCTCGGTTTCGACGGGGATAAAGAGCCTGATATTGACCTTAATTTCTCGGGAGAATATCAGTCGAAAGCCCATGATTATGCGGAGGAGCTTTTCGGCGAAGGGCATATTTTCAAAGCAGGAACTATTTCAACTTTAGCGGATAAAACTGCCTACGGATATGTAAAAAAATATATGGAAGAGCGCAGCATAAACGCCCGCGGAGCTGAAATAAACAGGATAAAGCAAGGCTTGACAGGGATTAAGCGTACCACGGGCCAGCACCCCGGCGGGCTTATGGTTGTGCCGGAAGGGCATAGCATATATGAATTTTGCCCCATCCAGCGCCCTGCCAATGATATGA
>JGI994J12354_10003519_pt1 | contig 14574 bp, 11 predicted proteins | sample IntmicLarv3ML3BL_FD_12354 | JGI IMG/M metagenome (IMG submission 12354)
TGCAAGGAGGAATACTTGTAAAGATTATTCAAAATCACATTCGCATTCGCGTCTTTTTTCAGCTCGATAACGATGCGCGTACCATGGCGGTCGGACTCGTTCCGTAAATCGGAAATACCTTCCACGCGCTTATCCTTGACAAGCTCGGCGATTTTTTCCACCAATTTCGCACGGTTGACCTGATACGGTATGTCCGTCACAACAATCATCTCGCGCCCGTTGGCCATCGGCTCAATCTCCGCAGTGGAGCGGATTGTCACCTTGCCGCGACCGGTCAGGTATGCCTGCTTAATGCCCTGTGTACCTAGAATCGTCGCGCCTGTCGGGAAATCAGGCCCCTTTACCACGGACAGCAGCTCGGCGATTTCCGTCTCACGCTGATACGACACATAGTTGTCAATCATCAGCAGCACGCCGTCAATAACCTCTGTGAGGTTGTGCGGCGGGATATTCGTCGCCATACCGACGGCAATACCGACAGAACCGTTCACCATCAAATTCGGGAAACGCGCCGGAAGTACAACAGGCTCCTTAAATTCGCCGCTATAACTATCTGTATAATCCACGGTATCTTTTTCAATATCCGCCAGCATTTCCATTGACAAATGCGTAAACTTGGCCTCCGTATAACGCGGTGCAGCGGCGGAATCCCCATCCATTGAACCAAAATTTCCATGTCCGTCCACCAGCGGGTAGCGCATAGAAAAATCTTGTGCCAATCGTACCATCGCGTCGTAAATTGACGAATCTCCATGCGGATGGTATTTACCCATTGTATCGCCCGTAATACGCGCGGATTTTTTATACGGTTTGTTTGGGTCAAGACTCAATTCGTTCATCGAATGCAAGATACGCCTGTGTACGGGCTTCAAACCATCCCGCGCATCCGGCAGCGCCCGCGCGAGAATGGAGCTCATCGCGTAGTTGATGAATGAATCCTTCATTTCCTTTTCAATCAATACCGGCAGAATTTTATCTGTTTTCGCATTATCCATTTTGTACCTCTTTCGCTTATTATACGCTTAAATATCGAGTATGGCGTTCTTACCGTATTCCTGTATGAACTCACGGCGCGGGTCAACCTGATCGCCCATCAACCGGGAGAATACTTCTTCCGCCTCTATGGCATCGTTGATATGCACCTGTTTCAATATACGCCGTTCCGGATCCATCGTCGTGTCCCAAAGCTGCTCCGCATCCATCTCGCCCAAACCTTTGTAGCGCTGGATGTCTTTGATGCCTTCGCGGCCAATTTCTGCAAACAACGCCGCAAGCTCCTCTTCAGAATAGACGTAATATTCCTCCTTGCCTTTTGCAACCTTATACAGCGGCGGTTGCGCGATGTATACCTTATGGTTTTCAATCAACGGCTTCATGAAGCGATACATAAACGTAAGCAGGAGAATACGAATATGTTCCCCATCTACATCCGCATCGGTCATGATAACGATTTTGTGGTACCGCAGCTTCGCTAAATCGAAGTCGTCATAAATCCCCGTGCCGAAGGCGGTAATCATCGCCTTGATTTCCTCATTACCAAGCACGCGATCCATCCGCGCCTTCTCGACATTCAAAATTTTACCGCGCAATGGCAGTATGGCCTGCGTCTTCGGTGTGCGCGCGTTCTTGGCGGATCCACCGGCGGAATCACCCTCAACGAGGTAGATTTCGCAAAGCATGGGGTCACGTTCAGAACAATCCGCCAGCTTGCCCGGCAAGCGGCCAACCTCCAGCGCCGTTTTCCGGCGGACAAGCTCCCGCGCTTTCTTAGCCGCGTCGCGTGCCCGTGCTGCCAAGATTGATTTTTCAATGATAATCCGGCCAACAGACGGGTTCTCTTCCAGGAAATATTCAAGGTATTCGTTCATGACGGTTTCCACCGCTGTACGCGCCTCGGAATTGCCTAGCTTCGTCTTTGTCTGCCCTTCGAACTGTGGCTCCGTAATCTTCACACTGATAACAGCGGTTAGACCCTCACGCACGTCTTCACCAGACAGATTCGCCTCGTTTTCTTTAATCAGCCCGAACTTGCGGCCATAATCGTTAATCGTTTTCGTCAATGCGGAACGGAAGCCAACCACATGCATGCCGCCATCCACGGTGTTGATGTTGTTGACAAAGGAATACGTATTTTCCGTATACCCATCGTTGTACTGTATTGCAACCTCGACATTCACGCCATCCTTGTCCATATCTACGTAGAAGACCTTGTCATGCAACGCTTCCTTCGCCTTGTTGATGTATTGCACGAACTCCGCAATGCCGCCCTCGTAATGGAACACACGGCTGTGTTGTTCTTCCTCACGCTCATCGGTAAGCGTGATTTTTAAGCCTTTCGTTAAAAAGGCCGTTTCACGCAGGCGCTGCTTCAGAGTCTGGTAGTTGAACACCAGCTCCTCCATGATTTCCCCGTCCGGCTTAAACCAGACGGTTGTACCCGTACGCTCTGTATCGCCAATGACAGTGAGCTTTTTCGTCACCTCACCGCGCGCAAATTCCATCTGGTGAATCTTCCCGCCGGAATGAATCGTGACGGTCAGTGTCTCAGACAGCGCATTCACGACAGAAGCGCCCACGCCATGCAGGCCGCCGGATACCTTGTAACCGCTATTTTCTCCGCCGAACTTACCGCCCGCGTGCAAAATCGTGAAAACAACTTCCACCGCCGGGATACCTTTTTGCGCCTGAATGCCGACCGGGATGCCCTGGCCGTTGTCCTGTACAGTAATGGTATTGTCCGCATGGATTGTAACGTTGATTTCACTGCATCTTCCAGCAAGTGCCTCGTCCACGGCATTATCTACTATTTCATACACAAGCTGGTGCAGGCCCCGCTCACTCGTCGAGCCGATGTACATACCGGGCCGTTTCCGAACAGGTTCCAACCCTTCCAAAACCTCGATATTATCCTCTGTATAATTACGATTTTCTTGATCCATTTGCGTACTCCTTTATATACTACAATGTCGATTCTGCAAACTTCTGCAATTAGTCCATTATATCATATATCACATGGAATTCCAAGCAAATTCAAGCATTTATCCGCATTTTTATCACATTTTCCGCTCTTCTATACGGCCGTTTTCCACCGAAAAAAAATGGGTGTCTCCATTCTCTGCGTACGCCCGCAAAATGTCCTCCACACCTGTGCAAGTCAAGATGGTCTGCACACCGGAAATGCTTTGTAAAAGGCATTTTTGTCGGGATTCGTCCAGCTCGGAGAACACATCGTCCAGCAGCAGCACCGGCGTTTCTTTTTTATCTTCCTTGATAAGCTCCATCTCCGCCAACTTTAACGAGAGTGCCACCGTCCTTTGCTGCCCCTGTGAGCCGTACAGCCGTGCGTCATGCCCGTTGATAAGAAATACGGCATCATCCTTGTGTATGCCCACACCGGACGCGCCAAGCAGTATATCGCGGTCAATATTGCGGCGGAGCTTGTCCGCAAAATCCTCAGCCGTCGCATTTGGTTTGTATACCACACGGAGTTCCTCCGCATTTTTCGTCACATCTGCATGAATCGCACCGGCAAGACGTTCAATCTGTTCCGTAAAACGCTTTCTGTGCGCAAAAATACGCACGCCGTACGCCACAAGCTGCTCGTCCCACGCGAATAAGGATTCACGCAGGGATGTATCCCGCGACTTTTGCAAACGTTTCAATAACGCGTTTCGTTGTTTCAATATCTTGTAGTACTGTTGCAATTCATAATAGTATACTGGGCTAAGCTGGCACAACTCCATGTCGTAAAACCGCCGCCGTTCCGCCGGACCGTTTTTAACAAGCTGTAAATCCTCCGGGGAGAACATCACGACAAGCAATATTCCAAACAAATCCCCCAGCTTCCGGATGGGTAGGCCGTTTACCGCAAAGCCCTTCGGCCCCTCCCGCCGCAGGTGTACGTCGATACGGTCGGTCACATTGTCTGCTACGGTTTCAACCTGCAAGTGCGCTTCCCGCGCTTGAAAACGGACAAGCTCACGGTCGAAGTTCGTCCTGCGGGAACGACCCGTCGCACAAAAGCAAACCGCTTCCAGAAAGCTTGTTTTACCCTGCGCATTTGCGCCACACAATATATTTACGCCCTGACCTAAGTCAAGGCGTAAGGATTCAAAATTCCGAAAATCCAGCAACGAAGCGCGGCTGACGACCATGCCAAACCCCTTTCATTTTCTTCTGGCTTATGAAAACGCACGAACAGGCAAAATGAGATATTTTTGCAAATCACAGCCCTCACCCTTGATAATACAAGGACTCAGCGGCGTTGTGAATTGCAATTCAACCACTTCTGCCTCCATCGCTTTCAACGCATCGATTAAATAACGCGGGTTGAAAGCAATGTCCAAATCAAGACCATCCTGCGTGATGGGAAGCTCATCATACGACGCACCGATGTCTGTTTTGGATGTGATAATCGCTTGCCCCTCCGCAATTTTAATTCGTACGGAATCCCGTCGCGCAACCTTAGAAATAATGAGCGACGCACGTTCCAACGCATCAACAAAAATTTCACGCTCCACGGAAATCATGGTGGTATAATCATCGGTAAACACATTTTCATAGCTGATGAAATCCCCGTCAATCACGCGAGACACAAGAATAAACTGGTCAAGCGCAAACAAAATATGGCGCTCCGAATGAAAGATGCTGACCATCGCGTCATTGTCTCCTGGAAGGATTTTGCTCAGCTCGTTCAACGTTTTCGCCGGGATAATTGCTCGCAGATTGCCGCATTCCGCCTCCGGACGAAGAAGACGCAGAGATATGCGGAACCCGTCAACAGAAACTAACTTTACAACATTGTTCTTAATTTCCAGCAATTCTCCCGTTAATGCCGGCTTTGTGTCGTCCGTCGAAACGGAAAAAATGGTTTGCCGAATCATATTTTTAAGCTCCACTGCGGAAATAACATACGGCTCTGTTTGTTCCACTGCGGGTAAGAAGGGAAATTCGCTTCCGGATTGTCCCGCGATTTTGAACTCGGATTTGCCGGATTTAATCGTCGTGACAAATTTGTCATCCGTTTGAATTGTTGCGGTCGTACCCGGCAGACGGCGCACAATTTCCCCCAGCATACGCGCATCCAGCGCAACGCTGCCCTGTTCAATCACCGTCGCTTCAATCGCGCCGCTTTCGATACCAAGCTCCAAATCATTCCCTAGCATACGGAAGCCGTTTTCATCCGCCACAAGAAGGACACATTCCAGAATGGGAAGCGTTGTTCGCGGGGAAACCGCTTTGGAAACAATATTGATGTATTCAAGTAAAACTTGCTTATCACATACAATTTGCATGAGAGACATCCTTTCCTTGATAAAAATATTCAATGGTATAGATTTATTATAATGTCAAATTTGGAATGCTAGATTGTTTGAAAGCAATCGTTTTGCACAGCCTATATCTGTTATATAATTCTTTTTTTAGAAGCCGTAGTAGAAGGGGCTGTTGATTTGTGGAAAAGGCTGCCAAACCCTTCCGGCAACAGAAAAATTTCCCTATAAAGCCCTGTGGAAAAATACGGAAATCCGAATGTATTGTGCACACAATCCACAACCATATCGTATCCGTACATGTTATCAACATTCTATTGCCAGCTTATACACAGGATAATGTCGGCTTTATCCACATTATTTTCTGTATTAAACATCACCGCGGATTTTTTTCTCCATTTCAATAACCATCCGCCGCATTTCCTCATTTGTTTCTACTTCGGAAGAAATTTTATCGCAGCCATGGATAACAGTGGTGTGGTCGCGCCCGCCAAAGGCCTGCCCGATTTTCGTCAGCGGCTCGTCCAACAGCATCCGCGACAAATACATCGCGATATGACGTGCCTGTGTGATTCGTGCGGTACGCTTCTTGGAGCGGAGCTCCTCCGGTGTTACGCCGCCAAAAGTATTCGCCACAATTTCCTGTATAAACTCCACAGAAATTTTCCGTTTTCCGCCGCCATTGATCATATCCTTCAACGCGCGCTCCGCCAACTCCAGCGTAACATCGTTGTTCGTCAGCTTTGCGTGCGCCGTGACGCGATTAAGCGCACCCTCCAGCTCTCGGATATTGGAAGAAATGTTACTTGCAATCATCATCATGACTTCGTTGGATAGCTGTAAATGGTCAAGCTCCACTTTTTTCTCCAAAATCGCCATACGCGTTTCAAAATCTGGCTTGGTAATATCCACAATCAATCCGGAGCCAAAGCGTGAGGTTAAGCGGCTTGTGATGGACTTCAATTCTATCGGCGCGCGGTCGGAAGAAATCACGATTTGCTTATTGGAAATATGCAGTTCATTAAAGGTATGGAAAAATTCCTCTTGTGTGCCTTCCTTATCGGAAAGGAATTGAATATCGTCGATGAGCAACGCGTCTATCGTGCGGTATTTGTCACGGAATTCTTTGTTTTTGCTGTTTTTAATAGAGCTGATGAATTCGTTCGTCAAATTTTCCGCCGAGGTATACAGAACTTTCGCGTTCGGATTCGATTCCAGGATATAATTCCCGATGGAGTGCATCAAATGCGTCTTGCCCAGGCCGACGCCGCCGTACAAAAACAAAGGATTGTACATTTGCCCGGGCGATTCCGCAACGGCATACGACGCGGCAAAGGCGAGCTCATTGCTTTTACCCTTAACGAATGTCTCAAACACAAACTTGGAGCGGATGGAGGCTTGAAAAATATTTTTTTGCTTTTTTTGCCCGATGTTTGCATTATCCAAATCGGACGGCAGCATAAAAACAGGCGTCAAATTTTCCCCAGTCGCCTGCTTGATGGCTTCGGTAATGGTATTTATATACCGGCTTTCCAATGTTTTCAGTGCGTTTACATCTTCCGCAATTAAAAAGAAGGATGTATCCTGTATTTTGTAGGGCACAAGCGGAACGACCCATGTCGTAAACGCGGCGCGCATCATACGGTCTTCTAGTATAGGAAGTGTTTGGTTCCATGCAAATTGTATGTTGATATCCATGCTGTATATGCTCCTCAAAACTATGCACAATGTGCAAAATTGATATATCCACAGTCAAAAAGCTTGTTTTCGTCCATTTAATAAGTATTCTGCATTGATTTATACACATAGTTATCAACAAAATGTGCATAACACAGGCTCAAATCCGCGGTTATTCAAAGATTATTGTAACAAATTTATGAACTTTACGCAACAGAAATCCTTCGGAAAATGCGCTTTTTCATTTTTTTGCCCGAAAGAAGCGAAACTGGCGGATATTTCTTTTCTTTTCTCTTGACGTGAGAAACTTTATCTACTATAATATCAAAGAACGGCGCGGAGACGGTTCCGCGTTATTGATGTTGCAAGGAGGTGCTTTGCATGAAGATGACATTCCAGCCGAAGAAGCGGCAGCGCGCGAAGGAACATGGCTTTCGCAAAAGAATGAGTACAGCCAACGGCAGAAAAGTTCTGCTCAGAAGGCGGCAAAAGGGAAGAAAAACCCTGACGGCCTAATCGTTTCAGGGTGACTTTTGCGTTGACTCTTTGGAAACCAAAGGCATGGGGCTGTTTACGAAACATGGACAGCCCCTTTCTTTATCACGAAATAGGGATGGTTATGGTTAACTCGGAAGCTTTGCAAAAGAATTATCAATTTCGGACGGTGTACAATAGAGGGAAATCGGTGGCAAACAAGGCCATCGTCCTATTTGTGTTGAAAAATGGCGGACAAACGAACCGTTTCGGTGTGTCCGTCAGTAAAAAAATCGGCAATGCCGTTGTGCGCAACCGTGTGCGGCGGCGCCTCAAAGAAAGCTATCGCCTGATGGAGGCGCAGCTTTCTGTCGGGTATGACATTGTTGCTCTTGCCCGTGTGCCAATTACGACATTGACTTATGCGGAGCTGGACAGCGGCCTTGCGCGGCTTTTACAAAAACAGGGCCTGAGTCCGCAGTTGGTTGAAAAAATGACGGAGCAGAAACAATGAAGAGGCTTTTTTTGTTTTTGATACGTATATATCAGAAATATATATCACCGGCGTTTCCGCCGTCCTGCCGTTTCACGCCGACCTGTTCGCAATACGCGGTGGAGGCAATCGAACGGTTCGGTGCGATACGCGGCGGCGGCTTGGCGGTTTGGCGCATTCTGCGTTGCAATCCGTTTTGCAAAGGTGGGTATGACCCCGTTCCGGAAAGAAGGAAATGCAGGAAGCCATGCAAGGAGGAAAGAGTTTGAGTCAGTTATTGATGACGCACGGCGTTGCGTTTTTGCAATTCATCGAGAAGGAGCCCGGCGCGATTGTCGGGCCGATTGCCATGTTTCTGGGGGCAATCATTGATTTTGTTTTCGGTATTCTCAGCAATTTTACGATGGCCAATTCGTTGGGTTGGTCGATTATTATCCTGACAATCGTCGCACGGACACTGATGCTCCCGCTTGGCTTCAAATCGCAGAAGTCTATGGTCGGTATGCAAAAAATCACCCCGGAGGTCAATAAAATCCGGGAAAAATACGGCTCCTCCAAGGACCCGGAAATCCAGCGTAAGATGAATGCGGAAATTCAGGCGCTCTACGCGAAGCATAAGGTCAATCCGCTTTCGGGCTGCCTGCCGCTTCTCATTCAAATGCCTATTTTCTTCGCGCTAAGCTATTTGTTCCGCCAGAGCTATCTGTTCATCGGCGGCATCGGTGAAATTTATCAGAGCCTCGGGGAAACTGTCATGCAGATGGACGGTTGGAAGCTGCTGATTCAAGAAATCGGCCGTTCCAAAATTCCGGAAAACATGATGCCCTTTGATTTTGGCACGATTGAAAATTTGATGAAGTTGTTGAACCGTTTCAATCTGGAAGACTGGAGCCGCGTGCTTGCCAGCTCCGGCGATTTGTATGAAAAGATGAACGGCCTCTATAGCACAAAGGTCGGCATTGAAACCTTCTTTGGTATCAACTTGGTAGAGAATTCAGGCATATCGTGGCCGGGTATTTTGATTCCGGTGTTAACTGCGGGTACAACATTCCTGTCTTCGTATATTATGAATAAAACAAACCCGTCCAGCGACCCGTCGGCAAAATCACAGCAAAAAATCATGATGATGATTATGCCGGTGATGATGATTTTCATGACGGTGAACATGTCCGCAGGCGTCGGTTTGTACTGGATTGTGTCAAGTGTTTACCAAACTGTTCAACAGTATTTCTTGCATAAATACTACACGAGGGACACAAAAAAGGAGGCTGTGAAATAGCATGGACTCAATTGAAAAAAGCGCAAAAACAACGGAAGAAGCCATTGCGGACGCGCTGAAAGAATTGAATATAACCGAGGATATGGTGGATGTAGAGATATTGGACGTTGGCTCGAAGGGCATTTTGGGATTCGGCGCAAAGCCGGCTCGCGTGCTTGTAACGGTCAAACATGACCCGGCACGCATCGCGAAGAAGTTTATCGGCGAAGTCGGCACGGCGATGGGCTTGGAAATCAATATTGAAGCGGAAGTGAAGGAAAAGCAACTGCAAATCACAATGTCCGGGGAGCATATGGGTGTGCTCATCGGCAAACGCGGGCAGACGCTGGATTCCTTGCAGTATTTAACGAATTTGGTCGTGAACAAGGGCGAGGCATCCTATGTTGCCGTCACGCTGGACGCGGAAAACTACCGCCAGCGCCGGAAGGAAACGTTAGAGGCGCTTGCCATCAATATCGCAAAAAAAGTCAAGCAAAACCGCCGCAATGTCAAGCTGGAGCCTATGAGCCCGTACGAACGGCGTATCATTCACTCCATTTTGCAAACGGATAAATATGTCACCACCTATAGCGAGGGCGAGGAGCCCTATCGCAATGTTGTCATCGCCCTGCGGCGTGACCGTGAACGGCTCGACCGGAACGACGCATAAAACCCTTAAAAAACATGGAGCAGATGCCCCATGTTTTTTGTCATATACAGTTTCTTGCCATTACAGAAAGGAGACGCGCGGTATGAGCACTTCCATACAGGACACCATCGCGGCGATTTCCACCCCGCCGGGCGGCGGTATCGGCATCGTCCGTTTGAGCGGGACGGACGCGTTTGCGATTGCTTCACGTATCTTTGCCGGGCAGAAAACATGGGAAGACCATCATGTATATTACGGTAAAATTATGGATGGCACGGCGATGGTGGATGAAGTGCTCCTCGTTGCAATGCGCGGGCCGAAAACATATACCACCGAAGACACGGTTGAGATCAACTGCCATGGCGGTGCGCGTGCGATGCAGACGGTGCTGGTGCTGTTGCTTCAATATGGCGCGCGTCTGGCAGATCCAGGCGAGTTCACACGCCGCGCGTTTTTGAACGGGCGGATTGATTTATCGCAAGCTGAGGCCGTGATGGACATCATCGACGCTAAAACGAATGCATCTCACCGCGCCGCGCTGTCCCAACTGGATGGGCGCCTTGCGCGGCAAGTCAAATCGCTGACAAGCTGCCTCTTGAAAGCTCTGACGCATATCGAAGCCGCCATCGATTATCCCGAATATGACGAAACCGCCATCACAATGGCGCAGGTGCGGGTAAATGCCGCTGAAGCACTATCCATTGTGGGCAAGCTTCTGCAAACGGCGGACAATGGGCGGATATTACGCGAGGGATTGGCAACGGTTATCATCGGGAGCCCGAACGTGGGGAAGTCGTCCTTATTGAACGCTCTTTTAAATGAGGACAGAGCCATTGTTACAAGCATCCCCGGCACCACACGCGATACATTGACCGAAACCGCGAGTATTGGTGGCATACCGCTTGTTTTGACGGACACCGCCGGTCTTCGTTCGACGGAGGACGAAGTGGAGCGTATCGGCGTGGAACGGTCGCGGCAAAGCGCAGCGCAGGCGGCATTGTTACTGTATGTCATCGACGGAGCAGAAGCTTTGCGGGATGAAGATGTGCAGGCCGTGCGCGGGTATGCCGCGGAAACGAACCGCCCTGTGCTTGTGCTTGTGAATAAAGAAGATATGGGCATACAAGCCGATTCATCAGCTTTGGAGGCCATTGTTGGTGCGGCGAATGTGCTCGTTGTCTCCGCGAAGGCGGAGACAGGTTTGCAAGCGCTTTCCGACCGCATACGGCAGTTGTTCTGCGGCGGGCTTGAGACGGATGCAGCCATACTCACAAATACCCGCCATATGGATGCACTTACCCGCGCGCGAAACGCTATTACCCATGCCATTGCTACCATCGACAGTGGTTTGCCGGAGGATTTTGTGTCCATCGACATCCGTGCGGCTTATGATTGCGCGGGTGAAATCACGGGCGAGACGGCGGATGGGGCGTTATTGGATTCGATATTCGCAAAATTTTGTTTAGGAAAATAAGGCTGGCGAGCGGAGCTCGCCCCTACAATAAAGAGAATATTATCCAAAGTGATGCAACAGTTTAAGTGTACTGTAACAAAGAAAGTTAATCGAACAGTGGCTAGACAAAATGATACGGCAATTTGGCAAAAATCATTTTATGACCGCATTATCCGCAACGAAAAAGAATAAAACGAAGCGCATGATTTTATACAAACTGGTTATGTAGAATATGCAAGTAACGGCGAATATATACGAAATGGTCTATGGGAATGAGGGAAAAGATGGCGTACACAACAAAGAGGCTGCATCTTCGCGGTTATAAAGCAACAGACAATCACAAGCTCTACCAATTGTTTACGGAAAGGTTTGTGAGGACATACGAGCATCACTTGCAAATGAAAAGCATATCCGATGTGGACGACCATATACAATGGCAACTGGACAATGCGGTCTCCGCAAAACAAACACATTACAATTACGTGATAGAATTGCAAAAAACACATGAGTTTCTGGGTATCGCAGGGTATTCGTTTGTGGAAGATACAGACAGTGGTGCTGTTATGGAACTCGAATACTACCTGCTGGAAGCGCATTGGAGCAAAGGCTACATGACGGAAGCGTTGCGGAAGATAATCGAAACAGCTTTTGCGAATCACCATGCAGTCAAGCTCTTCGCGCAATGCCACATGGACAATCCGGGCAGTGAAAACGTGATGAAAAAATGTGGCATGATGCAATCGGCCATACAGCCTAAGCCAAAGGACTATTTCGGGGTCATCAAGGAAAACGTGCGATATGAAATTACGATAGATAATTTTAAGTTGGAGACATGAAAATGGATAAACAAAAAATTTACTATACGACGCAGGAAACCGATGTCGTCATCATCGGCGGCGGCCATGCAGGTTGCGAGGCCGCTTTAGCGGCCTCAAGGATGGGAATGCGGACGGTTCTCTTCGCGCTGAGTCTTGACCATATCGCCATGATGCCCTGCAACCCCAACATCGGCGGCACTTCGAAGGGGCACCTTGTTCGTGAGGTGGACGCGCTGGGCGGCGAAATGGGGCACAACATCGACAAGACCTTTATACAGTCAAAAATGCTGAACACCGGCAAAGGCCCGGCAGTGCATTCCCTGCGTGCGCAGGCGGACAAAGCGCGGTATTCCGAAGAAATGCGCCGCACGCTGGAGAATACGCCGAATGTATTGATGAAGCAGGCCGAAGCGGCAGACATTGTGGTCGAAGACGGAAAGGTGACCGGCGTTGTCACAACGACGGGTGCGCTCTACCCCTGCCGCTGTGCTGTTATTTGCACGGGGACGTACCTCCGCGCGCGCTGCCTGACGGGTGAGGCGATTGTGCAGTGCGGACCGAACGGCTTGAAGCAATCCGTGACGCTTACAAACGCACTTGAAAGACTGGGCATACAATTACTGCGCTTCAAAACCGGCACGCCTGCCCGCGTGGATGGCAACACGTTGGACTACGACAAAATGGCCGTACAAAAAGGCGATGCGCGCATTATCCCCTTTTCCTTTACCACCGATGCGGAAAGTATCCAGCGTGAGCAGGCGGATTGCTGGCTGACCTATACAAACGAAGAGACGCACCGCGTCATCCGCGAGAATATCCACCGTTCGCCCATGTATGCGGGCGTGATTGAGGGCACGGGCACGCGGTATTGCCCGTCCATCGAGGATAAGGTCGTGCGCTTTGCGGACAAAGAACGGCATCAGGTGTTCATCGAGCCGGAGGGCGAGGACACGAGCGAAATGTACATTTCCGGCATGTCCACCTCACTCCCGGAGGATGTGCAGCTGGCGATGTACCGCTCCGTGCCGGGTTTGGAAAAGGCGGAAATCACACGCAATGGATACGCCATCGAATACGATTGCATCGACGCGACACAATTGAAGCTGTCGCTGGAATTTCTGAAAATCGAAGGGCTATTCTCGGCGGGGCAATTCAACGGCTCATCGGGCTATGAAGAGGCTGCCGCGCAGGGCATCATGGCGGGCATCAACGCCGCGCGCCGCGTGCAGGGGAGGGAGCCATTCATCCTTGACCGTTCCGAGGCGTATATCGGCGTGCTTATCGACGACCTTGTGACGAAGGGCAGCCGCGAGCCGTACCGCATGATGACCTCCCGTGCGGAATACCGCCTGCTTCTGCGGCAGGACAACGCCGATTTGCGCCTGACAGAACGCGGGCACGCCGCAGGTTTAACGCCGGTGGAGCGAAGGGATGCCGTCATTGCCAAGAAAGAGGCCATTGCCCGGGAAATCAAGCGTGTGCTGGCGGTGAATATCGCGCCGTCAGCAAAAGCGGATGAACTGCTTGCCGTACGGGAGAGCACCCCCTTCACCACGGGTATCAAGCTGGCGGAGCTGATACGCCGGCCGGAGTTGGATTATGAAACGCTTGCGCCTCTTGACACGGCGCGGCCAAACTTACCGCCTGACGTGCGGGAGCAGGTCAATATCGACATTAAATACCGCGGGTATATTGAGCGGCAGATGGAGCAGGTTGCCCAGTTCAAAAAGCTGGAAAGCCGCAGGCTTCCGCAAGACATACAGTATGCGGAGGTGCCGAACCTGCGCCTGGAGGCACGGCAGAAGCTGGATGCCATCCGGCCGGAAAGTATCGGGCACGCCTCCCGCATCACAGGCGTATCCCCGGCGGACATCACCATGCTGCTGATTCATTTGGAACGGTGGAACCAAAACAACGGGAATGCATAAGGTGGAAGGAGGCCGTGATGAATAAAGATATACGATATTTATTGTTCGACTGGGGCGACACGTTAATGCGGGACGACCCGCAAGCAACAGGTGCGATGTGCGATTGGCCGGAAGTTGCGGCTATGCCGGGCGTCGCTGCGTTTTTGCCGCGGCTAGCGGAAAAATACACCTGCGTCGTGTTATCGAACGCCGTAGAATCTGACGCAGTTTTGATGGAAAAGGCGTTTGAAAGAGTTGAGTTAGCGGGGTGTTTTCACGCTTTTTTGACCGCCAAGGAGCTGGGTGCGCGTAAGCCGGATACGGCGTTCTTCACGCAGGCGTTGCAAATGCTAGGCGCGAAAGCGGAAAATGCCGTCACGATCGGTAACGATTATGCCAAGGACATCGTCCCGGCGAAAGCAATTGGGCTTGGCACGATTTTGATTACCAACGAGGTGGGGGAGTATCCTCTCGCGGATACGGTCGTAAAGGATTTCAACGGTCTGCTGTTTCTGTTGCAAGCAAGTATCAATCAAAAAGCGTGGGAGTACCGCGCGGATGAATACTGGAACCGC
>JGI994J12354_10003520_pt1 | contig 14565 bp, 9 predicted proteins | sample IntmicLarv3ML3BL_FD_12354 | JGI IMG/M metagenome (IMG submission 12354)
GGCGCGGCACGGCGAATATTCGCTGTTCACGCAGGAGTATCGGCGGTTCCGCGCCGACAAGCAGAATGCGCGAAACCACAAGGCGGACGCGACGGTGGAGCATTTGCATGTTTGCGTGAAGTAACAATAATCCATCGAAAAAATCCGCTGCGCGGTTCGCCATTCAGTTCAACGAAACATATCCGACGCATATACACATTCTCAATCGACTACGTGTTTTTAGCAAGGGCGTTTTTGTCGCAGTATAACATCGGATGAAAAACAAGTCACTAACACGTATAAGATTATGCGTGCGTTGCTGCTTACGCTCTGTTTTCGCCTGACCGCGGGTATCGTTTCGTGATATCATTATGCCAAGACCAATCTGAGGAGTGACACATAATGAGAACAGATGCGCTTATAATCGAGGGGGCGAACGGCTTTGACCCGTGCGATATACAGCCGATGAACCGACAGGTAAAAACCATGCAGCTTGCAAAACCATACCGCGTGATGATTGTCGGTTACGAGAGCATGCCGCCGATAAGCAAGAAGTGTACACGCTTCGGTGCGGATTTTATGCACCCCGACATCAAGGCGAGCGCGCGTTTGAAAAACGTGGATTCGCTGACGCGCGGCTTGACGTATCTGCGCGGCAAGTGCGACCGCGTTCTGATTGCACCTGCGAGTTTCCCGTTCATCACCACCGCAACGTATCGGCAGGTTATGGACTCCAACGCGGAAATTGCAGTCGCGGAGTGCGACGGCAAACGCGGTTGGCCGGTGCTCATTTCAGGTTCGCTCATAGATGAAACACTTGAAGTCGGAGGTCTTGCCGCACTGCCCGACGCACACGCAGATAGCGTTGAGATCGTCAAAACGGACGATGTTGACACGGTGACGGACGTGAGCGTGAAAAATTTCTCCGTGCGATTGGCACGAACAATGGCGGCGGCACGGACGTGCTCCCATAGCTAAGAATTATGCACAAAACGTCGTGAGTGACACCTCACGTAGCGCAAAACGCGAAATAATCTGCATGTCCATCGAATTACTGAATGTCCTTGACAAATTTCAACGGCGATAATCGCCGCAAAAAGATAAAATAGTCTGTGTTACTGACGCCTTTTGCCGCTGTTCAGCTATTTTTTCAAGATGGGCGATGCCAAAGTTATTTGCAACCGCCGCGTCATTTCACCTCGCACCGGCAACCCCACACACAACAAAAAACCGCCTTTCAGCGGTTTTTTCGTGTTGATATTCTATTGCCCCAAACCCTATTCCGTGCGCAGTGCCACGACGGGGTCCTTGCGTGCCGCCATGCGGCTCGGCAGCAGACCGGCGACAAACGTGAGTGCCATGCTGATTACAATCAGCGCGACCGCGCCGTTCAGCGGCAGCAATGCGACGTTCGGAATGTCCGTCAAGTGCAGCACTATCGCGTTGGCGGGGATACATAGAACCGCCGTTATGATTATGCCCAGTAATCCCGCCGAAAGCCCGATTATCAGCGTCTCCGCATTGAACACGCGGCTGATATCGCGCTTCGACGCACCGATGGCGCGCAGCACACCGATTTCACGCGTGCGCTCAAGCACCGAGATGTACGTGATGATACCGATCATGATGCTTGAAACGACGAGCGAGATGGACACAAACGCAATCAGAACGATGGAAATCGCGCTGATAACGGTCGTGATGGAGCTCATCAGCAAGCCCACGAAGTCGGTGTATGTGATATCGCCGCCCTCCTCAACGGTCTCGTTGTAGCGCGCGATAAAGTCAGCGATTGCGTCCTTGTTTTCAAAGCTCGATGCGTAGATGTTAATCGTGCTCGGGTGGTCAAGGTCGGTAACGCCGAGCTTCTTGATGTTCCCGTCATATGTCGCGTCCGTTTGCACCTGCACGGACATTTCGTTCATCATCGCAAGCAGTTGCTCCTCCGGAATGCCGAATTGCGTCGCCTGCTCCATCTGCGTCGCGGCCTCCGTGCGCTCGTCGTCGGGGAGCGTGTTGATGTACGCGATTATATCGTCCATCGACTTGAACATCGGCTCGTCGGACACCTCAAACGGCAGTCCCGTAAACACGTCGACGTCGGGATTCTCCTGCTGTAGCTTGACGATTTCCGCCTCAGCCGTATGAAGAATGATGTAGTCCATCAAATCCGTCGTGTAGCCGATGAAAACGTCGCTCGCAACGGCCGCCGCGTCGGGATTCGGGCGCAGAATACCGACGATTTTCACTGTCATCGCGTCCGCCGCGACGTTGTACATAAAATCATCGTCCTCGGACATGTCAACCCAACCATTGCCCTGCTTCTCGTAGATATCCGTCGGCAACAACATCGGGTAGCGCAGGGACGTAATCTCGTCGTACTCGAAGCTCTCGGCCGTATCGTTCACGGGGTCGCCGCGCATTACGGCCTTAATCATTGCGTCGTAGTCCTTCTGCGTTTTCAGTCCGAGCGAATACAGCAGAATGTCCGGCACCTCGTTATGCTCCGTAACAATCAGCACGGCCTCATCGTAGTTCTCCGGCATCTTGCCGTGAACGACTTCGTACTGTTCCGCCAAAAAGTCGGGGTTCGGGATTAGCGGACGCCACATATCCATGCCGCCCGAGCTCATGAGGTTCATGCCCGCCATTCCGCCGCCCGCACCCGCACCGCCACCCGCGCCACCGCGCATCTGCGACATCATCGGGTTCGGGTTCACAAGCTCAAGCGTGCCGTCGCGCGTCATGTGGTACAGGTTCAGCGGGATATTGTACGCGTAAGAAATCGCCGTGGTGTACGACGACAGCTTTTCCGACGAAAGCACGTTCGGGTCAGCTTCAAGGTCCTCAATGTACTTCTTAAACGCCGCAAGGTCGTTCTGCTTGACCTCGCTCATCATCGTATTCATCATCTTGTACATGAACGTGTTGGCGTATACCTTGTTTAGATCGCGTTCCTCGCGCAGACCGCCGCTGCCTTGGAAAGACTGAATCATGCTCGTCAAATCCATCGACTCGTTTTCAATCGTAATCGGATAGCTTGAGAGCGTGTCGCGCTCCGTGTTGTCAATGTACGTTTGCAAACCGTTCGACAACGCCATAATCAGCGCGATGCCGATAATGCCGATGCTCCCCGCGAACGCCGTCAGGAGCGTGCGCGCCTTCTTTGTTAAGAGGTTCTTGAAGCTCAGCGCGAGCGCGGTACCGAACGACATGGACGTGCGGCGCACCTTAAAGTCGTTCGGGTCGTCAGATGCGTCCACCGTGTCCGTGTCGCTAAGCATCCGGCCGTCAAGCAGGCGAATAATGCGCGTGGAATATGTGTCGGCAAGCTCCGGATTGTGCGTAACCATGATTACGAGCTTATCAGCAGCAATCTCGCGCAACAGCTCCATGACCTGCACGCTCGTTTCGGAGTCAAGAGCACCCGTCGGCTCGTCGGCAAGCAGGATATCCGGGTCGTTAATCAGCGCGCGCGCGATTGCGACGCGCTGCATCTGGCCGCCGGAGAGCTGATTCGGTTTTTTATACAGCTGGTCGCCGAGCCCGACGCGCTCCAGCACGTTCTTCGCGCGGTCAACACGCTCCGCCTTGGAAACGCCCGACAGCGTGAGCGCGAGCTCAACATTTGAGATTACGTTTTGGTGCGGAATAAGGTTATAGCTCTGGAAAACAAAGCCGATAGAGTTGTTGCGGTATGCGTCCCAATCGTTGTCGCGGAAGTCTTTTGTGGACTTGCCGTTGATAACGAGGTCGCCGTCGGTGTAGTGGTCAAGGCCACCGATGATGTTCAGCAGCGTCGTCTTTCCGCAACCCGACGGGCCGAGAATCGACACGAATTCCGACTCGCGGAAGCTCAGGTTCAGTCCGCGCAGTGCGTGAACATCCGTATCACCGGAGGTATACACCTTGGTGATGTTTTTCAGTTGCAGCATGTAATCACTCTCAATCAAATAAATTCTTGACCCGCAGGCTTTATCAAAAGTCTTTAAGTATGCCTTATATTAGCATGCTAATACAGTGAATGTGTGTACATAGTGTTAAGAATGCCCGCCGAGCAGTTTCTCGTGCGGGCATTTTTACATTTTGTTCAAATTTGGAAGGTTATGCTAATTGGCACCTATATTCATCGCCGTAAAGTAGGCTGCGCGTGTTGCCGCGCGTATATTCTTCGGCTCCAAGCCGTCGCCGATTAGGTGGAACTCCGGCGCGAGGAACCGCAACGCCTCAGCCTCGGCGCGCAGCGGACGCTGACCGAGCGCGTTCACGACGGAATCGCACTCCACCGTCACGCTCTCGCCGTCCGCCGCCTCGCACCGCACCGCGCCGTCCTCAATCGCGGCGACGCGCGTGGAGAGCAGGATGTTGACGCACTTCTGCCGCAGCTGCAAGTCGAGCGCAAGCCCGTGCAGGATATTGCCGCCGTTCGTCAGCATCGGCTGCATCTCAATTAGCGTCACCTCGGCACCGAAATCTGCGAGATAGAGCGCGAGCTCCGTACCGACGAGCCCGCCGCCGAGAATCGCGACGCGCTTGCCGACGCTTGATGCGTCGCGGTACACGTCCTCGGCAAGTGTGGTGTTTTCGATGCCCGATATCGGCGGGATTGACGGCCGCGCACCGAGCGCGGCGATGATTACGTCCGGCGCAAGCTCCGCCGCGAGCTCAGGCGTGACGGGCGTGTTCAGCCGCACGTCTATTTTTGCGTTCGAGACGCGCTTTGCTTGCAGCGCAAGGTAATCGGAGAGGTTTTTCTTGAACGAAACATCCTCCTCGCACAGCAGAACGCCGCCGAGTGCATCGGATTTTTCGCACAGAACCACGTCATGGCCGCGCCGCGCCGCCGTCAGAGCCGCCTGCATTCCCGCGATGCCGCCGCCGGCAATCAGCACGCGCTTAGTCGTCTTTATCGGCGGCAGAGCGGCGATATCGCCCTCAATACCTGTCTCGGGATTGAGCGCACAGCAGAATTGCCCCGCGTTGATGAGGTTCGAGAAACACGCAAAGCACCGTATACATTTTGTAATATCTTCGTCGCGCCCCGTGCGAGCCTTAATCGGCATATCGGGGTCGGCGAGCAGCTGTCGCGCGACGTCGATAACATCGACCTCGCCCGCCGCGATTTTGCGCTCCATCAGCGCAGGTTCCGTGAACGCACCGACGGACGCGACGGGCGTTTTCACGTTGCGCACCTTGACGCGCGCCGCGAGATACGAGTTCGCGCCGTCCTCCATGAACATCGACGGATGTGTCACCACGAACGCGTCGCGAACCTCGTGGTTTCCCGTTGAGCAATGAATCAAGTCCACGTGTCCGTCGAGCGCAACGGCCATCTCAACGCCGTCGTCTACACCGTAGCCATCGGGATTCGCCTCCGTCACAGACATGCGAAACTCCACGGGATATCCATTGCCGCACTTCGCCTTAATGCGCTTACAAACCTCAATCGGCAAACGCATGCGGTTCTCAAGACTTCCGCCCCAACGGTCGGTGCGCGTGTTAATCAGCGGCGACATGAATTGGCTCAGCAGCCACCCGTGACCGCCATGCACCATAACCATACCGAAGCCGCAACGCTTTGCAAATGCAGCGGCATTGGCGAACGCCTCAATCGCCTCCTCAATCTGCTCCTCCGTCATCGCGCGGACGCAAGCGTCGCTGTCGGCGGCCATGCCGCCGTGCAGGTTGGCGATATCCACGGGACCGTACGCCGTTTTTCCGTCCTGCGGCGCGGCATACATGCCCGCATGCTGTAGCTCCGCAACGGCGACGGCACCGTAGCGCGTGATGCCGTCCGTCAGCCTACACAGCGCGAGCCGCGCGCCCTCGTCGTCGAGCGGAATGTGCTTCATTCCCTCCGTGGAAAAGTGCGAATCGACGACGCATTCGCCGATGGCGACGCTCGCCGCACCGCCGCGAGCCTTGCGCGAATAGTAAGCGACTGTCGCGTCCGTCGGATAGCCCTCTGCCGTGAGCAGCTGATAGCCCGTCGGTGCGCCGAAAATGCGGTTGCGGAACAGCGTGTCGCCGAGTTGAATCGGCGAGAACAGATGCGGATATTTCATGTCTTAACAAGCCCCTTCCGTGTTCGTTTTTCTTCAGAATATCGCATTTTCGCGCGTCTGTCAACGGCAATCGTTCACGCGCCCGCACAACCGCGCAAACAATCGCGTAAAAAAACGTGTTTTTTGCGCTTTTATGGCCATTAGGTCTAAATTTCCTCTTGCAATTCCTGTTATAATATGTTATAAATATTACAGTGCAGTGATGCGGATGCGCTCCGTAAATGCGAGAACAGAAACGAGGTTGCTTGAGTTGCTAGAAGTACGTATGTTTGGCGAATTTTCCATAAAATATGACGGAATTGACATTTCCGATAGCATCAACCGCTCAAAGCGCCTGCGTACGATGCTGGCGTATTTGATTACGCACAAGGGCCGCGAGGTTGCCCAGGACGATTTGATTGAAGTCCTTTGGCCCGAAGAGGATGTCGAGAACCCCGCGAACACACTGAAAACCATTCTCTATCGCGCACGCACCGCTCTCGCCGGTCTTGCGCTTGACAATGCGCACAGCTTTATTACATATCAGCGCGGTGCCTACGCATGGACTCCTGATGTGCCGTGCTTCGTCGATGTTCATGAGTTTGAGCGTCTCTGCCGCGAGGCGGAAAAGCCGTTCGTAGACGACGAGACGCGCGCAGAGCTCTATCGCGAGGCAACCGAGCTCTACAAAGGCGACTTCCTACCGAAAAACGCGCTTGATTTCTGGGTTATCCCGCTGTCGAGCTTCTACCGCACGAAATTCACAAAGGCCGTTTGTTTCACATCGGACTATCTTTCGAGCGTGAACCGCAACGAGGAGATTATCCCGCTGAACCAAAACGCCATTAAAATCGACCCGTACGAGGAATATTTCCACCAGAGCCTTATCCGCGCTCTCATCGCCGTCGGCCGCCAGCAACAGGCGATGGAGCACTACGACTACGTAAACGAGCTGTTTTTCAGCAAATTCGGCGTTAATCCCTCCCGCGAGCTTACTGCGCTGTATAAAGAGGTCGTGCGTTCCTCCAAGAAAACGGAGGTCAATCTGCGCGTCATAATCGAGGGACTGAAGGAGGAATCCATTCGCTCCGGTTGCTTCTACTGCGAATACGAGCCGTTCCGCACGATTTATCAGCTTGAGGCACGCGCCGCAGCACGCGGCGGCATGTCCGTCTACATCTGCCTGATGACGGTCTCCGACGCGCGCGGCAACCAGCCGAAGCTCAATGTGCTCAACAAGGCGATGGATAAGCTCCGCGCCACCGTGCTCGCGTCGCTGCGCCACGGCGATTTGTTCACGCGCTACAGCGTAAATCAGTACCTAATTATGCTGCCGTCCACGTCGTTTGAAACTGCGCAATCCGTAATGCAGCGCATCTCCAACACGTTCCGCCGCGAGAACCCGAAGCTCCCCGCGATGATTTCGTTCACGCTGCACCCCGTCGTTCCGAGCGAGTTCGAGCGCGCACAGGAGGAAGTTGCGACGTAAACATATAATCACCAACGGCTCCCCGTTTTCGGGGAGCCGTTGGTGCTATCTCGGCAACGTACTGAAAAGATTGGAAACATCGTCCACTCGTGCAAATCCTTATTCGCGGCCTCTGCGGCCATAATGCTTGCGGTTCGTGCATTCTGTTCCGCTTCGTTCTGTGCGGCTATTACGCGTTCTTGGTATTCAATTCGATGGTCGTTGCGTTTCGAGAGTATGAATGAGATACAGAAAATAACCGCCAACACCATAATGGACAAGAAAAAGACAGAAATTCCGTCTGCTTCTTTATTACCGATCATAAACGAGATAATCGCCCATGCGATAAGCGCAAACGGAATTGCGCAACCTATCGGCGCGAGGGGGTCTTTGAAATCCTTCTGAGGCACCTTGCTTGCGGCATTGCGCATCATTTCATAATAATTGTTATCGCTTGATGATGCGGAATTCACGCGGTTCTGTGCTCTTTCTATGTTAGTTTCAAGCTCGGCTTTCAGCTTTGTCAACGTCTCACCCGTCAACTCCGTCCACGCCGTCTCCAGCTGTATATCAACCTCCGGCGGCGCAACTCTCAGCGCGTTAGAATAGAACGTACCAAGCTCAAAAAGGTCATCGACAACCACCTTGAAAAGCCGGCTGTTGCTTAGTCTTGGGCTTAAAACGTAACCGAATTCGTCCTTATCCAAATCCCGTGTCCGCGCACGTACAACGCCCCACCAACCGCGATAGTCGCCCGGAGCCTCCTGCGTCACCTCGCGAAAAAGCTCCTCGGCTTTTTCGTAATCGCAGAACGAGGTCAGAAAAACCTCAGCGTTGGCGAGCTTCGTCTCCGGCGAGGAACTGTCTTGGACTTGGATATTCGCGTTGCCGATATTAAACGTGTTTTGTTGATGCGTCGCGTAGTTGTTGATTGCTTTCTCCACGACAAACGCTGTGCCGCAATAAACGCAATTCGCGGCATCCTTCGCGCTGTCGACCTCGAGCAACGCGTTGCATTGAGTACATCTGGCAGGTACGAGAGCCATATCTATCCCTCCAAGTTCTTGCTTGATACACGAATTTTACCACATAACCGCCGAGCGTGTCAATGTAAATCCGATTGCCGCCCTACGTGTTGCCCTCTCGTGCGCACCGCCCGCAAAAATCGCGACTACGCATCATTTTACTACGCAAAAGCACCCAATTCCGCCTTGCAAAGTCTTGACTTGCGCACTCAGAAGGTATATACTATAGGGTAATACTTTAATCATTTGGCTAGCGTGCGAATTTTGAGCCGCTCAGGTGCGCCGCAGGCGCGTTCGAGGGCAACAGAGGAGAAGAATAATGCGTTTTGATGAATGGAAGGTTTCCGGATTTACAAGAGACAATGCAACTAAGCTGTTCCGACAGGGGATAAACCCGCTCGCGGCCGTTTTCCTCTGTTCCCGCGGGATTGAGACATACGAGGACGTGATGGCGTTCATCACGGACAACCCCGCCGATATCCACGACCCGTTCGGGTTGCGCGACATGGACAAGGCCGTGCCCGCAATCGAGGCAGCAATCGCCGACGGGCGCAAAATCGCAATCTTCGGCGACTACGACGTGGACGGCATGACCGCCTCCGCTCTGCTGAAAACATACTTCCGCACTCGCGGCGTCGAGTGCGAGATATATATTCCCGGCCGCGCCGAAGAGGGCTACGGGCTGAATAAATTAGCTCTTGATTACCTCAAAAGCGTCGGCACCGAGCTGATTATAACCGTCGACTGCGGCATCACCGCCGTGGACGAGGCGGCGTACACCACGCAGCTCGGCATGGACTTGATTATTACCGACCACCATGAGTGCAAGGACGCGCTTCCCGTCGCGACAGCCGTCATCAACCCCAAGCGGCCGGATTGCACGTACCCGAACCGTGTGCTCGCCGGCGTCGGTGTCGCGTTCAAGTTAGTGTGCGCGCTGGAGCACGAGCGCCCCGTCACGGAGCTGCTGTACGACTACGGTGACTTCGTCGCAATCGGCACCATCGCCGACGTCATGCCCGTCACGGGCGAGAATCGCGGGCTTATCCGCGCCGGTCTGAACCGCCTGTCGCGCCATCAACGCCCCGGATTGACGGCGATTATGCAGGCCGCAGGTGCACCGCGCAGCGTAATCAGCACAGCCGACATCGGCTTTCTGCTCTCGCCGCGCCTCAACGCCGCAGGACGCATGGGTCGCACGCTGCTGAGCGTCGATATACTGCTCACCGAGGATTTTGCGGAAGCAAAGTTGCTAACGGATGAGCTGTGTGAGCTAAACGCGCAACGCCGCGAGTTAGAGGGCAAAATCTTCGCCGAGGTTGAGGAAAAGCTACACGGCATCGACCCGAAAGGTCCGATTGTCATGTGCGGCGAGAACTGGTACCACGGCGTTATGGGCATCGTCGCGGCGAAAACGGCGGAGCGTTGGCTGTTCCCGTCGATTATGATTAACATCGACGAGGACGGAATCGGACGCGGCTCCTGCCGCAGTTTCGGCAGTTTTAAGATGTACTCTGCGTTGCTGCAATGCGACGATTTGTTGGTCAACTACGGCGGCCACGAGATGGCGGCGGGCGTTACGATTCGCCGCGAAAACATCGACGAGTTTACGCGCCGCATTCGCGAGATTTACCACGAGGCGATTAAGATTCCGCCCGTGCCTACGCTCCGCGTAGACTTTGAGGTTGAAAAGGTGCGCCTGCTGTCGTTAGAAAACGTCGACGCGCTGGAGCACTTGGAGCCGTACGGCAACGGCAACCTCCCGCCGCGCCTGATGGTAACGAACGCGCGCGTGCTCCTGCTCTCGCCCGTCGGCAACGGCAAACACACGCGCATGCGCATTGAAAAGGAGCAAACGTCGTTCGATTGCATCTACTTTTCNGTTGAGGCGTCGTCGCTCGGCATCGCCGAGGGCGACTTCATAGATATGGTTTTTGAGCCGCAAGTCAACGAGTTCCGTGGCCGCAAAAGCGTGCAGTTCCACGTGCTTGACGTGCGCAAGTCGTCGTAGGGCGCGACGCACCCGTAGTGACAACCGCCCAAGGTCTCGCTACCGCGAGACCTGCCGTCCGCGTCCTATCCCCCCCGTCATTGCAGCCTCTGAGCAGCAATCTCAATACGCGGGACGCAGGCCTCGCGCAGCGTCCCCTACAAACAATGCCGCGTACCCTTCGCGGAGAACACACACACTTGACAACCACATACAAAACACACCACGGAAAGGATTTGGTCATCCATGACTCCCACTCTGCAACAATATTATGAAAAACTTGAACACACCGTGCGCGGGTACAGCCCGTCCTCCGACTTGGAGCGGATTCGCACGGCGTTTGAGCTTGCCGTTGAGTGGCACGGCGGACAGCTGCGCCGCGACGGGTCTGCGTACGTCACGCACCCACTTGCCACGGCAATCATCGTTGCGGAAATGGGTCTTGATGACGACTCCATCATCGCCGCAATCCTCCACGACATCGTTGAGGATACGCCGTTCACGCGCGAGGACGTTGCCAAAATGTTCGGCGAGGACGTTGCGCTCATCGTCGACGGCGTAACAAAGCTCACGCGCACGCAATACACCTCCAAAGAGCAGGAGCAGATGGAGAACCTGCGCAAGATGCTGATGGCGATGGCGCGCGATATCCGCGTCATTCTCATCAAAATCGCCGACCGTTTACACAACATGCGTACGATGGAGTACCAAACGCCCAAGGCGCAGCACCTGAAATCAATGGAAACGATGGACGTCTACGCGCCCATCGCGCACCGTCTCGGCATGCAGCGCATTAAGTGGGAGCTTGAGGATTTGTCACTGCGCTTCCTTGACACAATCGCGTACGAGCGCATTCGCAACGGGCTTGAGGCGCGTGACCGCGAGAACGCGTCGTTCTTCGTCGCAACGGAGTCGCGCATTCGCGAGCATCTGAAGCAGGGCAACTGCGACTGCGAGGTCTACGGCCGCATAAAGCACATCTACAGCATCTACCGCAAGATGGAGAGCCAGTCCAAGACGTTCTCCGAGGTGCTTGACCTGTATGCGTTCCGCGTCGTCGTCAAGGACATCGCCGAGTGCTACCACGCTCTCGGGCATATTCACGAGATTTTCCGTCCGATTCCGGGCAAATTCAAGGATTATATCACCACGCCCAAGCCGAACGGCTATCAAAGCCTGCACACAACGGTTATCGGCGGCGAGGGCATACCGTTTGAGGTTCAAATTCGCTCCGAGGAGATGCACCGCGCCGCGGAATACGGCATCGCCGCGCACTGGAAATACAAGCAGGGCGTCACGGGCAAGACGACGGACGAGGAAAAGTTCGCGTGGATACGCCGCCTGCTCGAATCGCAGCAGGATTCCGACGCAGAGGAGTTTTACAAGTCCCTGCGCACGGACATGTTCGCCGACGAGGTGTTCGTTTTCACGCCGCGCGGCGACGTTGTGAACCTGCCCGCCGGCTCCACGCCGATAGACTTCGCGTACAATATCCACTCCGCAATCGGCAACAAGATGAGCGGCGCAATCGTCAACGGCCGCATCGTACCCTACGCGCACACGCTGCAAACGGGCGATATCGTAGAGGTTTTAACCTCCAATTCGTCCAAGGGTCCGTCGCGCGACTGGCTGAACATCATAAAATCCTCCGAGGCGCGCAACAAAATCCGTCTCTGGTTCAAAAAGGAGAAACGCGATGAGAACATCATTCACGGTCGCGCCTCGTTTGAATCGGAGCTGCGGCGCAACAACGCAAAATTGGCCGACGTCGTGCGCGACGACATTCTGCCCAAGGTGCTTGAAAAGCTAGCGTTTCCGACGCTTGATGACTTCTACGCCACCATCGGCTACGGCGGCATGTCCGCACAAAAGGCCGTCAATAAAATCCTGCACGACGTCACCTCCGCGACGAAATCGCGCAAGAAGGAGGAAACCGAGGATCAGGACATCTCCTTCGGCATCACCGACAAAAACAAGCGCACCAAGCCCGTAAGCGGCGTCATAGTCGAAGGGCTTGACAACTGCCTCGTCAAGTTCGCAAAGTGCTGTTCTCCCGTGCCGGGCGACGACGTAATCGGCTTCGTCACGCGCGGCTTCGGCGTCTCCGTCCACCGTAGCGACTGTCCGAATTACGCAAAATCGCTTGAAAAGCCGGAGGAGGTCGGCCGCTGGGTCAACGTCGAATGGGCAAATAGCGACCACGACGTGTTCAAGGCGTCGCTGTCCATCAATGTGCCGCAGCGCGACGGCGTCGTGCTGGATATTTCCACCGCGATGAACTCAATAAAGGTCAAGCTCATAGAGTTTTCCTCGCGCAGCCACAACGGTGTGGTGTCGGTGAATATGACGATTGAGATTAAGAATCGCGCCGAGCTCGCCAACGCAATCGCCAAGCTGCAAAGCATCCGCGGCATCAACGAGGTAAGACGAGGGGAGTAGGAAAGGTATGGGCATATTTAGGGATACAAATCTGCGCGAAAACGCACACTTTGAGATTGAGGTGTTTCCGAACGTATTTTGGGTACCTGCGAACGCGTTGGGCAAGAGCAGGCTTAACGATGCGGACATCGCCCGCTTAGTTTCGTTGTCGCCGGAGGAAAAGCGCGACGGCGTGCGAAGCCTGTATGAAGCGATTCAATTGTTTCAAGCGAGCAAATTCACGGGCGTAATTGACAATGTGCGCGTTTTGGACGAGGATAACATTGTTCTGTGGGTATTCAACAAGCCGGGATATTACGCAGTCAGAACGAACACAGGCTGCTGCGCCGCGGACAGCAATTGGCTGTGCTACCTGCTTCGCGGTAAGTATAGCGAGGTTTGCTGCTTAGGCTATTTATGCGCGGACGGGAACGGACACATAATCAACAGCATAGAGCATAACGATTCATTCTACTTCGTTGATATGATGATGCAACGTGTGGATTCGTTGCCGTACGGCGGCGCCGAGAGCGGCGAGATTAGCGATTACCGCAGCGGCGACGCGTCGGGCTTCGTACACAGAGCTAAAACGATGCAGGATTACAGCTTATACCTACAGGAGACGTTGAAATCCTCCGCGTCCGGTGCGCCGTTTTTATTCTATCGAACCATCGGCGAGGCGTATGCAATCGGCGCAAGAAACGAATGGCGGCAAATCGGCAAAAAATGGGGCTTGGTCGAAATCGAGAACGAAAATCCTGCATTGTTCTTCAAGGGCAAGGTTGAGATTTTGCGCGCGGACGGCGACGCAGCTTATGAAATTGTTGACAAAATCGCGCTTGAGCCGAATTGGAGCCTTGCACCGTCGTTTGATTTCGGACAAGTGTAATCTTTGGGAATTTTATTGCAAAGCATCAGAGGTATCAACGAGGTGCGGCGAGGGGAGTAGGGCGACACATGAAACGCGTTACGATACAATCCAAAAAGAAGCCATTCACCATACCCATACCGCCCGAATACGAGATAGACAACAGCTATACCTTTCTGCATTTTATCAAATATGTCAACAGCATTCTCATTGTCGGTACAATCGCGCTGATGTTCACGCTGTTGCGCTTCGGGGTTACGCGCCCGTTCACGGAGCTTATTTTGCGCGCAATCGGCGCGAATACCTCGGCAGAAGTCGGCTCCACGCGTGAAACTTTCTTGATGTGCGCCATTCTCCTCGCTGCGTTTTTCGTTTTGTATTTTGTGGCGTTAGCAATCCACGAGACCATACACGTGATGGCGTGCATGGCAAATAGGCGCGCAAAATCGGCGAACGGCGAGCACCACCGCGTTATTATCACGCTTTCGCTGAAAATCGCAAGCGTGTACTACCTGGGCGTGCTGACGCGGAACGAATCGCTGGTGCATATTGCGGCGCCGTTCGTTCTCTTTACGGTCGGCTTAGTTCTCCCGCTGATTGTCGCGCAGCAATTCGCGCTTGCGTTTTGCGTGCTATTGGTGAACGCTATGTGCTCGGCATACGATTTGGTTACTTTCGCTTGCCGACTGCGCAACACGAGCCGCGATACGTACTATTGCGGCGGGTATATTCTGAATCGCCGACAGTGAACGAGTGTGCGTGAGCGGCAAAGCGTC
>JGI994J12354_10003521_pt1 | contig 14563 bp, 11 predicted proteins | sample IntmicLarv3ML3BL_FD_12354 | JGI IMG/M metagenome (IMG submission 12354)
GTGGCATCCATGCCAACGACACCTATCCCGCCGAGTTCGTTCACGACAACCTTCTCATTCAAACCAACATCATAGACGCGGCGTACAGGAACGGATGCAGGAAATTGCTTTTTCTGGGTTCCTCCTGTATTTACCCGAAGCTCTGCCCGCAGCCCATCAAAGAAGAATACCTGCTTACCGGCCTTCTTGAACCAACAAACGATGCCTATGCCATTGCCAAAATCGCAGGTATGAAAATGTGTCAGGCTTACCGCAGGCAATACGGATTTGATACCATCTCTGCCATGCCCACCAACCTGTACGGCCCCGGTGACAACTACCACCCGGAAAACAGCCATGTTATCCCGGCCCTTATCCGGCGCTTTCACGAGGCCAAAGCGCGGGGCGATGCGGAAGTGCTTATCTGGGGTACTGGCACACCTCGGCGGGAGTTTTTATACTCTGACGATCTTGGCGAGGCACTGGTGTTTCTCATGCAGAACTATTCGGGTGAGGAGCATGTGAATGTCGGGTGCGGAAGTGATGTCACCATTCAAGAACTGGCAACGCTGGTGGCAAAGGCAGTCGGGTATCAGGGAAGTATAGGGAGCGAAGTATCCAAACCTGACGGCACACCGCAAAAACTGCTGGACGTGGGCACCTTGACCGCTCTGGGCTGGCAGGCAAGTACCGCACTTGAAACAGGAATTGCCGCAGCGTACAGAGATTTTTTGACACTGCACCAAGCCCCCTAGGCGGCGCTCAGAAATACCTCGTCCATGGGGTGCCACTATCGGGTATGGGGCCATTTCGCGGTACAATTGCCCGGAAAGTACACCGCCCGGTAGAGATACTCTCTGGAAACAAGACGACCATTGACCCCTGTCCGTTTCTCCTGTTCGGTAGTTACGCCTTGCTTTTCAGGCAATAAGCATGTAAAATAAAAGGTTGTTGCCATTCAGGCTGTAACCACTCTGCTTTCAATACCGGGTCTGGCGTATGGTCTTCAGTTCTCTTTCGTTTGTTTTCTTTATTCTGCCGCTTTTTCTGCTGTGCGACAGGCTGACCATGCTTCAGCCCCTCGCCTCGGCCCGCTGGGTACGTAATATTCCCTTACTGGTTTTGAGCTTGTTTTTTTACACATGGGGCGAGTCTGCCACCGTGTTTCTTCTGCTGGGCTTGAGCCTGCTGAATTACCTTGCCGGTATGGCCGTTCATCGCTTTTCACGTCCGCTTCCCGTGCTGTTTGGCACGGTGTCTGTCAACCTACTGGTGCTGTTCTTTTATAAATACTGCCACTGGTTTCTTACTTCCATTTTCCCCGCCCTAGCCTGGGATGCGCCGGCCCTGCCTCTCGGCATCAGCTTTTTCACCTTCCACGCCATCAGCTACCTTGTAGATATTTATAGAAAGGTTATTCCCCCTGCCAGAAACGCCCTGGATTTTTTCACCTATTTCTGCATGTTTCCCCACTTGGTGGCAGGGCCCATCATCCGCTATTCACAAATCCAGAACGAGATTGTAGCGGCAAGGAAGCCTTCTTCCGACCTCTTTTGTTTTGGTATGTACCGCTTTTTACTGGGTCTGAACAAAAAGGTACTTATCGCCAACACCATTGCCCCGCTTGCCGATATCGCCTTTAACTCCACCCCGGCAAATCTCACTGTTCTGGACGCGTGGATTGGGGCAGTTGCCTATACCATACAACTCTATTTCGACTTTTCCGGGTATTCCGACATGGCCATCGGCCTTGCGGCAATGGCGGGCTTCCGCTTTGAGGAAAACTTCTTCCGCCCGTACTCTGCCGCAAGCGTGCGCGAATTCTGGCGTCGGTGGCATATTTCCCTTTCCCGCTGGTTTGTCGACTATCTTTTCATACCTCTGGGTGGGAGCCGGGCCAGCGCGTTCATCACCTACCGAAATCTTTTGCTGGTTTTCGTTTTATGCGGCCTGTGGCATGGGGCTGATGCCACCTTTCTTCTCTGGGGCCTGTGGCACGGGGTCTTTTTGGTATTTGAGCGGTTATCCGGTGGCGACAAGCCGTTGCTGCCCTGCGCTATCCGGCGCCTGTACACCATGGCGGTGGTTGTACTCGGTTGGGTGCTCTTTCGGGCGGAAACAACGGAAAGCGCCTTTGCCTTTCTCGCGCAAATGGCAAGCGGGCCTTTTGCCGTGCCTCTTTTTGCCGTGCATGTGGTCCCCCTTGTCGCTCTCGGTGTCGGCGTACTGCTCTGCGCCCTTCCTGACAGGCTTTTCCCCAGGCCCACGGCTCACACGGAAGAGACGTTGCCTACCTTGCATTTCTGTGTACACGCGCTTTTGGCGGTAATTTCCTTCGGCATGTTGTGTTTGTCTTCAACCAACCCTTTCCTTTATTTTAATTTCTAGCCATGAAAAAACTGCACCTGCTTGTCACTGCCGCACTGTTGCTCGCGATATTTCTTGTGCCCATATACATGTATGCGGCTCATACAGGCGATGTTCAGGTTCTGGAGATGGAACGGCGGAAGACCGGCCCCTTTCCCGCATGGCCTGACCGCCTGACCTCAAATCGGCTGGCAGTCTATTTTACTGCGGTGGATCGCTACATTTCCGACCATATGCCTTTCCGCGATTTTTTCATTTCCACCATTGCAGGAACCTTTGAATCGCTGAACTACGAATTTGCCCCCATGCGCGGCTACAAGGGCAAGGATGGCTGGCTTTTTCTCGGGAATTATCTTGGCAACGAATTGAGCAAGCTTGTCTTTTCCCGGCCCCTCAAGGAATACCAGCGCCGTCGGCTTGTTGCATCCTACAGAAAAATAGTGGAAACTGCCAACAGGTACGGCACCAAGGTATGTCTGCTCATTGGGCCAAACAAATCTTCAGTTTACCCAGAACACCTACCCCCCTATTTCAGCCCTGCAGAAAACAGATACCTTGACCATATTGTGGCCGCCCTTGGTGAAATTGACGGTCTGCTCATCTACGACCCCACAGAGCGCCTCAGAAAAATCAAAACAACTGGCGGCTTGCTGTATATACGAACAGACACGCACTGGAATGCTCTTGGAGGCATAAGGACATTTGAAGGCTTGCTGGAATTTTTGCACCTGCCTCCCCTGCCTCCTTTTCATCTTGAACAGACTGACCCCGTGCGCGGTGACCTTATCGGATTGAGCGGTCACTACCATTTTCCCGTTAGCGGCGGAGACAACTTCACGCTAGTTTGGGAAACACCCCTTGAACTGACACCCCCTATTTCCCAGCAAGCCACATTTAACACCCGCTCGCATACGACCAACCCCAACGCCACAACTAACCTGACTGCATGGACAGCCACCGACTCTTTCGGTAACATGCTGAAGGAAGGGTTTTTCGCCACATTTTCCGAGGTAACGCATCTCAGCTCATGGCAACGTGCCCTGCCCAAGCTTCCTAAACTGCTTGAAGAGGCTGAACAGAAACCGGACTATGTGTTTCTCGTGGTGGTGGAAAAATATTTTTAAGGAACCCCTGATTAAAGGGTCACCATCGATGAGCATTGTTGACCAGACCCTTGTAAGCGGTTTTAGCTTGACCAAAGTATCGCTTAACAATCAGAAAGCGCTGCTCCACCTTACATCTGACTGATGATTTACCTTTTTCAATCTGCCTGTCCCGGAAGAGCTTGGCATAGTTGGGATGGGCCCCGATTAATGCGATACTCTACTGTGGAAAACGACAGATTATTGAATACTTCATCCCGCTTCTCCAAGCCAAGATACCCGGAGTCTCCATAAACATGTTCGGCTTGAAAACCCACTGCTTTTGTGTTAATGGCGCAACACAATGAATAATATGAAAAAACACACAAGCTTGCGTTTACCATGGCTCGATGCAGCAAAAGGGCTCGGTATCGTCCTTGTGGTTATGGGTCATATTACGACAGATCCCTTGCTGGAGCGCTTAATTTTTTCTTTTCACATGCCCTTGTTTTTCTTTCTTTCAGGCATAGCATTTAACTTTTCCCGCCAAGAACAGTTCATTCACCGACATGCGCATTCTCTTCTATTTCCTTATTTTACCTTTTGTATATTGAGTTTTTTATACTGGTTTTTTCTTGAACGTCACTTTCGTCCTGCCAACTTTGACGCGGGTACGGCATTTCTGAACATCTTTCTCGCGCAAGGTAATAACTATATCTTCAACTCCGTCATGTGGTTTTTGCCATGCTTGTTCGTCGTTGAAATCTGTTTTTTTACACTTCGAAAAGTATGCATACGTTCAGAATCAATATTGTTGGCTGCAACCGTTTGTGTAGTAGCCGGATTTGCCTTGAGTGGCACGGAACCTTTTCCTCATTCTATCCGGCTGTCTGTTCGCTTGCCTTGGTCGCTTGATACTGCCTTAGTCAGTATTGGTTTTTACTCGCTGGGGGCCGCGCTTGGCGGGAGTTCCATCTTTGCGCGGGGTGAGAGAACAACAACACTTTTTCCTATTTTGTTATGCGCATCTGCCATATGTCTTGGCTTGGCCGTGTTTTTCCCTTCGCAAACTGACTTGGCCGAGTTCCTTTTCCCCAATCCGGTCATTTTCTTTATTGGCTCCTGTTCCGGCATTGCTACAATCATCGCAGCGGCAAAGTGCATCCCCGCGCCATGGTTGCAAGCGCTGGGGAGTATGTCGCTTCTAATCATGTGCATACATGAGCCAGTAAAGCGAGTACTCCTGAAAATCGCGGAAATCATTTTGGGAATCGAAATAGCCGAGTTACGCACCGGAATCATTTCATGCATCGTCATGACGGCAATCACTCTGCTTTTCTGCATCCCACCAGCCTTACTCATCCGCCGCTTCTTCCCTTGGTTCATAGGAAAAAGGCCCTAGATGTTTAGTCCCGTCGAGTAATGGTGTATCGTATTCCATACTCAGGAGGGAAAATTTATGGGACAGATGCTCCATGCTCGCGCCCGTACGACTCCGGAAGTGCGTCGAGAAAAACAAAATAGTCAAGAAAGCTTGATAACACTTGCCCAAGGGTTTGGAGTAACCCCCAAAACCGTTGAAAAATGCGTAAAAGAACTTTTGTGCATGATGCACCGATGGGGCCTAAAGTCATTTGTTCAAAGAGCTTGAGTCCAACTGAGGAGGCTGTTGTCGTTGCGTTCAGAGTCTATACGCAGCTACCACTCGATGATTGCCTCTATTCAATATCGCTGAAGCTGGGCTGATGCATACTTTTTCTCCCTTGCTGGTAAGAGAGTATACAATAACTACAGGCTGTTGGCGATCACATAAGTGCGATTAAACCAGTGGTTCCTCAAGTTTATGGAAAATTCTAAAAGCGATGAGATATGATGCTGGACGGGAAAAGTCCCTTGAAGTATGTAGAGAACGTTTTGACCATCTGTGGGTAAGGTGGTAAATCTTTCCCGTTGTTCTGCGAAAACAATTGGAAGGAGCTACCCATGAAACCCTTGGGTGTCATAACCTTTATATCGGGCCATTATTACCCATCAGCCAGACGGGCAGGGTTCCACAACCTAGCCGATGCTGCGTACCGGATGGGATACAAGGTCAACTTTGTAACTGTTGGGTACAGTCTTCTTTCCTACCTGCGGCGTGATTACAGAACACGAATCAAGGGCATTCACGCCAACCTCAACCGGGGGCTGGAAATCAGGCCCGGCTTTGTGTCCTATGTCTATGCCACAGTGTGGCATCCCATGACCTTTCTTGTGCCTGCTGTAAACAGACTGACCATGTCCATGATGGATGGCTACAGTCAGGGGAGGCTCGGAGCGTTGCTGCCCATTGTCAGAAAAACGGATATCTTCGTTTTTGAGAGCACCTCCGGCCTTTTCCTTTTCAGGCGTTTTCAGCGAGAAAACCCCGATGCCAAAATGATCTACCGCGTTTCCGATGATGTACGGATTCTGCGTTCTACCCACCCCCGCCTTATAGAACTGGAGCAGGAAATAGCCCCCCTTTTTCACACAGTGAGCGTTCCCAGCGCATGGATGCTTGGCAAGTTTCCCGGCTTGCCAACCCTGCGCTGCGACAGACATGGCCTTGACACGGCCGCTTTTGATGCGGTGGAGGGTTCTCCCTATGAAGCAGGGACGAAAAATGCCATTTTCGTGGGCACAGGGTATGTTGATTTAGACTGTATCGCCAGTGCAGCAGAGGGAGTTCCAGAATGCAATTTTCATATTATTGGGCCAATGAAAGATACACTTAATTTAAAGAATGTAAGATATTATGGCGAAATACCATTTCGTGACACGCTACCTTATATAAAGCATGCGGATGTAGGGCTTGGAACTCGCGATTACAGAGAAGGGTTTTCCGCATCGCTTACCGATAGTTTAAAAATTTTGCAGTACCGCTACTGCGGCTTGCCTATCGTTTCACCTGACTTTATTGATCTTGCGAGAGATGGCGTGTTTTACTATCAGCCTAGGAATGCTGATTCGTGCGTTGAAGCTATGAAAGGAGCTCTTTCTGCCGGGAAAGATATTTCTCGCGGTGATGAAGTTCAGTCATGGGACGAGGTGATGCAGTCTTTGCTTGACGCGGTGACTATCAATTAATACTGGCTTTTCGCCAGAGGTAGCTGTATAATTTCTGATTGAATGACAAGGAGTTGATATGCCTGCAAATATTACTGGCAGAAAAATACGCATCGCGGTTGTCGGGTGTGGAAGAATTTCCAAAAACCATTTCAGTTCCATTGCCCAGCGCTCGGGGGACTTTGAACTGGTGGCCGTCTGTGATGAGCATCCCGCTGTCCTTGAACAGTACACATCGCAATACGGTGTCCCCGGTTTTGCGCGCTTTGAAGACCTGCTGGCTCAAAGCGATTGCGATATTGTTTCGTTATGCACCCCCTCCGGCCTTCACGCCACGCAGACCATTCAGGCGGCCAGGGCGGGCAAACATGTGATGACGGAAAAACCCATGGCAACCCGGTGGCGCGATGGCATAGCCATGGTGCGGGCCTGCGATGAGGCGGACGTGCGCCTTTTTGTCATCAAGCAGAACAGGCGCAATGCCACCTTGCAACTTCTGAAAAGGGCCGTTGAAGAAAAACGCTTCGGCAAAATCCATATGGTTCAACTCAACGTGTTCTGGACCCGCCCGCAGGAATATTATGACTCGGCAAAATGGCGCGGCACCTGGGAAATGGATGGTGGGGCCTTTATGAACCAGGCCAGCCATTACGTTGATTTACTGGAATGGCTCATCGGCCCCATAGCGGATGTGCAGGCCATGACAGGCACCCTTGCCCGCGATATTGAAGTGGAAGATTCCGGGGTTTTGAACGTGCGTTGGCGCACCGGAGCCCTTGGTTCCATGGCCGTGACCATGCTGACCTATCCAAAAAATCTTGAAGGCTCGATTACCATTTTGGGTGAAAAAGGCACGGTACGGGTAGGCGGCGTGGCGGTCAACGACATTCAGGTGTGGAATTTTGCCGAACCCAAAGAGTATGACGAACAGATAACCTCGGCAAACTATGAAACAACGTCCGTATACGGTTTTGGTCACCCTCTGTATTTCAGGAATGTCTTAGAAACATTGCGCGGAGAGGCCGCCCCCGAAACAGACGGGCGTGAAGGGCTGAAATCTCTCGAAGTGCTCATTGCCGCGTATATTTCTGCCAGAGACAGAAGAACCGTTTCCCTTCCTCTCGAATATTAACAACGGGTAGCATGATGCAATTTATCGACCTCGCGAGACAGCAGCGCGATATTCGCGCTGACATAGAGGCAAGAATCAAGGCGGTTCTTGACCACGGCAAATATATTATGGGGCCTGAAGTGGCCGAGCTTGAGACCGCGCTTGCCGATTTTGCCGGAGCAAAGCATTGTATCAGTTGCGCCTCTGGCACAGATGCCTTGCTCATGCCGCTCATGGCCTGGGAAATTGGCCCAGGAGATGCGGTATTCATGCCCTCATTTTCCTTCTTTGCCACGGCTGAAGTGGTTGCCATGCTTGGGGCCACGCCGATTTTTGTGGATATTGACCCGGTTTCCTTCAATATGCAGACAGAGGCCCTTGAAAAAGCCATTCTGGCGGTACAGGGGCAAGATAGCTCTTTGCACCCCCTCCCCTCTGTGGCGAAAACACGCCCTCTTGCCCCCAAAGCTATAATTCCCGTGGACCTGTACGGTCAGGCTGCCGGGTATTCGTCCATATTGCCTCTGGCTGAAAAGCATGGGCTTATGGTGCTTGAAGATGCGGCGCAAGCCTTTGGCGGCGAATATTATGGCAAAAAAACCTGCGGGCTTGGCTGCACAGCGGCAGCTACCAGCTTTTTTCCTGCCAAACCACTAGGTTGTTATGGCGATGGCGGCGCAATATTTACCGATGATGATGCCCTTGCGGAAATTCTTCGCTCCATTCGCTTTCATGGCAAGGGCGACGACAAATACGACAATGTTCGCATTGGCATGAATGGTCGGCTCGACACCCTGCAAGCAGCTATTTTGCTGGCAAAACTTGCTGTGTTCCCCGCAGAAATCCTTGCCCGTCAGCAGGTTGCGGCATGGTATGGAGAGGCCCTTTCAAAAATAGCCGGAATAACTCCGCCGAAAATAGCCGAACACAATGTAAGCGCCTTTGCCCAGTACTGTATTCTTTTTTCAGACAACAGCCGCAATACGGTCCAGGAAAAGCTTGGCAAAAAAGGCATTCCTTCCATGATTTACTACCCGAAGCCCATGCACACCTTAAAGGCTCTTGCTCCTTTGGGCTATGCACCGGAAATGTTTCCGGTTTCCATGGATTGTGCGAGCCGCATTCTGGCTCTCCCCTTCCACCCCTATATGGAAAAATCTGATGTGGCTACGGTAGCCGCTGGCATTGCAGAGGCACTGGCATGAGCGAACAGTTTTTTGTTCACCCCTCTTCGTATGTCGATGACGGCGCAACAATTGGAAAAGGAACGAAAATTTGGCATTTCAGCCATATCATGTCCAATACTTCCATAGGAGAAAACTGCAACATCGGGCAGAATGTTGTTGCCGGGCCTGATGTAACCATTGGCAATGGATGTAAAATCCAAAACAATGTGAGTCTTTACAAGGGTGTTACACTTGAAGACGATGTTTTCTGCGGCCCATCTATGGTGTTCACCAATGTATTCAACCCTCGTGCGCATATAAAACGAATGGACGAGGCGCGGCCTACCCTTGTCAAACGCGGTGCATCCCTTGGCGCGAACTGCACCGTTGTCTGCGGTATTACGGTGGGGTGCTACGCCTTTGTCGGGGCCGGAGCGGTAGTGACCAAAGACATTCCCGACCATGCCCTGGTCTATGGCAACCCGGCAACTGTTCGCGGATGGGTGTGCGAATGCGGAGAAAAACTGTCCAGCGACCTCACCTGCGCGGGGTGTGGCAAGGCATACCTGCAAAATGGTGTGGGCCTGGGTTTGAAAGACTGACAGAAAAACTGTTTGCCTGCGTTCTGACAAGTACAGTGAATTCTGATCGTTCTGATTGATATGCGGCTCTTTTTTTTAATGAAGTAATTTCAGGGTGATGGTTGTGAAGGTAGTTTCCCTTGTAGGCGCGAGACCCCAATTTGTGAAAGAAGCTCTTGTGGGAGAGGCCGCGCGCCGCTCTGGCGCATGGGAACATGTGCTGGTGCATTCCGGGCAGCATTACGATGCTGTAATGTCGGATATTTTCTTTACAGAGCTCGGCATTCCCGAACCCAAATACCATCTTGGGGTGGGGTCTGGAACGCATGGTGCCATGACAGCCGCAGCTCTTGCCGGTGTAGAACAGGTGCTTTTGCAGGAAAAACCTGATGCCCTGCTTGTGTATGGTGACACCAACACGACCCTTGCCGGGGCCATTGCCGCTGCAAAACTTCTCATTCCTGTTGTGCATGTCGAAGCAGGTATCCGCATGGAACCCAAGACCATGCCCGAAGAAATCAACCGGGTACTGACCGACCGAATAACAGCCGTGGCCTGTTGCTGCTCGGAACTGGGCAGAGAAAATCTGGCCAAAGAAGGGCTGACAAAGGGCGTGCATGTGACAGGCGATGTCATGTATGACCTGTTTTTACGCATGGAACCCCTGTTTCAGCCTGACGAGGCCTGTTCCCGCTTCGGTGTGGAGCCGGGACGATTTGTTGTGGCTACCCTTCACCGCGACTACAATGTGGACACACCCGCATCCCTTCGTGGCTGTCTTGGCGGACTTTCACAACTGGCTACGGGCGGGCACAAGGTTCTTTTTCCTGTGCACCCGCGAACCAGAAAGAATATGAAGGAATTCGGCTGTGAAGACGCAGCAAAAGGAGTGACGCTTATAGACCCGCTGGGTTATCAGGAACTCATGGGCCTCGTTTCCGCAGCTGCCTTTGTTGTCACAGATTCCGGCGGCTTGCAGAAGGAAGCCTTTTTCGCAGGCAAACGCTCTATTGTTGTCATGCCGGACACTGGCTGGCGCGAACTGACGGACTGCGGCTGGAATATCCTTGCAGCACCGGGTGTGGAATCTATCTCGGACGCTGGAGAACGCGTTTTGGAAGCCTGCCCTCATCCCGGCACGGTGTATGGGGCTGGAGATGCCGCGGAAATGATTATTAAAGCTGTTGGATGTAGTATAAAAAAATGATTGAATAATTGAGATGCGGTGGAAATTTCGGACGCCATACGTCATACCAAGACATGGAGGACAGGTGTGATAGCTACGCCGTCCTAACAAGGGGGACCACGTCTTTGGGGAACTTCTCTGTATTGTCAACCCTGCATGCGGGGCAAAATATCTTTCGGTGAACCAAAGTCGACGATGCGACCATTTTCCATGCGGTAAATCCTATCACACCTATTGAGCGTACTCAGTCTATGCGCAATAATAACCATGGTAGTGCATTCTCGAAGCTCGAGAATCGTTTTTTGTATGGCGTTTTCGGTAACATTGTCCAGGGCGCTTGTGGCTTCGTCAAATATAAGAAGCTGTGGTTCCGCGTATAAAGCTCTGGCAATGGCTACCCGCTGAATTTGTCCTCCAGAAAGCTTGATCCCCCTCTCCCCCAACTCTGTATGTACTCCCTGCGGAAGCTGTTCCCAAAAATCAAGGGCTGCCATGTTGCACACACGCAATAATTTTTGCTCGTCTATCGGCTCGCCAAGACGGCTGAACGCAATGTTTTCCGCCAAGGTTGAATCAATCAGATAAGGGGATTGCGGCACATACCCTATCAGGGGACGTAGCCCGGAAAGGCCATTTTCCAGTGTGATTCCATCAATCTGTATATGACCGGAGTGAGGCGTAAGCAAGTTTGTCAGGATACCGATCAACGTGCTTTTTCCCGCGCCGGAAGATCCGATCACGCCAATCATGTGCCCTTTGGGAATGTCCAGGGTGATGTCATGCAGAGCGTCATGTACTGATTCAGGGTACCGGAATGAAATATTTTGAATCCGGATGTTCCGGGTAAAGGAGGTGGCGTTCTCGGTTTTGCACTTTGCCAGAACATCAACGCCAAGAATTGTTTCGTCAAAAAACTTTTCCAGATACGGTCGTGTTGTTTGTATTGTCACTATAGCGGTAATGCACTTGTTCATGCAAGGAAGTAAACGCCAGGCAATGGCAACCAGTAACGTCAAGATGGCCGTGCTTCTGGTCAGTGAATAACTGGCGAAGGACATCCAGCCAAGTGCTATCCAAACGGTCATAATGCCCACACTCTCAAGAATCCAGGCTGGCAACATGGGAGCCGTGGATACTTTGCCCAGCGGTTTTATTGTTTTATGAAGATGCCGGCGAACCCGTTGCGAAATAGCATCTTCACATCCATAAACCTGAATTTCCGCGATTCCCTGACAGCCAGCTAAAATCAGCTTGCGCGCCTCCATCTGTTCTTGAATAATATACTCTGCCGTCGCATGAATTTTTTTCCGTGAAACTTTATATATTGCAATTCCAGCAATACCGGTCATGCCAAAAACAATGGCTGTTGATGACGCCGAAACAACAATACCCCCGGCCAAAAGAAAACAGACAATAAGTATTTGTGTGGTCAGAATAAAAAAACTGCTGAGAAAGTTTGCAATATATATTCGCAATTCAATAATCGCGGACAGTTCCGCAGCATTTTGCTGGGTGTGCCATACATATGGTTTGTGCATATAGGTCTGAAATAGCGATATGCCTGTTTGAGTGGCAAGTTTTTGACTATACAGATTCTGCCAGTATACAAGGAACCCTTGAAGCAAATTCTTGCAGCATATTCCCAAAGCAACGCAAGCAAGCAGAAAAGAAAGCAATTTTCTGGGGTCCCGCATTGTTTCAGCCCAAGTGGGATTGATCTCCAAAAGTGCCTGAATCGGAGCAAACTGTAAAACCGACTGCGGAGACGTCAACCCAACTCCCAACAGTGAAACAAGTCCTGCAACACCCAGTTCCATAAAGCCTACCAAGGCAGTACAGAGGGCTATCACCCACAGCCCTTGTTTCAACTGGCGGGGCTGAGCATGTATGATTGCACTGACTTGAAAAATGATATAGCGGATAAGCATCCCGTGAGCCTTTTGAGGAATCTTTTTTTGACAATGATGAGTTTTTTACGCTCTGAGGGAAAGGTCAAGATACCCACCAGACCAAAATAAAGAGGTATCACCCGTTGCCATATGCATGTATATTGTTTTCAATCTTGCCTGGAACATGTATAAATACCAAGATAATCTCCTTTATTGTCCTTGCAAAGAATTTTATATAAACGCAAAATCAGCGCATACATGAAAATTTTACCAATTCTTTTTATTGAATAAAACCCCGATATTTCTAGCAATTCATTTAATTGTGTATTTTGGTTGCACATATAATCCAGAAATTTATCCATTCCGATCTTCTCAACAAACTCAATTTTTAGATTGTTACAATTCAAAATATATTCAATGGATTCTTGAGAAAAGCTGTGAAGATGAGCGTCATCGCTCCATAGAGAAGGCAGATTCGCATTTTTATTAAAAAAAAGTTTATCGCTATTGAATATTTCGAGATCTCTTCTTGGAACTCCTATAATAATATATCCGCCCTTGTTCAGCTTTTTTTCCAGATCGTTGATAATGCTTTTGGGGTCGCTAACATGTTCAAGCAAAGATATGAGAACGATTAAGTCATATTTTCCTTGTACTTCCATAATATTTTTATAGATTTTCACGGTAGCGTTTGTGTTTGCTTTTATCAACTCGGCGGTATTGAATACGGAAAGCTCAACAGCTTCATACTGTTTGGCCGATTCTGCAATGGGCAGAATTCCGTTTTTCCCTGGCCCGATTTCCAATATTGAAGATGCTCTGGAAATAATCTCCCCAGCGCGAATTTTCCGTATCCTGTTAAGCCTTCTGTGATTATGTTGATCGTAGGCTATGCTGTTTTGCTCTTCCATTACGCAGTATCTGGAAAGAAGCTCATCCTGCGTTGGCAACGGGCTACGCCATATATGCTGACAGTCGCTGCATATGCATATATGCCGTTGTTCTCCAACTGAAAGAGAGGTGTTTCTCGACTTGTAAACACTGGTGGAATCACAAATAACGCACCGATTGTTCGGCATACATGCTCCCGGAGTTTTACGGTAGAATTGTGTTGACACTATCCAGATTGTTCTGTTTTGCCAAGTCCTTTTCAGCAACACACCCTAAAGCCGACTCATGGACTCTTGCAATTTCGTTTTATTATTCGTAAAATAAAAAAGTTTTGGCCTGTACGCCCATTCCCTGTTTATGGCCTCAACTTCCACACCTTGCCAACCAGAATGAGGATGCTCTCTGGCCTTGTTTATCCACGAACAAAAGGTTGACACTCGTGATGCAAACCACTCCATACGATTGTCGCATTCATTTTCAGAATGTTAGCATCGTTATTGTAACTGCCCTTCTTTCTGCGTACGCATGCATCACCGGCCTGCCTTTTATCGATTGGATGGATGCCGTGGCCTATCAGGCAACAGGCCGATACATGGTCGAGTATGGCGTCTTTATGCCCGAGCCGTTAAGTTATTCCGCCTTTCTGGAAAAAGGCATCGCGGGTTTCGGGATGACTAGAGTTAATTACCCAAACTATCTCTATGAGTTGAGTTTGGGCTTTCTTGGAGTATTGAGAGGTGATTTTAGCCTTGTTAACGGCATTGTACTCAGCGCCGGGGTCACCCTCATTTTCGCTTTGCTCTTTTACCGTGTTGCACGGAATTTGCTGAACAACGCCCCGCTTGCCTTGGTCTGTACCGTATTTGTGCTGACAAACAGGGTAGTTCAGGAACTCACTGCCAGGCCGCTTTCGGATTTGAGTTTGCTTATTTTCGGTCTCCTGGCATTCTATGCGGCCTTTAAAATGCACTCGTTTCTCGCGGGGCTCATTTTGGGTTGCGGGTATCTGTTCAGAGAACACGCAATACTTCTGCTCCTGTTTATCCCTTTGGCTTCTCCCGCCACTGACTCTTTGCGAGGACTTGTCAAAACGGGAATAGCTATGGGACTTGGGTTTGTCCCTGGATTCGCTGCCGCAGCCCTGCTCAAGGGGCTGTTTACGGTAGGCGAACCACAAGCCAATTTGTACGCCAGCCACTTTCTTTCCGTACAGTGGTTTTCCCA
>JGI994J12354_10003522_pt1 | contig 14561 bp, 19 predicted proteins | sample IntmicLarv3ML3BL_FD_12354 | JGI IMG/M metagenome (IMG submission 12354)
GTAGCGCTGAAGGGTTTCGATCGGGCCGACGCCCATGCGGCTGTTCTGTTCATCGCTGGCGCCTTCGCGCCGTGCCGCCAGAAAGTCCACTGTCCAGCCGTCGAGGTTCACGCAGTCGATGAAGTCCTCCGCGTTTTGTGCGGGCTTGCAGAAATGCTCTGCCGAGGGGTAGAATGGGTAGCACGGTGCACCGTCGCCGTCCTGATTGTCGATGGCATACTGGCTGAAAATGTTGCCCTGGCAGACGTGGATGCCTTCCACATCGGCAAGGTATTTCTGATTCTCGGCGGACAGGAAGCCTGCGACGATACTTTGCGGGCGGAAACCGTTGCCCATAAAGCCGGAGACTTTTTGCAGACCCTCGTGAATCTCGGTGTTGACCTCTTCGCGCGTGCTGTATGCATTGGAGAAATATGCGCCGGGGATGTATGTCACGTCGTCGCCGTACCGGTGGTGATAGGCCTTGATTTGTTCGCGGATGGCCTTGTACTGCTCGCTGTCGTCGCACAGAGCGTGCCAGCTGATGCTCCACGTGATTTTGCCGCCGGGGAAGCCCGCCGCTACGGCCTCGCGAAAGGCGCGGACTTTTTCAACGGTGTGGTCGGCATGTTCATCGTTGCCGACAAGCAGGTCGCGGCGCGCCTCGATTTGATTGACGCGGATGACTGTGTTGAGAGTTAGAAAGCGGCCGTTTTGGATGGTTGCGGGCATGAGAACACTCCCTATTCTGTAATGTATAGTTTGCATCTTATTATACAATGCAAACGTGCAAAAAGGAAGCATTATCAATCCCTGTTTTCATATTTTTTGATAATATAATGATTGCTTTGGGATAGAATCAAATATTTCTAATTGGATTTTATAAAGAAAGACAGTTCGCCGGGCTCGAAGCTTTTTTCGATTGTGGAAAAGGTTTTTGCTATTTCTTCATACAATTCCATAGAGATTCCTCCACTCCTTACAACTGGTCGGCAGACATTATGAGGCCTTAGTGCAATTATATTACACTGACGTAAGGTATACAATAGATTTATTAAGTGTTTTGGAAGGGGAAATGAATATGGGCGACAATGATCTTAAATATAGATAACGATTCACAACATCAATCGATAAAAACTTGTTGAAGGCATTCTTTGAGCTGGCCGCAGAAAAACGGCAACCCAGAAGCTGGTTGATTGATGATGCGCTGGATGACCTTCTTAAAAAGAATGGTATTGAAGTGAAAAGAGCCGGAGATGAGAAGTATAAGTAAGGAGTGAAATGATTGGGAAGCATATAGGTGTATTGTTTGCAGATACACGAGGGTTGTCATCCTGAACGTAGTGAAGGCTCTTAAAAGCAAGATTCTTCGCTACGCTCAAGTAGTGGCTGTTTATGTTTATCGGGTGCTTCATCCAAGTAGCGTTAGCGGTCGATAAACATGCCACGCGCAGAATGACAAGGGGTTAGACAAAATAATTTATAAATACGCAAAGAAGCCTGAGGAAAATATTCCTCGGGCTTCTTCATGTTTGGTATGTCAAGCCCGCCATGCCGCGGAAGGGAGTAACCACAGCATGTGGGATGGACAGCAAATGAATGCTTGGTGCTTTACGGTTATGCGTCTGCATCCGAATCCGTGTCGGAGTCTGATGCGCCGTTCAATTCAGCGTCGGCGTTTTCTGTCTCGCAAGACGGGCAGACACCTGCCTGTGAGGCGGCGCAGCCGCTGCAACCGGAACAGCCGCAGGATGAATCCTTCTTGCGGACAAAGAGGCGGAACAGCGTATAGACGCCCAGTGCAATTGCCAAAATCATAACGATAATATCAATGAGAGCCATGCGCAACACCTCCTGCCGCAATCAGTAAATAAAAAGGAGAAACCGTAGTGATGTGTATATGAACCTATACAAATAAGGAACCGACAATGTTAATTAAGAATGAAACAATCCAGGCTGTGCCGAGCCAGAGGCCGATGGTGAACCATGTCCACTTGCCCTTGCGCATTTCCGCGTTCGCCGTAGCGACAGCGGCCATGCACGGCACGCTCAACAGGTTGAACGCCATGAATGCCAATGCGGCAACCGGCGAGAAGGCAGCGGCCAGCGCTGTGCCAAGCAATGTGCCGGCGGTCTCGTCCTCGAGAGCATCGCCCTCGGCGCCTGTGTACAACACGCCCATAGTGGAGACAACCATTTCCTTCGCAATCAAGCCTGTGACGATAGCGACGACATTCTTCCAGCCGTCAGGGCCGGATGCAAAGCCCAGAGGAATGAAGATGGGGCGTATGAATGTGCCGATGATGCCAAGGATGGATTCCTGCGAGTTCGCCTCCACCATATGGAAGGTGAAGTCAAAGTTGGACAGGAACCAGATGATAACCGTCGCGCCCGCAATCAGCGTTGTTGCGCGGAACACGAAGTCTTTCAGCTTTTCCCACAGGTGCAGGAGCAAGCTCCGCAGGCGCGGGATATGGTATGCGGGCAGCTCAAGGATGAACGGCGCCACAGGGCCTTTCAAAACAGTCTTATCAAGAATCACAGCCACGATGCCCGCTGTGATGATGCCGATGAAGTAGACACAGAAGACAACCAAGTCTGCCCTGCCCGGGAAGACAGCAGCAGAGAACATTGCCCAAATCGGCAGCTTTGCGCCGCAGGAGAAGAACGGCATCAGCATGATTGTCAGCTTGCGTTCTTTCTCATTCTGCAAAGTGCGCGTGCCCATCATCGCGGGAACGGAGCAGCCGAAGCCCATCAGCAAAGGCATGAACGCCTTGCCGGAGAGGCCGAACTTTTGCAGCAGCCTGTCCATCAAGAATGCCGCGCGGGACATGTAGCCCGTGTCTTCCATGATGGAAAGGAACAGGAACAGCATCAGAATCTGCGGCAGGAAGCTCAACACCGCGCCCATGCCGGCGAGCACACCGTCAACAATCAGGCCGTGAACCCAGTCCGCCGCGCCAAGCGCTTCCAGACCGCTGGTTGCCAAATCGCTGATGAGGCCGACCAAGAACTCTGTCAAGCCAAGCAGGTATACGCCCGGCGAGGGGATGCCTTCTTCCAGAATGCCGAAAACGCCGCTCAGAAACAGCAAATCCTCCGTAAATGTCAAATGGAACACGATGAACATGAACAACATGAACATCGGGATGCCCAGAAGCTTATGTGTCAAGAGCTTGTCGATTTTTTCCGTACGCTTTGTAAATGCCGATATTGCAGGCTTCTGAATGGCTTTAGCATACTCTTTTTCTATGTATTTATACCGCGCATCTGCGATGGCGGCCTCGAAATCCTGATTGAAACACTCGTCGAGCTGAACAGCATCACGCAGGCTCTTGACCGCGCCCTGCAACTCAGGGTGCATACCGCGCTCCAAAGAGTCGCCCTCCAGCAGTTTCACGCCGTGGAATACGGGGTGAGCGACCTCCTTGTCCTGCATCATTTTTAGGACACCCTTGTATGCCTCGTCCAAATGGGAGTCGGACAGAACGGAGGTTGCCGTGCGTTTGTTTTTTGCCGCCGCGACAGCCTTTGTCATCAAATCCTTCGCGCCGTCGCCCTGCAAGGCGCTGATAGCAACAACAGGCACGCCGAGCTTTTTGGAAAGCATCTCCATGTCGATTTTGATGTTGTTTTTCTTCACAATGTCCATCATGTTCAATGCGACAATGATGGGCAAATCTGTTTCCAGAAGCTGCGTCGTGAGATAGAGATTGCGCTCCAGATTCGTTGCGTCAACGATGTTGACAATGAGGTCGGGATTCTCGTCAATAATGAAATTGCGGGAAACGACTTCCTCGGGTGAATAGGGCGACAAAGAATAGATACCGGGCAAATCGACAATGGTCACACGCTCGTCCGCGCCCTTGTACACGCCTTCACGGCGGTCAAAGGTGACACCGGGCCAGTTTGCGACATGCGCCGTGCTGCCTGTCAGCACGTTGAAAAGAGTTGTCTTGCCGCAGTTCGGGTTACCTACCAGAGCAAACCTCATTTCCTCGCACCTCCCTTAGCAATATCCGTCATAAGGACGATTTCCGCCTCGGTTTTACGGATGGACAGCTCGTAGCCGCGCAGAGTGATCTCAATAGGATCGCCAAACGGGGCTGTTTTGCGCATTGTGATTTCGGTGCCGGGGGTCACGCCCATGTCGAACATACGGCGCTTGATGGCGCCCGTGCCGACGACTTGCTTGACGATGCCGCTGTCACCGGGGCGGTAGCTTTTCAGTGTGCGTTCCATACTCACTCGCCTTCCTGTCGCCGCTGTGCTTGCTGTTTCTGTAGGCGGCGCAATTATAAGTGTTGTTGTTGACTAACTTTCGGGCAAAACTTACTGGCCACATCTAACAGAATAAAGGTTTTCTCTTGAAATGTCAATAGGAAAAACGAAAAAATTGCCCAAAGAAAACATTTTTGTCGAAAACAATTTAATTCAAAACATTTCGGCGGGCATTCTCTTGCGCTTTTGAATGTGGTATATTTATATAATAGTAAAATCCGAGAAGGGTGGCAGGGATTTTGAACACAACTCCCAAGGTGCTGGTGTGCATCACGCCGCAGTCCAACAGCCATCGGCTGATTCAGAAGGCGGCTGCAATTGCGGAGGAAAAGCAGGGCGAATTGCATGTCCTGCACATTGAAAAAGGGAAGCAACGTCTTCGCAACGAAAGAATCGCCGAAGCTGCTGCAAACGCTTTTCGAATACAGCGCGCAGTTCGGCGGCACATGCCATGCGGTATGCGGCGAGGACGTGCCTGCCGCGATGGTGGCGTTCATGAAATCGGAACGGATTGCCTGCGTGGTGTTTGGCGAGTCGCCTGTGGGGCAGGCGGGCGTGCCGGCGATTGTCGAGACGGTGCAGATGGCGTTGCCGCAGCTGGAAATGCGGATGATTCCGCGGGAATAGCGCGGGCTGAATTTATACCATGGACATTTCCTGCAATTTGGTGTAGAATGATAGGATGTAACAAGTAAAATGATTATAACTATGCAGGAGGACGTTAAACAATGAGTTTGTATGAAGACTGGATTCGTTCGTCGTATGACCAAAATGGCAGAAGCATCAAGAAGGTTTGGGATGTGTACATGCCTCTCGAGCAGGCAATTTATGAGAATATGATTGGGGAGAATGACCCCGTTATCAAGGGCACTGTGGCGGAGCTTGCCGCGAAGTACAACATGCCTGTGCCGTATATGTGCGGCTTTCTGGACGGCATTAAGGACGCGCTGAACAAGGCACCTGATATAGAGGAACTGGAAGAGACAACGAAGATCAACGCAAAGGTTGACTTCAAAACGCTGTTCAGCAAGATGGTGGAATACAAGGCGGAGCATCTGTACACGCTGCCGCAGTGGGAGAAGCATTTCACGGAGGACGAGCGCAAGGAAATGTATCTGGAGCAGAAGCGCTCAGGCACATTCGTGCGCGAGGGCGAAAAGGTGGGGCGCAACGACCCTTGCACCTGCGGAAGCGGGAAGAAGTACAAGAAGTGTTGCGGGCTGGGGGCATAAGCGATGCAAACCCTGTTGCGGCAGGTTGACGCTGCCGTGCCGGAAAAGGATATGGAGACAATGCAGGAGGCTGCGCGGGTGATTCAACGCGGCGGCCTTGTTGCATTCCCGACGGAGACGGTGTACGGGCTGGGCGCGGATGCGCTGAACCCGGAGGCTGTGGCGAAGATATACGCCGCGAAGGGCCGCCCGTCGGACAATCCTTTGATTGCGCATGTTGCCCGCGCAGAGGATGCGGACAAGCTGGCGGCGAATGTCTCGGCGGACGCGCGGCGGCTGATGGATGCATTCTGGCCGGGGCCGCTGACGCTGATTTTGCCGAAGCGGAGCATTGTGCCGGACATTACCTCCGGCGGGCTGGCGACGGTGGCGGTGCGCTGTCCGTCGCATCCGGCGGCACGGCTGTTGATTGAACTGGCAGGCACGCCGGTTGCCGCGCCGAGCGCGAACGCATCGGGCAGGCCGAGCCCCACGCGGGCGAGCCATGTTGTGTTTGACTTAGACGGAAAGATTGATATGATACTCGACGGCGGCGCGGCGCAGGTGGGCTTGGAGTCCACGATTGCGGATGTGTCGGGCGGGACGGTGCGCATTCTGCGGCCGGGGTCTGTGACGAAGGAAATGCTGGAAGCGGCGCTGGGGCACGCGGTGCTGGCCGCGGGCGAAACGGTTGCTGACAACGAAGCGCCGATGGCGCCGGGCATGAAGTACAAACACTACGCGCCCACGGCGAAAGTTGTGATTGTCTCGGGCGAGACAGGCCGCGTTGTTGCGGAAATCAACCGCTTGGCGGCGCAGGCCGCAGCAGGCGAACGCATCGGCATTCTGGCGACGGAGCAGACGAAAAACCTGTATCCCAAGGGGCAAGTCCTCGTGATGGGTGACAGGGACAAGCCGGAGACGATTGGCGCGAATCTGTTCAAGATGCTGCGGAAGTGCGATTTTCTGGAGATGACGACGGTGTATACGGAGTCGTTCGGCGAAACGGCGCACGGGCAGGCGGTTATGAACCGTTTGCGGAAAGCGGCAGGGCATCACGTGATAGAGGTGTAGACGAAGCAGAAAGCCAAGGAGGGAATACACGATGTCAATTCAATTTTCAGGTATCAATATTTTGTCAAAAGACGCATATAAAGCATATGAATTTTACAAAGGGCTGGGCTTTACAGTGAAAGAAGTCGATGACGACCCGAACAGTGAGTGGTGGTGCGCTACATTTGACATTGGCGGGTTAACTCTCTGGATTTGGAAGGATCATAGCGGCAAGGAGAATGGCAAAAACACAACCATGCAGATTGTGGTTAAATGCGAAGACATTCAAAAGAGCTATGAGGCGTTCAAGGCGGCGGGTTACGCTGTCAGCCAGCCTGAAAAAATGTTTTACGGCGGCTGGGAGATGAATTTGACGGACCTTGACGGCAATCAAATTTTGTTTTTGAATTAGAGCGGGTTCGCGCTAATAAGGAGATGTTGTATTGAACGAGATTTTGTTCCTCTGCACAGGCAACACGTGCCGCAGTCCGATGGCAGAGGCCATTGCGGCAGACAGGTTCGGTGCGGCGTTCCGGTTTTCCTCGCGCGGGGTGAGCGTTTTTACGCCGTCGGGCGCGTCTGCGAATGCACAGCGGGCGGCGGAGGCGGAGTTCGGGCTGTCGCTGGCGGGGCATACGTCCTGCGGGCTGGAAGAGGCGGATTTACAGCGTGCGGACTTGGTGCTGACCATGACGCGCGCGCATAAGAATTATGTGATACAGGCATATCCTGTGTATGCGGAGAAGTGCTTTACACTTTGCGGGTATGCGGGTGCGGAAGACAAAGACGTTGTTGACCCGTATGGACAAAGTGTTGACGTGTATCGGGCGTGCGCCCGCGAGTTATACCATTACATTGAAAAGCTCCCGCTGCGGCAGGGGTTGGAAGGGATTGATTCTGATGCTGGCAATTGCATCTGACCAGGGCGGGTTTGCCCTTAAACAAGAGATTCTGGCGCATCTGCAAGCCAATAACGTGGAATACAACGACCTCGGTACATACACCGAGGCTTCAACGGACTATCCGATATATGCAAAGAAGGTCGCCAAGGCCGTGCTGAACGGCGAGGCGGCGCAGGGCATTCTGATTTGCGGCACGGGCATCGGCATTTCGATGGCGGCGAACCGCTTTGCGGGCATCCGCTGCGCACTGTGCCACGACGTGTTCTCCGCGAAGATGACGCGGCTGCACAACGATGCGAACGTGCTGGCGCTGGGCGGACGCGTGATTGGCGTTGGCCATGCTTTGGAGATTGTGGATACGTTTCTGGCGACACCGTTCAGCGGTGAGGAGCGGCACGCGCGGCGCATTCGGCTGATTGAGAACGATTGATAGGGAAACACCGCACAGAGGAAAAAAGAATAACTAAAACCGTCTGAATAACTCGGAAAAAACGCCAAAAAGCGGCGTTTCTTTCCCGCCATTCAGACAACGTTATTCTTTTTCTTGAATTATGCGGTGTTTCCATAGATGTGTATGCCCTAGTTGGGGGGATGGAAAATGTCGGACTATAAAAGCGGCAAGTGGGCAGCGAAAATCATCGAATTGCAAAAAGACGATGGCAGCTGGGGGCATTTTCATGCCTTGACGATGCCTGCATCCGGCAAAGCGATAGCAACCGAGCAAGCAATCAACCGGCTAAGCAGACTGGGCTTCACAAAGGATGATGCGCCGATACAAAAAGCGCTTGCATATATGCACGATTGCCTCACGGACGTATCGAAAATGCCCGAACCCAGAGAAAAGCGCATGGATGGGGACGTTTTTATTGAACTCATGCTTGCCGCGTGGATTAGAAAATTTACGGATGATGACCCGATTGCCAATGATATTGCACAAAAATGGCGAACCGTGGTTGAAGCCGCTTTCCAAAGCGGCCGATATGACCCTGACATATATATCAAGATGCTTTACGACATAATGAAACCGAAGTACGGCACAGTAAAACGACACAAGGAACTCTTGCGATTAGCATATTACTATCCTATCTTGATTTTGACGGGCGAGATAGACGGGAGCATTGAAAAAGCGTTTTTTGATTTCGCTATGGAAGCTCCAACAGGGTATTACTACGGGTTCGAAGGCTCGGTTTTACAGCCGCCGAATGATTTTTGTTCGAAGGAAGCAAGTAGATACCTGTCAGCGGTTGAGCTGTATTGTGCCTATCCAAATAGGTATTGCAAGGAAAAGTTAAAGCCGGTTGTTGATTGGCTGAACGCCAACAGGAATGCAAATGGTACGTGGGACATGGGCGCGGGCGTAAAGGATGGTACATATTTCCCTCTTTCCGACGCATGGCGGACGACAGAATTAAGAGAAAAAGACTGCACGTATCGGATAGAAAAAATCATGTCCTCACTGGCATAAGCAGCATTTGCTAATCATTGTTTCATCAATATAGAAGAAAGACCGACGAGAGGAGAAATCACAATGAATCAATTGACAATTATAGACCACCCGCTGCTCCAGCACAAAATGGCGCTTCTGCGTGACCGCGAGACGGGCAGCAAGGAGTTCCGCGAGCTGGTGAAGGAGCTGGCGATGCTGATTTGCTACGAGGCAACGCGCGATCTGCCGCTGACGACGGCGGAGATTGAGACACCCGTCTGCCGCATGGAGGCGAATGTGCTGGCGAACACGAGGCTGGCGATTGTGCCGATTCTGCGAGCGGGGCTGGGCATGGCGGACGGTATGCTGAGCCTGATTCCGACGGCGAAGGTGGGGCACATTGGCCTGTACCGCGACCCGAACACGCTCCAGCCGGTGGAATACTACTGCAAGCTGCCGGACGAGCTGGAGGCATACACGGTGCTGTTGCTTGACCCAATGCTGGCGACAGGCGGCACGGCCTCTGCGGCGGTGCAGTTTTTGAAGGACAGAGGCGTGAAGGATATCAAGATTCTGTCGCTGATTGCCTCGCCGGAGGGTGTGAAAAAGGTGACGGGCGACCATTCTGACGTGCGCATATACACGGCGGCGTTCGACAAGGGCTTGAATGAGCACGGATACATCGTGCCCGGGCTGGGCGACGCGGGCGATAGGATATTCGGTACGAAATAAGGGGGTAACATCGTGGAACATAACTGGTTGCTCTATATAGTGTCGTTTGCGTGCGCGTTTGCGGTCTCGCTTTTGATGACACCATCGGCGCGCAAGATTTCGATTCGGCTGAACGCCATCGACTATCCCAAGGCACGCGGCCTGCATAAGGAGCCGATTCCGCGCATGGGCGGCATTGCCATTGTGCTGGGATTTATGGTGACGATGGGTGTGCTGTTGATTTTTATGCCGGAGCTGCGGACGCTGCAATTCGCGGGGTTCATCATCGGCGGGCTTGCGATTTTCGGGTTAGGTGCGATGGATGACATATACCAGCTGCGCCCGCGCACGAAGCTGATCGGGCAGATTGTTGTTGCGTGTATCATTGTTGCGACGGGCACACGCGTGACGTTTTTTGACGCGATGATGCCGACGTTTTTGGCACGGATTGATATTCCGATGACGATTATATGGATTGTCGGCGTGACGAACGCGGTCAACTTTATTGACGGCGTGGACGGGCTGGCGGCGGGCGTGGCGAGCATTGCCAGCATGAGCTTGACGGCGCTGTGCGTAGTGTCCGGTTCGGGTACGGCGGTGGTGTTTGCGATTGCGCTGGCGGGCGCGTGTCTGGGCTTTCTGCCGCGGAACTTCAGTCCTGCGGATGTGATTATGGGTGATACAGGCTCGATGTTTCTGGGGTATGTTCTGGCGGTGACATCCGTGATTGGCGTGTACAAGAGCGCGGCGCTGCTGACGATTGTGATTGCGGTGCTGGCGCTGGCGCTGCCTGTTTTCGACACGGCGTTTGCCATCCTTCGCCGCCTCATCGCGCGGAAGCCGATTATGACGGCCGACAGAGGACACCTGCACCACAAGCTGATTGACGCGGGATACAGCCACAAGCAGACGGTTGTCATCCTCTATCTTATCAGCGCTGTGATGGGCGTGATTGCCGTGTTGATTGCGGTGCGCGATTTGCGTGCGACGGTGGTAACGGTGGTGTCACTGGTGGTGCTGGCGCTGATGGTGTATGCGTATAGGAAAAGAGTGGATAAGTGATGTCGATTTATTCAGAAACGTTCAATATAGAGTACCACTTGATTGCGGCGGACTTGACGGCGCGGTTTCCGGGGCTGATGTTCTGCGTGCAGGAGGCGTCTATCCGCCACACGGAGTCCACGGACTACAAGATGCAGTGGTACACGGATAATATGCGCGGGTGGATTTTGACGAACTGGCATATTGAGGTTAGCCGTATGCCGAAGTGGAACGAGGTCATCACCGTTAGGACGTGGCCGAGCCGCTTTAAGGGCATCGTGGCCGACCGCAGTTTCGAGGTGCTGGACGCGGAGGGCAACCGGTTGGTGTCGGCCGTGGCGGCATGGGTGTACATGGATTTGGCGCAGAGGCGGCCTGTTAAGCCGCCGCAGGATTTGGTGGACGGCTATGGCGAGGTTCTGCCGCCGATACACGAGACGGTGTTTGCGATTGGCGGCCACGAGGGTTACAATCTTGTCTCCACGCGCGAGATGACGGTCACGCGGCGCGACACGGATACGAATGAGCATGCCAACAACGTCCGGTACATCGAGTGGGCGTTCGACGACATCCCCGAGGCGATATACGCAAGCGGATGCCCCGCGACGGTCAAGGTGACGTACAAAAGGGAATGCAAGGCGGGCGACAGGCTGTTTCTGGATTGCTTCGTGCGCGAGGGAGCGAGATTGGGAGCGGACGCAGAGGTTATCGTCTCTATCCGCAAGGACGGCGAAGATGCGCCTGTCTGCGAGGTATACACAACATGGATAACCGAAGCGGCGACGTAGGGCAAGGGCTTTGCTCTTGCCGAACGGCCTCTTGCGGGACTTGCTTTGCCGCTTGATCAATAAGAATGGAAGGAAGCGCGTTGCCATGGATTTACAGCCGAACGACATTGTTATCATGAAAAAGACGCACCCCTGCGGCGGCACGCAATGGAAAATTCTGCGGGCAGGGATGGATTTCCGAATCGAGTGTATGACATGCCAGCGGCAGGTGATGCTGCCGCGTGCGAAGTTTGAGAAGAATGTGAAAAAGAAGGCGGATGAGGTGAATTGATACCTCGCCGCCTTCTTTTGTATGGCTGTGGAATATTTTAGTTGCCTAGGTGAGGCCATTTCTGCGTGATAGCGAGGACGCGCCTGTGTGCGGGTATACACAACATGGATAACCGAAGCGGCGACGTAGGGCAAGGGCTCTGCTCTTGCCGAACGACACTGTTATCATGAAAAAGACGTACCCCTGCGGCGGCACGCAAAATGTTTTAGTTGCCTATGTTGAGGCCATTTCCGAGTGACGGGTTTTCTTTTAGGTAGTATTCCAGCGCCTTATTCATAGCGTCAACATCATAGCCCAATGCGCCCCAACTTTCATCGTAGTAGGGCATTTTGTCAACAACGCTCATTCTGGCGGTCATTTCGACCATGCTCCGCTCTTTGTCGGACAGCGCATCCATTGGGTTTTCCCTGTTGACGCAAGCCGCCAGTGATAACAGCAACGCCCCACAGAGAATCGAGAATGTTGCCTGTTTGAATAGATGAAATTTCATGATTGGTTTATCCCTCTTCCATTACTATTATTTTTTGTTTCGTTTGATAAACGCGATTGTGGCAAGAACAATAACAGCGGCCATCACGAGAATGGCCGCGGCGATAAGTGCGCCGCCCAAGCCGCCCATTGTTATAACTTCTTCAGCTGCCCTTGCAGCGACATCTCCGACCGATTCTCCCATATTATTGCGCCTCCGTTTCCTGTTGTATCCTTATTTTAGCAACATTGTTGCCGAGCGAGGCAAGCCAAAGCAAGTGAATTGCGCCAAAGAAACACACAACGGCCACGACGGCGCCGCTGCCTAAGCAAACGGCAAATTCCCGTTCATCAAACCCCCAATTGCCCCACCAAATGAAACCGGCAACCAGCGATAATGGGCTCACAACCAACAACATCTTCGCCAACATCTTCAACACATGGTTTACCTCAAAGCCGTACTCATCATGCCATAGTTTCTTCATGCGCGTTAACCTCTCTTTTGCAATGATTGCATTTATTGAGGCCATTTTATCAGATATAATCCGGAATGTCAACTGTTTGCGAATATTAAAACACCTACTGAGAACATACGGGAGTGTATTCTGTTAGTGGGGGTGATGTTTGCCAATGGTTGACTTTGGAAATAAGCTAAAACAGTTGAGAATCGATAAGGGTTTTTCGCAGACGGATCTTGCAAAGAGAATGAATGTAACCAAAAGCATGATTTCTGCCTATGAAAATTCCATGCGGCTGCCGAGCTATGATGTGCTGTTGAAAATTGTACGGTGCTTCCATGTTTCAACGGATTATCTGCTGGGGGTGTCGGGCAAAAAAATGCTGGATGTGTCCGGCTTGACGGACAGGCAGACGGAAATTATATCGAGGCTGATTGATGAATTTCGTATGCAGGGGTGAGATGCATATCTCCCGCCACATATATACAAGGCGTATACCACTATTGAGAGGTATACGCCTTGTATATATGAAAAGCATGTTGGGTTATGTTTATTCCGCGGCGGCCAAAGAAAATTCGACTTTCCGCGTGTCTGTATCTGCCCGCGCGACGCGCACGGTGAGGGCATCGCCGATGCCGAAGACCTGTCCCGTGTTCTGCCCGGCCAGCCGCATGAGCGACTCGTCAAAGACATAGCTGTCGGGCGGTAGCTCCGCAATGGGAATCAAGCCGTCCACGGTGTTCGGCAGCTCGACAAACACGCCCCACGAGGTCACGCCGGAGATGATGCCGTCGTAGATTTCGTCGATGTGATTCGCCATGTATTCTGCTTTTTTCAAGGCATCCACGTCGCGNTCCGCNGCCTCGGCGCGGCGCTCGGTGGTTGAACATTGCACGCAGGTGTTGGGCAGGCGTTCCCGAAGCGAGGCCACTGCGCTGTCTGTCAGCTCGCCGCAGAGATGCGACTTGATGATGCGGTGAATCAACAGGTCGGGATACCGCCGAATCGGGGACGTGAAATGGCAGTAGTATTTTGCCGCCAGTCCGAAATGCCCCGCGCAGTCTGCCGTGTACCGCGCCTGCTTCATGCTCCGCAGCGCCATGCGCGTCAGTAGGAGGCTTTCAGGCGTGCCCTTTGCGGATTCGAGGAGTGACTGCACAGCTTTTGCGCCGTTGTGCTTGCCCTTCATGCGGTGGCCGAAGCGCGTGGCGAGCAGTGCCAGGTTGTCCATCTTCTCTTCGTCGGGCGCTTCGTGTGTGCGGTAGACGAAGGGCAGCTCCAGCCAGAAGAATGCCTCCGCGACTGTCTCGTTGCAAACGAGAATGCATTCCTCAATCAGCCCCGTCGCGTCGTTGCGCGTCCGCGCCTGTACGTCGATGGCCTTGCCGTTTTCGTCGATGGTGATGTGGCATTCTTTGAGGTCAAAGGAAATGGCATTGCGCTTCTCCCGTTTTTCGCGCAAGATGCGGCTGAGGCCGGCGAGACCTTGGAGCATGTCTGCCAGCGCGTCCGGCCAGTCTGCGGGTTTTGCGCCGCCTGTGATGAAATCGTTCACCTCGTCATAGGTCATGCGCCGCTTGGAATGGATGACCGACGGCACAATCACGTGCGAAACGACATGCCCCGCGCCGTCGATTTCCATGGAGCAGCTTAATGTCAAGCGGTCGCAATCGGGATGCAGTGAGCAGATGCCGTTGGAGAGCGCGTGCGGCAGCATGGGAATCACCCTGTCCACAAGGTAGACGCTCGTGCCGCGCTGCAAAGCTTCCTCGTCGAGCGCGGAATGCGGGCGGACGTAATGCGATACGTCGGCGATGTGCACGTCGAGCTGGACATTGCCATTCGGCAGGGGCTTGAGGGAAATCGCGTCGTCCAAGTCCTTTGCATCCGCGCCGTCGATAGTGATAACGAGGTCGTCGCGAAAGTCGGCGCGGCCTTCAAGGTCTTCGTCGGACACGTTGTCAGGCAT
>JGI994J12354_10003523_pt1 | contig 14552 bp, 11 predicted proteins | sample IntmicLarv3ML3BL_FD_12354 | JGI IMG/M metagenome (IMG submission 12354)
AGGTTCAAGGCGCCATTATTCCGGATATTGCGGGCCTTGATATAAAAGCGGCAAAAGCTTCCCTTAAAGAAGCCGGTCTGGATGTGGAAATTCTGGGAGAAGGGGATACGGTGCGTGAGCAATTCCCCCGAGCCGGCGAGGAAGTCAATATTGGCGCCAAGGTTAAAATATACGCAACGCAAACCAATTGAGTTGGATGTAGAAATTTGCTTGAGCCTAAAGAATATAATTCTATTGAAAACCTATGGCGGTTGTTATAAAATGGTTAGGATTCTTTTTAGTTTATATGTTAATGTAGCTTAAGCTTAATTGCTTTAAACTCAGGATAAAGTACAAATTTTTGCAGGGAGGCATGGTAAATGGAGCTTTTTAAAATGCTTGAAGGGGTTAAGTATGAAATATGCCAAGGCAAGGATGTTGATATAAACCATATTGTAATTGACTCGAGAAAAATTGCTAAAGGCGATATATTTATATGTATAGACGGCCTCAGGATAGACGGACATAACTATATCGACAGTGCCATTGAAGCAGGTGCGGCGGCTGTTCTGGTTGAAAAGGATGTTCGGCTAAACGCTAATGCAACCGTTGTCAGAGTTGAAAATACAAGGGCTGCCATGAGTGTAATGGCAGGTAATTTCTATAATTGGCCCAGCAGGAGCTATAAGCTTGTTGGGTTTACAGGCACAAATGGCAAAACAAGCTCAACTTACTTTCTTGAGGTCATTTTGGATGAAATAGGCCATAAAAGCGGAATCATAGGCACAGTATCCACCAGAGTCGGAGCTGAGCCTGTTGAGACTAAATTTGCCACCAGCACAACCCCAGATCCTGTGGAATTGCAGCAGATATTCGGCGAAATGGCGCATGCCAAAGTTGATGAGGTTGTTATGGAGGTCACCAGTCACGCGCTTGAGCTTAAAAAGGTTGAGGGTCTCGAATTTGAAGTATCTGTTTTCACCAATTTAACTCAGGATCATTTGGATTTGCACGGTTCAATGGAAAATTATAAGCTTGCCAAGGCGGATTTGTTCAGAATCAGCAATGTTTCCGTTGTTAATATAGACAGCGAATATGGTGAGTTCATGGCTGAATGCGCCAAGGGTGAAGTTATTACTTACAGTATAACTAACCCAAGCGATCTTCAAGCTTTGAATGTTGAATATACAAGCCATGGCGTGAGCTTTGACATTAATTACGGGGAAAAATGGCATTTTGATATTCCTATACCCGGCAGGTTTACCGTTTATAACGCCTTGGGAGTTATAGGTGCCGCCATAGGCCTGAAGATTCCCATGGAGTCCATAGTTAAAGCTCTGGGAGGTTTAAAAGGCGTTCCCGGCCGCATTCAAAGTATACCCAATGACAAAGGCATAGGTGTTTTTGTTGACTATTCCCACACTCCCGACAGCTTGGAAAATATTATTACTTCTGTCAGAGAGTTCACAAGCGGCAAAATTATATCAATATTCGGCTGCGGCGGTGACAGGGACAGAATCAAGCGGCCTATTATGGGCGATATTTCAGCTAGGCTCAGCGATTTTACCGTAATTACATCGGATAATCCGAGAACGGAAAATCCTCAAGCTATAGTTGACGAAATAGAAACCGGAGTAAGCCCCGTTACGGACAAATATATTAAGCTGACCGACAGAAGGGAAGCCATATATTATGCCGTAAACATGGCCGAAGCCGGGGATAGCGTTATAATCGCCGGAAAAGGCCATGAAAGCTATCAAATTTTCCCGGATAAAACAATTCATTTTGATGATGCCGAAGAAGCTGCTGATGCTTTGGCGAAAAAGGAGTAGTATGAAGAAATTTTCATTAGGAGAAGCGGCCTTTGCCATTGGCGCTCAATTATTTAATGCAGATAGCAGGACAATTATAGAAGCCGTAGGTACGGATTCCAGAAATATTGCAAAAAACAGCCTGTTCGTAGCCGTAAAAGGTGAAATTTTTGACGGCCATGAGTTTTGCCGCAGCGCGGTGGAGGCCGGAGCTATTTGCGTTTTAAGCCATGAAAAGCTGGATGATGACATACCCCATATTTTGGTAAGCGATACGAAATATGCTTTTTTGGATTTGGCAAAATGGTATTTAGAGCGCTTTAATATACCCGTTGTGGCAGTAACCGGCAGCGTTGGCAAAACCACCACAAAGGACATGATATACAGCGTTTTATCTCAAAAGTACAATGTGCTTAAAAATGAGGGCAATTTTAATAACGAAGTCGGTATGCCCCTGACCATATTCAACGTAGATGATTCCCATGAAATCGCCGTGCTTGAAATGGGCATGAACAGCTTCGGTGAAATTCATAATCTCTCAAAGGTGGCAACGCCGGAGGTTTGTGTGATTACCAATATAGGCAATGCTCATATAGGTAAACTGGGAAGCAAGGAAGGGATTTTGCAAGCTAAATCGGAGATATTCGACTTTGCCGATAAAAATGCCGTTGCCATATTAAACGGCGATGATGATTTGCTTAAAAGACTTTCCCACAAAGCAGGCTCAACATTGTTTTTCGGCACGGACGAGGCCGCTTTTTGTCGAGCGAGAAAGCTTGATGATTTAGGCATCAGAGGCAGTATTTGGCGGGTTTATATGGATGGGGATAATTTTATGATAACTATTCCGCTTCCGGGGGATTATCTTATATGCAATGCTATGGCGGCCATTTGCACAGGCAAGCATTTTGGAATCGATAATGAAAGCATTGCAAATGCCATAAAATCCTTCAAGCCGTCTAAGAACCGTATTGACTTAATCGAGATAAACGGCAAAACCATTGTAAATGATGTTTATAATGCAAGCCCTGTTTCCATGAAAGCCATGATAGATTCACTTAGCCATTCGGAAGGGCGTAAGGTTTGCATATTAGGCGATATGCTTGAACTTGGCGAGGATAGCGCAGCTTATCATGAAGAAGTCGGCGCATATGCCGGTCAAGCAAAAGTTGAGCTTCTTCTTTGTACGGGAGAGTTCGCGCATATTTATGAAAAAGCCTATAAAAACGCTTCCGGCAAAGCTTGCGTGGTATTTGACAGCGTGGAAAGCCTTATGGAAGAAGCCGCAGGCTATATAGAGCATGGGGATATTGTTCTTGTAAAAGCTTCCAGAGGGATAAGGCTTGAACGCTTAGTTGACAAACTTAAGAGGTGCTTGTAATGAATGGTGACTTCAAAACGGCGATTATAGCAATATTCATAGCCTTCGCCGCCAATATATTTATATGCCCGTTGTTTATACCATTTTTGCATAGGTTGAAATTCGGGCAAAACGTAAGAGATGACGGGCCTCAAACTCATTTGAAAAAAGCCGGAACCCCCACAATGGGCGGCTTGGCCATATTAAGCAGCTTTATTATTTCATCGCTTTTCTTTCTTAAAGGTAATAATGAGGCTGTATTGCTTGTTCTTACAACAATGGGCTTCGGCTTCATAGGCTTTATGGATGATTATACCAAGGTTGTGAAAAAGAGATCGCTTGGCCTTACGCCGATGCAGAAGATTATTATGCAGCTCATAGTATCCTGTGCATTTTTATTTTTCTTAATGAAAATGGATAACCCGGCGGATAGCTATAAAATGATTAAAATTCCTTTTTTCGGCTTTAGCTGGGATATGGGAATATTGTTTTACCCCTTTGCCGTTATTTTTCTTATAGGCTTCGACAATGCCGTTAATCTTACTGATGGGTTGGATGGCCTTGCCTCCGGAGTTACGGCGCTGGTTGCGACGTTTTTTATATTCGCTTCGCAAGCGGCAGGCAGCGGAATATTGCCTATTACAGGCGCTGCTGTAGGCAGCCTAATGGGCTTTTTGATATTTAACACATATCCTGCCAAGGTTATGATGGGTGATACGGGAGCTTTGGCATTGGGCGGCTTTGTGGCTGCTGCGGCTATTATGCTGAAATCGCCGCTATTCTTGGCTTTGGTGGGCTTTATATATGTTGCGGAGGCCGCCTCCGTTATTATTCAGGTGCTTTACTTCAAAGCCACGAAGGGTAAGCGCTTCTTTAAAATGGCGCCCCTTCATCATCATTATGAAGTTAAAGGCGCAAGTGAAACAACAGTGGTCAGCGTATTTTATATTGTTACCGCCATGCTCTGTTTAGTGGGCTATTTGGCGGGAGGAGTAAATTAAAAAGGAATGATTGCCATGGATTGCAAAAATAAAAACATACTCGTATGCGGCATAGCCAGAAGCGGCGTTGCTGCGGCTAATTTGCTGGCGGAGGAAGAAGCCAATGTTATTCTGGCGGATATTAAGCCTGCGGATAAGCTTCAAGACATGCTGGATAAAACAGACAAGAGAGTAAAAATAATCACAGGTAGAAATCCGGAGGAAGAAGTTCTAAAGCAGGATTTAATTGTTTTGAGCCCCGGAGTGCCTGCGGATTTGGAATATATTGAAAAGGCTGGAGCGGCAGGTGTTCCGGTAATAGGTGAGTTTGAGCTGGCAAGCTGCTTCTGCAAGGCTCCTATAGCGGCCGTAACCGGTACAAACGGTAAAACTACCACAACCGCCATGCTTTATGAAATTGCGAAGGACTATAATCCCATGTCCGAAGTTGTGGGCAATATAGGCATTGCCTTCAGCGAAAAGGCAAAAGGCATTTCGGCGGAAGGTATTTGTGTGGCAGAAGCTTCCAGTTTCCAGTTGGAAACAATCGAAACTTTTCATCCGAAGGTTGCGGCAATCCTTAATTTAACCCCTGATCACTTGGATAGGCATAACGGCTTTAAAAATTATGTTGATGTAAAATCGAAAATTTTCGACAATCAACAACAAAAGGATTTTCTTATTTTAAATTATGACGATATAAATTGTAGAGAACTAGCCGAAAGGGCAAAATCAAAGGTTTTGTACTTTAGCAGGAGTATTTTTGATATTTATGGAATATATTTAAAAGATAATATTTTTTATCTGAACATAGATGGGCAATCCAAACAATTATTCTCTGTTCATGATTTGAATATTGTTGGTAACCATAATTATGAAAATACCATGGCGGCGGTGCTTATGGCTTATTGCATGGGCATACCAATGGAGAGCATAATTGCAAGCGTTAAAAACTTTCATGCTGTGGCCCATAGGATTGAATATGTGAGAACCGTAGCCGGTGTGGAATATTATAATGATTCCAAGGGAACCAACCCTGAATCGGCCATTAAAGCCATTGAAGCTATGGATAGGCCCATATTTCTCATTGGAGGCGGCTATAATAAGGGTTCTGATTTCAGCCTCTGGGTAAAAAGCTTCAAAAATAAAGTTAAAAAGCTTTATATAATAGGTGAAGTTTCGGATATTCTTGAAAAAACCTGTTTAAATCATAAATTCTATGATTATGAAAAAATTGACGGTTTCGAAAACGCGGTTTTAAAAGCCGCTGAGGAAGCCAAAAATGGCGATGTAGTTTTATTGTCACCGGCTTGTGCCAGTTGGGATATGTTTGAGAGCTATGAAGTGCGCGGAGAGCTTTTTAAAACAATAGTGAATAATTTGGCATTATAGCGCAACAAAGTTTTTAGGTAGTTTTGGGAGGTGTTTTTATGCAGGGAAGCAGCGCAAGACAGAAGATTCAAGGCGAAAATGCTTTGGCAAAACCGGATTTTAAAGAAAACAGCAAAAAAAGATCAACTTCTGTTGAATATGTTGATGTTGTTAATATGGATTACACTTTGCTTATAACGGCAATTCTACTTACATTGTTCGGTATTGTAATGGTTTACAGCTCAAGCTACTATACGGCTTCAACAAGCGCCGCGTTTGGTTATGATATGTTTGGCCCTGTTAGAAGTCAGATTATGGCGGCAATAGTCGGCTTTGCGGCAATGCTGCTTATTTCATCTCTCAGTTATAGTAATGTTTTGCGTATGTTTACGATTCCCGCATATGTCGGGGCGATTGTTTTACTTATTTTAACCGCCAAGTATGGGGTGGAAGTAAACGGCGCAAGGCGTTGGATAATTTTACCGATTATAGGCCGTTTTCAACCTTCGGAAGTGGCTAAAATAGCAATAATCATGGCCATGGCTCACATTATAGACTATAAAAAAAGCATGGCAGATAATTGGGTGGGAATAGCTAAGTTGGGAGCGCTTATAGGCATCCTTGCCGCGGTAATAGGCAAGGGCACCAACAACTGGAGCTCCGCTATTTTAATTTGTATTATAGGCTTCGGTACTATTTTTGTTGCAAGTGCTAAAACATGGCCATTTGTAGCGGCCGGAACAGCGGCGGCAAGCGGCTTGGCGCTTTTTCTTGCTCTGGGCGGCGATGCTGTCAGAAGCGGAAGGTTCAGCGCATGGCTTGATCCTTTCAGCGACCCTACGGATAAAGGTTTCCAGATTGTTCAATCTCTTTTTGCCATAGGTTCCGGAGGGATGTTTGGCTTAGGCCTCGGCCAAAGTCGGCAGAAGCTTGGATTTATTCCCGAAGCGCATAATGATATTATTTTTTCTGTAATTTGTGAAGAACTTGGCTTTATCGGCGCGATTTTGGTGCTGTTTTTATTCGGAGTTTATTTATGGAGGGCCATAAAAATAGCTTTAAATGCAAAAGATCTGTACGGTTGCCTTTTGGCTACCGGCATAGCGCTTATGGTAGGCTCGCAGGCTCTTATTAACATAGCCGTTGTAACCAATTCCATGCCTAATACAGGCGTTCCGCTGCCGTTTATAAGCCATGGAGGCACATCGTTGGATGTTATGCTGTTTTGCACGGGTATATTGCTCAATATTTCCCGCTTTCAGAAGGCCAATTGACAGGGCGAGGCGGGGATTGAAGTAATTAATATAAAAAAGACTTAATGCCATATGCGGGTTAAGTCTTTTCTTTTTTGAAGAATAGCGGCATTTTTGCCAACAGAGGCATTTGCATGGTATACTAAAGTATGTTCACACTCAAAACAAGAAAAATTGTGACAGATTGTTATTAAGGGGAATCTATATGAACGGCAATGATTTATATAAAATCTGGAAAGAGGAAGAAGAAGCTGCTTTTCAAGGATGGGACTTCTCAAGGATTAATCCGTATATTAAGGAAGAACCCTTGACCTGGGATTATAAGGGAATTATTTTGAAGCATCTAAAACCCCATATGCGGCTTTTGGATATGGGTACAGGCGGCGGTGAATTTTTGCTGACTCTTAATCATCCGCACAAAAATACTTTTGTGACGGAAGGCTATGAGCCCAATTATCAGTTGTGCCTTGAGAAATTAGCGCCTTTGGGAATAACCGTAAAGCCTTGTTCTGACGGCGCGGCCCTGCCTTATGATGATAATTTTTTCGACATTATAATAAACCGCCATGAGTCTTATTTGGTGGAGGATATTTATAGATTACTAAAGCCCGGCGGCCTGATTATAACCCAGCAGGTAGGTGGGGATAATAACAGCATTATTTCCAAAAAGCTGATTAAGGGCTTTGCAAGCGAGTTCCCCGATTTTGATTTGGCCCGTGAAGAAATAAAATTTCGGCAGGCGGGGTTTGAAATTTTTTATAAAAATGAATTTTATTCAAAAACACTTTATTCTGATGTAAAGGCGATTGTTTATATGGCTAAAATTCTTGTATGGGATTTTCCGGGCTTTTCTGTTGATAAATGCTTTGATGAGCTTCTCGCCTTGCAGCAGGAGCTTGAAGAAAACGGATTTGTAGAAGGCAATGAGGTTCGCTTTATTATCTGCGCCAAAAAGGGTGATTAATATGCTGGATGAAGACTTTTACAACAATGTTTATGATATAGTTGAGGCCATACCGGAAGGCAAAGTGGCAACCTATGGCCGCATTGCCAGAGCATTGGGCAGGCCGCAGAATTTCAGAGCCGTTGGCCTCGCAATGAAGAAGGCCCCTAAGCATCGAAATTTGCCTTGTCACAGAGTCGTAAACTCCAAAGGTGAACTTGCGCCTCATTATGTTTTCGGTGACAGGGAGGAGCAGAAATTTAGGCTTCTGGAGGAAGGTATCAGTTTCAAAGATACATATATTATTGATATGAAAAAATGCCTTTGGCATGAATTGTAGCCCAAAGGGATAATTTAATTATAATTTCCTTGCCATAGGCCGCGCTTTTATTTATAATGTAGTGTGGCAATAAAACAAATGCAAGGTTCTCAATATAAGGGGGAAGCGAAATGGTAAAAGCAATTGTAGGAGCTAACTGGGGCGATGAGGGTAAGGGTAAAATTACCGATATGCTGGCTGAACACTCGGATATAGTTGTGAGATTTCAGGGAGGCAGCAACGCCGGCCATACAATAATAAATGAGCATGGTAAATTTTCGCTTCACCAGCTGCCAAGCGGCGTTTTCCAGCCGGATACCACCAGCGTAATATCTAACGGGGTTGCGCTTAATCCCGCATATTTGGTGAATGAAATTAAATCCGTAACAGATAAAGGTATTGAGTTTAATTTGAAAATTTCCAACCGTGTAGGCATTTTGGCACCTTATCATGTTCTTTTGGATACTTATGAGGAAGAACGCCTTTCGGATAAAAAATTCGGCTCTACAAAATCAGGCATAGCGCCTTTTTATGCGGATAAATATGCACATGTTGGCTTTCAGGCATGGGAGCTTTTCCATGAAAGCATATTGAAGGATAAAATAGATATGCTTTGCGATAAGCTTGATGTTATTATGGTTCATTTGTATAAGAAAGACCCCATTAACCGTGGGGAGCTTTATGACACATTATCATCATACGGGCAAATGATAGAAAAATATCTCTGCGATACCTCTGCGTTTTTGCAAAATGCGCTGGATGATAATAAAACTATTCTTGTTGAAGGCCAGCTTGGAACTTTAAGAGATATTGATCATGGCATTTATCCATATGTTACATCTTCCAATACAATTGCGGGATATTCAACGGTAGGCGCAGGCATACCTCCTAATTCCATAAAAGATATTATTGCGGTTACGAAAGCTTATTCCAGCTCAGTTGGAGAAGGCCCGTTTGTAACGGAGCTTTTCGGTGAAGAAGCTGAAGAACTCCGCAAAAGAGGCGGAGATGCCGGAGAATACGGCGCAACCACAGGCCGCCCAAGGCGCGTAGGCTATTTTGATGCAGTTGCCACCAAATACGGCGCAAAGCTTCAAGGCGCTACGGAAATGGCCATGACCTGCTTGGATGTTCTGGGTTATATGGGGGAAATTCCCGTATGTACCGATTATGATATAGAAGGCGAGATAGTTAATCGCTTTGGCGTTACGGAGGAACTCTATAGAGCCAAGCCTGTATATACAATGCTTCCCGGCTGGGAATGTGATGTCAGGGGCATAAGGGAATATTCAAAGCTGCCGGATAATGTGAGAAGATATGTTGAGTTTATAGAAGAAAAAGTCGGCGTTAAGCTTACAATGGTTTCTAACGGCCCAAGGCGGGATGAAATTATTTATCGTTAAATTAAAAAAGTGGCATATGCCACTTTTTTAAGCTTAGACCGAGAGAAATATTCTGTTTGTGAATTCTTTGTGAATTTTAATCCTTTGTTATGACTATGCTAATAATAAATTGATATAATAATCTGGCGCGTCTTAATTTAGAAAAAGCAATATTATATAGAAATACATTCCTTTTGAAAGGGGGATAATTTTGGACAATAAGAATGATAAGGATAATAAGAAAAACAGCGGAAATGATCCCAAAAATAATAACGGTTTTAATATTTTCAACATGCTGATTATAGGCTTGGTTTTGACTGTTCTTATTCAGCTTGCGCTGACGAGCTTCTCCGAACGCGCCGAGAAGGAAATTACTTTTAATGCCTTTTTGGATCTTATAGAAGGCGGCTTTGTTGAAAGCGTTGAGATTCAAAGCGACAGATATATTATTTCCGTTTTGAAGGGCGCCGATATGGAGGCGGTTAGAAGTATAGCCGAGCCGGAGCCGGAAATATTAGCGGAACTGGCCAATGAAAATACCGAAGGGGAAGGGAGCTCTATAATTTCGGGCTCAGCATCCAATAATCCATACCGCAGGCAAGCCAAACCGGATGATATAACATATTATACAGGGTATATTCCATATCCAAACCTTGAAGCGCGCATGTATGAAAACGGTATAAGTTTTGTGAAACATCCTGCTAATCAAAATTATGTACTAAGTGTAATTGTGGAATGGGTACTTCCCGTTATTTTGATTTATGGTATGATGACGCTTGTTATCCGCAGCATGTCCAAGCGCATGGGCGGCGGAGGTATTATGGGCATAGGCAAATCCAACGCCAAGCTCTATAATATGGAGAAAGCCACAGGTATTTCTTTTGATGATGTCGCAGGGCAAGAAGAAGCCAAGGAATCTTTGAAAGAAATTATAGATTATTTGCATAATCCCGAGAAATACTTGGCAATCGGGGCTAAGCAGCCTCGCGGTGCCTTGCTGGTAGGCCCTCCGGGAACGGGTAAAACCCTTATTGCCAAAGCCGTTGCAGGCGAGGCGGATGTGCCGTTTTTCTCGCTGACAGGCTCGGAGTTTGTTGAAATGTATGTAGGCGTGGGCGCTTCAAGGGTTCGTGACCTTTTTAAGCAGGCCAATCAGAATGCCCCATGTATTATCTTCATAGACGAGATAGATGCCGTAGGTAAAAGCCGGGATAATCAGTTTGGTTCCAATGATGAGCGCGAGCAGACATTGAATCAGCTTTTGTCTGAAATGGACGGGTTTGATACCTCCAAGGGTATCGTAATTTTGGCAGCCACTAACAGACCGGAAATTTTGGATAAAGCCCTCCTTCGCCCGGGCCGTTTTGACAGGCGCATTATTGTTGAAAAGCCTGACCTTATCGGAAGGGAAGCTATTCTTAAGGTTCATGCAAAAAAAGTTTTGCTTGATGAAGATGTTAATTTGAATAAAATCGCTTTGGCAACCAGTGGCGCTGCCGGTGCCGATTTAGCAAATATGATTAATGAGGGCGCTTTGCGCGCCGTTCGTGAAGGCAGGAAAAAGGTTAAACAGGAGGATCTTCTTGAGGCGGTTGAAGTTGTCATCGCCGGAAAAGAGAAAAAGGACAGGATTCTTTCCAAAAAAGAAAAGAAGCTTGTTGCTTATCACGAGGTCGGCCACGCGCTGACTTCCGCCCTTCAAAAAAATACCATGCCTGTGCAAAAAATCACAATTGTTCCAAGAACTATGGGCTCCTTAGGCTATGTAATGCTTGTTCCCGAGGAAGAAAAATATCTTATGACCAAGGATGAATTTTTGGCTGAGATAGTAGGGCTTTTAGGCGGCAGGGCAGCGGAGGAGGTTATGTTTAATACAGCTACCTCTGGGGCTTCGAATGATATTGAAAGGGCCACGAGAATGGCGAGGGCCATGGTCAGCCAGTACGGCATGAGCGAGGAATTCGGCGTTATGGGTCTTGAAAGTATTGAAAGCCGCTATTTAGACGGCAGGCCTGTTGCAACCTGCGCTCCCGAAACGGAGGCCATCCGAGATAAAGCTGTTAAGCAGATAATGGATGAATGTTATAGGAAGGCCGTTGATTTGCTTAGCGATAATAAAAATGTAATGAATGCCATAGCCGATTATCTTTTTGAGAAGGAAAATATTTCCGGCGAGGAATTCATGGAGATTCTCAAGGCCAATAAACCTGACTTCGTTGAGAAAAAGCCTGAAGAAGATGAAACGGCTCCCGAAGAAGACGATAAAGCCAATGAGGGCAAAGATAATACAGAAGAAACCGAAGTTCCCAATATAGGTGATACAGACAGCTATACCAAGCGTATGGAGGAAAATAAGGAATAGAGATATTGCCAAATTTCGCTCCATATGGTATAATTGCCAAAAATTCATATTAATGTTTACGGAAAAATAAGGCGCAACGTGTATTCTCAGAGAGCAGGCATTCGGTGCAAGCCTGCAATATGCTTCGCCTGTCCACTTTCCGGAAAGGCCTTGTCCTTTCAGTAATCCGGAGAAATCCGGAAGGCTGATATCCTTTATAATATCATACGAGTGGCCGCATTGCGGCAATTTGGGTGGCAACGCGGAATCTTTCGTCCCTTATGGTGTGGAAGGTTTCGCTTTTTTAATGAGAAGTAATGTATGGGTGGTTGGAGAAATTGGATTATATGCTTAATGAAAACTCGTACTGTAAGTAGGAGGGGTTATCGATGAACGAATTTGACATACAGCAGGAAATGTATCGTAAAGCTATAGAATTTATTAAAAAACGATACCCCGTTGGATGGGGTGGTGCCGCTGTTATGTATACAAAGGATCGCCAATATTTGATTAGTGCGGCACTTGATACGATTGATTCAAATGTTGAATTATGTATAGAGACGGGAGCAATGTGTGAAGCATCTAAATATGATTTGAAAATAACCCACAGTCTATGTGTCGTCAGGAAAAATGAACATAGTGATTTTTGTGTTCTAACTCCTTGTGGGATTTGTCAAGAACGTCTTAGATTTTGGGGTGGTGAGGTTAAAGTAGCGGTAACAATGAGCGATAATTCACTGAAATTTGTTGCACTAAATGAGCTGCAACCGTATCACTGGACAAATGCTTTTTCTGACATTGTTATGTTTGATGATAAACATAATTTATAAACATGGATCGTATTTGCGGAATAGTTTGTCTGCTATTGATATGGGTGGGATAAGTCACAGATACAAGGGAATTATGTTTTGATAGAAATTTAGCGGAGGTTATTCAAATGCAAAGTCCATATGTAGAATGTCCTGTTTATGAAACCGAACATTTCAAGCTGAGGCTTGTTTCATTAACTGATGCAATAGATTTATTAGAGTGTTACTCGGATTCTAAATCACAAAAACTTTTTAATGCAGACAATTGCTTAAGTGATTTTTGTTATTATACGGTTGAAGAAATGCACGCGTGTATAAAAATGTGGATTTATTCCTATAAAACGGAACAATTTATTCGGTTTGCTATTATTGACTCACAAAATGAAAAGGCTATAGGAACAATAGAAATATTTGGAGGCGATGCAGTAAATGATTATACCGGCGTGCTACGGGTAGATATTGCGTCTAAATATGAAACTGAACAATATATACGCGAATTGCTTACTGTTTCAAACCGTTATTTTCATAATCTTTTCCCGGTGAAAAACATAATTACAAAGGCTATTCCGGCGGCCGGAGAGAGAATTAAAGCATTAATAAATTGTGGATTTCAAAAGTATGACGATTCAAGTTTGGATAAACCAAGAATGGATTTTTATATACACACAGCATGAACTTTTGTAATCACCAAACACTACCCATTAAACTCAAAATAAATTTAAATTATATATTAGGAGGATTTTCAAATGATTGATATTAAATTACTTCGCAATGAGCCTGAGGTTGTTAAGGAAAATATTCGTAAGAAATTTCAGGAGCATAAGCTTATTTTGGTTGATGAAGCCTTGGAGATGGATAAAAAATACCGTGATGCCATTCAGGAGGCGGATTCTCTGCGCAACCAGCGTAAGGTGAAAAGTAAGGAAATCGGCGCGCTTATGGCTCAGGGTAAAAAAGAAGAAGCCGAGAGCATGAAGCAGCAGGTTAATGACATAGCGCCTAAGTTGGAAGCCTTGGAGGTTCTTGAACAGGAGCTTTCGGAAAAAGTTAAGGCCATGATGATGAATATTCCGAACATTATCGACCCGAGCGTTCCTCTTGGTAAGGATGATAGCGAAAATGTTGAGGTAGCCCGCTTCGGCGAGCCTGTAACGCCTGATTTCGAGGTGCCTTATCACATAGATATTATGGAGAAATTAAACGGCGTCGAACTGGATGCGGCAAGGCAAACCAGCGGCAGCGGCTTTTATTATTTGAAAGGCGATATTGCAAGGCTGCATTCGGCTATTTTATCATATGCAAGGGATTTTATGATAGATCGCGGCTTCACCTACTATATACCGCCGTTTATGATTAGAAGCTCTGTTGTGGCAGGGGTTATGAGCTTTGAAGAATTGGAAAATATGATGTATAAAATAGAAGGCGAGGATCTTTATTTAATCGGAACCAGCGAGCATTCCATGATCGGTAAATTTATCGATACAATTGTAAAACCGGAGGAACTGCCTCAAGCTTTGACCAGCTACTCGCCATGCTTCCGCAAGGAGGTTGGCGCTCATGGTATTGAAGAACGCGGCGTTTACAGAATTCACCAGTTTGAAAAGCAGGAGATGGTTGTTGTTTGCCAGCCGGAGGAAAGCGCCGAATGGTTTGAAAAAATGCATAAATATTCCGTAGAATTTTTCCGCTCAATGGATATTCCGGTTAGGCTTATTGAATGCTGCTCGGGAGATTTAGCGGATTTGAAAGTGAAAAGCGTTGACGTTGAAGCATGGTCGCCGAGGCAGCAAAAATATTTCGAAGTAGGTAGCTGTTCAAACCTTGGTGAAGCGCAAGCCAGAAGGCTCGGTATACGCGTAAAAGGTGAGAAAAATAATTATTATCCTCACACTTTGAACAATACCGTTGTTGCGCCGCCGAGGATGCTTATAAGCTTCCTAGAGAACAATTTAAATGCCGATGGCTCCGTTAATATTCCCGAAGCCCTTCGCCCATATATGGGAG
>JGI994J12354_10003524_pt1 | contig 14551 bp, 9 predicted proteins | sample IntmicLarv3ML3BL_FD_12354 | JGI IMG/M metagenome (IMG submission 12354)
GGCGCCCGCCGCCTCCCCGAACGCTTCGAGCATGGGTCTGGGAATGTTGGCGGCGGCTCTCGTTACCGGTATGTCCGGGATCGGCGGCGGTATCGCCGTAGCCGCGGCAGCTCCGGCTGCCATCGGCGCCACCTCAGAGGATCCCAAAAACTTCGGTAAATCCCTGATTTTCGTGGCCCTCGGCGAAGGCATCGCGCTCTACGGACTGCTGATGTCCATTTTGATCTGGGCGAAATATTAATACCAAACGACAAGGAGGTCTCTCTCCATGCGTTTTCATTTAATCAGCGACAACATCGACACCATCGTCGGTATGCGGCTGGCGGGAATCGACGGAGATCTTGTCCATGAGAAAGCCGAAGTCCAGGCGGCGCTGCGCGAAGCGGTAGAGCTTCCCGACGTGGCCGTCATTCTCATGACCGAGCGTCTGGTGGATCTCTGCCCCGACCTTGTCTACGACCTGAAGCTCAACCGTAAGCGGCCCCTGATCGTAGAAATCCCCGACCGCCACGGCAACGGCCGCACCAAGGACTCCATCAGCCGTTATGTGCGCGAGGCCATCGGACTGAAATTATAGAGGTGATTTTTTTGGCAACAACCGATGAAAAAGTGAGCAAATTCTTATCCGCGATCACCAGCTACGCCGAAGAACAAAAGCATTCCATTCTGGACGAGGTGGAGGCCTATAAAAAGACGGAGCTGGACAAGGCCGAATCGGAGGTCCTGCAGGGCGCCCATCAGCTGATCCAGAAGGAAACCGCCGAAATGCGGAGCAATATCGGCCGCGAGATGTCCGCCCGTGAAATGGACAGCCGGCGCGCGCTGCTGACGAAACGTCAAAAGATCACCGACGAGGTTTTCAGCCGGGCGAAAGAGAAATTGATCGCCTTCACAGGCTCCCCCGAATATGCCGCCTATCTGGAAAAATCCGCCGAAGAAATCAGGAAAAAGCTGCCCGGGGAAGACACCGTCCTCTATGTAAAGGAAGGGGATCTCTCCTTCCGGGACACGCTGCAAAAAGCCTTTGGCCGGCCCTGTCCCGTAAAAGCCGACGACTCAATCGCCATCGGCGGAGTCAAGGGCGTCAGCCTGAACAGCAACCTCATCGCGGACAATTCCCTGGACGAGAAGCTTCAGAACCAGCGCGAATGGTTCGCGCTGAATTCCGGCCTGTCCGTTATAAACTAAACCGGCCTGGGAGGAGATGACAGCTTATGGAAAAGCAGAATACAATTTTCGGAATCAACGGGCCGGTTGTCACCGTATTAAATTCCACCGATTTTTCCATGATGGAAATGGTGTATGTGGGAAAACAGCGTCTGGTCGGCGAGGTCATCGGAATCTCCGACCGGAAAACCACGATACAGGTCTATGAGGAGACCACCGGCATCTATCCCGGCGAACCGGTAGTCACCACCGGAAGCCCCATGAACGTAACCCTCGGCCCCGGAATCCTGGACAATATTTTTGATGGAATTGAGCGCCCTCTTAAAGTGATCGAGGCGGTCAGCGCCTCCTCCTTCATCAAGCGCGGCGCCGACGTCTCTCCGCTGGATGAAACGCGCAAATGGGACGTAACACTAACCGTCAAGGCAGGGGACGCCGTTTTTGGCGGCTCCATCTACGCCGAGTGTCCCGAGACTCAGATTATAAAGCACAAAATGCTGATCCCCCCCACCCTCAGCGGCAAAATTGTGGAAGTCAAGCCGAACGGCGCTTACTCCCTCAACGACACCGTCGCCATATTGGAGGACGAGCAGGGCGCGCGCCACAATCTGACGCTGTGTCAGAAATGGCCGATCCGCCGTCCGCGGCCGGTCAGGGAACGCCTGCCCGCGTCTGTCCCGCTCATCACCGGACAGCGGATTATCGACACCCTCTTCCCCGTCTCCAAGGGCGGCACCGCCGCCATCCCGGGCGGATTCGGCACGGGAAAAACCATGACCCAGCACCAGCTGGCCAAATGGTGCGACTCCGATATTATTGTCTACATCGGCTGCGGAGAGCGCGGCAACGAGATGTCCCAGGTGCTGGAGGAATTCACCGAGCTGGTTGACCCGAAATCGGGACGGCCGATGACCGACCGCACCGTTCTCATCGCCAACACCTCCAATATGCCTGTCGCCGCCCGCGAGGCCTCGATTTATACCGGCATTACGCTGGCGGAATATTACCGGGACATGGGCTACCATGTGGCGGTTATGGCCGACTCCACCTCCCGCTGGGCGGAAGCCCTGCGCGAAATTTCCGGACGTCTGGAGGAGATGCCCGCCGAGGAGGGCTTCCCGGCCTACCTTCCCTCCCGCCTTTCGGAATTCTATGAGCGCGCCGGAATGACCGAGACGCTGAGCGGCCAACCAGGTTCGGTCACCGTCATCGGCGCCGTATCGCCTCAGGGCGCGGACTTTTCCGAGCCGGTCACCCAAAACACCAAGCGCTTCACCCGTTGTTTCTGGGCGCTGGACAAGGCCCTGTCCTATGCCCGCCACTATCCGGCCATCAACTGGATGACCAGCTACAGCGAATATTTTACCGACCTCGACCGGTGGTATACGAAAAACCTGGGTGAGGAATTTGTGGACTGCCGCCGCCGGATCAACCTGATCCTCCAAGAGGAAAACAAGCTGATGGAGATCGTAAAGCTGATCGGCGCGGACGTTCTCCCCGACGACCAGAAGCTGATCATTGAAACCGCGCGGCTCATCCGGGTCGGCTTCCTCCAGCAAAACGCCTTCCACGCGGACGACACCTTTGTCCCGCTGGAGAAGCAGATGAAAATGATGCAGATCATCCTTTTTCTTCACAAAAAGGCCAAGTCGGTGGTCGCCGCCTCCATTCCCCTCTCCCGAATCGCTGAACAGGGGCTTTGGGAAAAGCTGATACGAATGAAATATGACATCCCCAACAACAAGCTGGAGATGTTTGACGAATACGAGCGGGAAATCGACACCGCAATTTCCGACATCTTAACCGCGAAACCAACCTTCTGAAAGGACTGAACACCATGATCCTTGAATATATTGGCGTAAAGGAAATCAGCGGCTCTCTCATTGTCCTGGATGATGTTGAAAACGCTTTTTTTGAAGAAATCGTGGAAATCCGGCTGGACGACGGCTCCAAAAGACAGGGGCGTATCGTACAGCTGGACGGAAAGCGGGCGGTTATTCAGGTTTTCGAGGGAACCAAGGGGCTCTCCCTGGTCAACACCCACACCAAGCTGACCGGCCATCCCATGGAGGTCGCGCTCTCCCGGGAGATCCTGGGACGGATTTTTGACGGCGCGGGCCGTCCGATTGACGGCTTGGGCGACATTTTCCCGGATCAGAAAGTCAACATCAACGGAACGCCCATCAATCCCGTCTCCCGCGTTTATCCCCGCAACTTTATCAGCACCGGCATTTCCTCCATCGACGCCATGATGACGCTGATTCGCGGGCAAAAGCTGCCGATTTTCTCCGGTTCGGGCATGAAGCACAATGAATTGGCCGTACAGATTGTCCGCCAGTCCAAAATCGCCGAGGAGGAGGGCGCCGAATTCGGCGTCGTCTTTGCGGCCATGGGCGTCAAAAATGACGTGGCGGACTATTTCCGCCGCTCCTTTGACGAGTCGGGTGTTCTCCAAAAGGTCACCATGTTCTTAAACCTCTCCAATGACCCGATCATTGAGAGAATTCTGACGCCGCGCTGTGCGCTGACCGCGGCCGAATACCTCGCCTTTGAGCAGGGAATGCACATTCTGGTCATCATGACCGACATGACCTCCTATGCCGAGGCGCTGCGCGAATTCAGTTCCTCAAAGGGCGAAATCCCCGGCCGTAAAGGCTTCCCCGGCTACCTCTATTCCGATCTGGCCTCTCTCTATGAGCGGGCCGGAATGGCCAAGGGAAAAAGCGGCTCGGTCACCCAGATTCCGATTTTGACCATGCCCAACGACGACATTACCCATCCGGTTCCCGATCTGACTGGTTATATTACCGAGGGACAAATTGTACTGGATCGGACATTGGACGGTTCCGGCATCTATCCGCCGGTCGCGATCCAGCCCTCCCTTTCCCGTCTGATGAAGGACGGAATCGGGGAAGGCTATACCCGCGCCGACCACTCTCCCTTGGCCAACCAGCTGTTCGCCTCCTACAGCAAGGTACAGGACGCGCGTTCCCTCGCCTCGGTCATCGGCGAAGAGGAGCTTTCGGCGGTGGATAAGAAATACATTGAATTTGGCCGGAAATTTGAAGCCCTCTATCTCAATCAGGGGTTCGATGAAAACCGCGCCCTCGCCACCAGCCTGGATCTGGGCTGGAAGCTCCTTTCCATGCTGCCGCGCTTCGAGCTGGACCGCCTGGACGGAAAGCTGCTGGATCAGTTTTATAAACCGGAAAATGAAGCGCAGGAAAACGCGACGGCCTGACCGGCTGTGGGATAAGAGGTGAATGGGATGGCGGATAACACAGTCCCGACGAAGGGCAATCTTCTGACAACAAAAAAATCCCTTGAGCTGTCCCGCGTGGGGTACGAGCTGCTGGATCGGAAACGGAACATCCTCATCCGGGAAATGATGATGCTGATGGACCGCGCCACCGACATCCAGGACGCAATTGACTCCACCTACAACGCGGCCTACCAGTCCCTGCAGCGCGCCAACATTATGCTGGGCATCTGTGATGAAATTTCCAAAACAGTTCCCATCGACAACAATCTCGCCATTGATTTTCGCAGTGTCATGGGCGTGGAAATTCCCATGGTCACCCTGAAGGAAACCCCGCCCTCCCTCCATTACGGCATCAACACCACCAACGCCTCGCTGGACGAAGCCTATCTTTCCTTTAACCGGGTGAAAAGCTTAACCGCGAAGCTGGCCGAGGTAGAGAACAGTGTCTACCGTCTGGCGGACGCGATCATTAAAACACAAAAACGCGCAAACGCCTTGAAAAATATCATGATTCCGCGTTTTAAAGAGACCGTGAAATTTATTACGAGCGCACTGGAGGAAAAAGACCGGGAGGAGTTTTCCCGCCTGAAGGTCATCAAAAACAAAAAGAATCGCGAATAATGGAAAATGATCTGTAAATACTAAGTTCCGCGGAGGTTTCTTCGCGGAACTTTTTGTTTTTGTAGCTTTTTTCATGAAGTATAAAACTATAGAGAGGTGAATCGTAATGTTGGACAGGCTGGCTCTAATCCTGGTTATCCTTGGCGCCCTAAATTTGGGCGGCATCGGCATCTTCCAGTTCGATACCATTGCATGGCTGTTCGGCGGGCAGGGTTCCGTCATCGCGCGTATTGTCTATGCGCTTTTTGCCATCGCCGGCGTTTGGTGTATTTCCCTGTTGTTTCGGGAGCGGGAAGCAATTGCGGAAAAAGCAAATTTTTAATCCCTCCGAAAAAAACGCGCAAAACGGCACAGTCTGACTCGACTGTGCCGTTTTTATGGTTATTTCCGGGCGTACCGTCAGGACACCGCGTGAAGCAGGACGACCGCCTGTTTTTCCTGTTTCATCATATCCAAGCGCTCCAGCGTCACACGAAGCTGGCTCGGAGACACGGCGTCATATTCCACCGTCAGCAAGACGCTGTCCGCATATTTCATCACACTATACGCCTGCAAGCTCGCCGTCACATTGGTATCGTACAGCAGGATATAGTCGTATTTTTCCTTCGCCCCGAGAAGAAACGCTTCAAAGGCTTCGCTTTCACACGCCTCTTCCAGTTTTGAGCGGTCGGATCCGGCCGAAACCGCGTCCAGCCCCTCTTCCAGGTTTTGTATTTCTATTGTCCCGCCGATTGCGTCCGAAATCCCGTTTTTCTTTTCCAGTTTAAGCTGGTCATCCAATCCCCGGACACCCGAGGAAAGATTCAGCAGGAGCACCGTTTTCCCCTCTCCGGCCAACGCGCGGCCCAGCCCCGACATCGCGCTGTGTCCTCTGCTTTTCTCTCTGCATCCGGCGAGAAGAAGGGTTTTCCCGAAATCGCCGCTGCCAATGATTGTTTTCGCCAACACCTTCCATGTTTTTTGGGGTGTTTTATAGGGGATACTGGCCAGGAAGGGGCGGTCTGTGACCGCTTGGATCTGCTCCGGTTTATAGATCGCGTTGGAAAAGTATTCCGATAGAATCAAAAGCATCAGCACCATTAAAAGTCCCGCTCCCAGCCCCGCCGCGACACAGAAGCCTTTCCCGAATTCTTTCCGCTGAAGCGCCTCCGGACGCGCGGCCATGCTCTCTTGCGCAATCGCTTGGCTGTAGGGGTCTTTGAGCCGGAGCAGATAATGCGGCGGCATCGGCTGGTCTTTTCTGATGAGCTTCATTCCGGCAAGACGCACATAGGTAATGCCCAATTCCTGTTTCAGCCTTTCCTCCAGCTCGCTTTCCATCACCTTTGCTACGGCCCTTGTCAACTCAATATCCTGCGAAAAGACGTGGAAACGGTAGCACATGGAGCCGTATTCGGAAATCTGAACGTCAATGGCGTCATACTCCAGATCCTCTCTATTCACTTCCTTCAAAAGCTGCCGGCGCACCGTAGGCGCGCTGAAATATACATTCATCAGTTTGTGCATCGGTGTGGCCTGTTCTTTGGTCTGATACTGGTAGCCCTCAATCAAAGGGGTTCCGTTCTCATCCTTGGCCTCCGAATAGATTGCGTAACCCGCGAAAAACATGCGGGACGCATAGGAATAGTTCTGTGGATCGATCTCCGCACCCTCCAAAGCAAGAGATTTATTAAAGCTCGCGTTTATGGCGGAAAACACCATCAGACCCGCCATGACAACCGCTGCCACAGCGGCAAAGGTTATGGCATAGGCTTTTCTGCGCCTTCTTATGTTGTGATAATATCGCTTCATCAGATTTCCCATTTTTTATCGTCCTTTCCCTTGCAGCGGTCAAATCCTTTTGGCTCAAAAGCATTACACTTTATTGTACTCTATGCCCATGGTTTGTCAAGCAAATTTCCTCCATTCGCTGTTTTTTCTTTGTCGGATTACATATCGAAGTGTTGCCGGGTGCCGCGCCTCCACCGCCGGAGCAATGTGAACCGCGTTTCCCACAGGCCGATTTCAGAGCTCGGCGACGGGTTAGGCCAAAGCGCAAAAAGCCAGGGAGGTTTTCCTCTTTTTTCACGATATTTCTATCGCAATCGTATATTTTTTTGTTTTTTTGTTTGGAAAGACTATTGACAAACGCCAAATATCGTACTAGTATACAAAATAGAAGTGGTTAAAATTGGATTGCGGAAATTATCGGGAGGTTTTCCCAAGCCGACAAGTACCTGCCTTCGGGAGAGGTGTTTGTTTGGCGCAGGTTTTTTGGCGCGAAGCACGTGCGCGAGCACTTTCCTCATGGAGAGGGAAAACTACCGCCAGCACTGAAAAAATCACCGGAATGAGCGGAGATTCGCGGGGCGCAACCGATTGCCGGTCAAGGTTCCCATGACCGGTGCGCGTGAACACGCGGATTCTTTTGCGGGCTGGCGAGTAAAGATAGACCCTTGTAGCTTCTCTCACAAAGGCAGACGGAAAACATTCCAAAAAGATGGGGTGATTTTGAAGTTAATCGACTATACATTCATATGGAAAGAAGGGGATAATTGCGGATGAACCGCTGGGCCGCCGCTGCTGCCGGGGATCTGTCCGAAGGACAGCCGCGCCTTTTGGTTTTTTAGGCCGCCTAAAATTTCGCAGCCGAGAAGTTCCCAAGAGATTTGTATTGTTTGAGAGGAGAGTTGAAATGAAACGCAAGTCCAAAATTCTGTGCATTATCCTGGCGATTTTACTGGCGTTTTCCTGTGTCCCCGGAATATCCTTGATCAGCTCCGCGAATGTTTGGCCGAACAGTGTTGAACTGAACCGCAGAGCGGCCGGCGAGGGCATCGTCCTTTTGGAAAACAGCGGCATCCTGCCCCTGGCCCAAGGCTCCAAGGTCGCCATGTTCGGCGTCCATCAAACACGCTTCATGCGCGGCGGCGGCGGCTCCGGCGAGGTAAACACGAACTATACGCGTTACCTCCTCCAAGCCATGGAGGACAAGTCGGCTGCGAATAAGATCGTTCTGGACGCTACGCTGGCAGCGGCTTATAGAACCTCCGCGTCCCCCTCGTCTGTTTATTCGACTCAATCTGAGCTTACCTCACTCGGCTCCCCGTCCCAAACCATCGCGGTACACGCAGAAAACGCGAAGAACCGCGGGAATGAGGTAGCCGTTGTGGTTTATGGCCGCAACTCGTCCGAGGGCGGCGACCGTTCCGCCACCGGCACCAACGGCCTTGCCTGGCGCATCCGTACCGCCGAGACCACGATGATGAACGCCATAGCGGCCAATTTCGATAAGATCGTTGTCGTGCTCAACGTGTGTTCGGTTACGGATCTGAGCTGGCTGGACACCTATGGAGATAAAATCAAAGCGGTTGTCTGTCCGTTCCTGCCCGGCATGGAGGGCGCGGATTCCGTGGCCGACGTACTCTGCGGCGACACGAATCCGTCCGGCAAGCTGGTGGATACCTGGCCCAAGAGCTACGATGTCTGGCCGTCCAACGGCAACTTCAGCACCTCCAGCCGCGTCACCTATGTCGATGACATCTATGTAGGGTACCGCTATTTTGAGACCGTTGACCCGACGTACAGCACCGTCCGCTATCCCTTCGGCTACGGTCTCTCCTATACGAATTTCTCCGTCACCAACAAGAGCGCCAGTGTGGCGAACGACAAAATCACCGTCACCGCCACGGTGACCAATACCGGAAGCGTGGCGGGCAAGGAAGTTTTACAGGTCTACGACGAGGCTCCGGCGGGCTTACTGAATAAACCCGCGCGTGAGCTGCGCGGCTTCGAAAAGACCACGCTGCTGGCTCCCGGCCAGTCGGAAACCCTGAACATCACGTTCCCCGTGGGCGACATGGCCTCCTACGACGATCTGGGCGTCACCGGCAAAAAATCCGCCTGGGTCATGGAAGCCGGCGGCTACAAGCTCTTCCTGGGAACCTCGATAAAGGACGCTCGTGAAAACGGAGTACTCTATACCTACAACCAGGCGGACCTCCGCGTAGTCGATCAGCTCACCGAGCAGCTCAAGCCCCAGGTCGCGTTTGACCGCTGGGTTGAGCCGACGCTCTCGACAAAAGGCACGGCCCCCGTCGGCAGCGCGGATCCCGTGGTTCTTTCGGAGACCCAACCGGTCACCTTCAAGGCCAAGGATATCTTCGCCTGCTCTAACGCGGTTCGCCTCGAGTTCGTTCCGGTGACCTATGATCGCGTCGTCACCGCCTTCAACAACAACACCTATCTCGAATATAAGGTGAACGCCCCGGTAGCCGGATCCTACAAGATTGCGCTGGAATATGCAAACGGCAACAGCGCGATTACGACCGGCACCAACGGCGCCCTCTACTTCTCGGTAAACGGTACACAGCAGACCACAAACACCGTTTATGAGGAAAAGACCGGCGACGGCTCCGGCCTGCAACAGTACTATAACTTTGTCTGGACCACCGGCGACTATACGATCGCCCTGCCCGCCGGGGTATCCACGCTGAGACTTACCTCAAGAGGCACCTACGGCAACCTTTTGAACATCAAAATTACACCGCCCGACACAAGCGTTCCCACGATGGAACCCGCGGCTGCGCCCGCCCTCTCCGAAACGTTCGCTGCCGCGGCCCCCGCTGCCGCCCCCATGCAGACGCTCGCGGCCGGCTCGATCTTCCCGTCGGAAGAGGACGCTCCCTATAAACTCCTCGACGTCTATAAGGGTACCATCACAATGCAAGCGTTCCTGGATCAGCTTTCCATGGACGATCTCTACTACCTTGTCCAGGGACACGGCGGTGTCTCTCCCGGCGTAAACACCGGCTCGGTAGGAAGACTATATAAATATGGAATCCCGGGAACCGACACGGCGGACGGCCCGGCCGGCCTGCGCCTGAATAATGTCGGAGGCACCACAGCCTGGCCAACCGGCACCGTAATCGCCTGTACCTGGAACAAGGCACTGGCCCGGGAAATCGGCGAGGCCATCGGCACCGAATATGACATGCACGGTGTGGACTACTGGCTGGCTCCCGGCATGAACATTCACCGCGATCCGCTGTGCGGCCGCAACTTTGAGTATTTCTCCGAAGATCCGTTGGTTACCGGCACGATGGCTCTCTACGAGACCTTGGGCGTTCAGTCGAAGAATGTCGGCGTCACGCTGAAACACTTCTACGGCAACAACCGTGAGGCCAGCCGCTCCACCATCAATACCATCATCTCCGAGCGCGCCTCCCGCGAGATCTATCTGAAGGGCTTTGAGATTGCTGTGCGCGGCGGCGATCCCTGGTCTCTCATGACCTCCTATAACCTGGTCAACGGCCAGGAGACCGCCGAGCTGTACGACCTCAACATGAAAGTTCTGCGCGGCGAGTGGGGCTTCAAGGGCTTCATCGTGACCGACTGGGGCAACGACAGCACCCACTTCAAAGAGGAACTTGCCGGAAACGACGTCAAGATGGCGTCGGGCAATACAGCCAACCTCACCGCAGCCTATAACGGCGGCGTTCTCTCCCGGGATGTCCTGGAGGCCAACGTGGAACGTGTACTGAACGTCATCATGCGTACCACGAAATTCAAGGCGGTCATAGCGGATCCGACGATGCTCGACAGCCTCGACGCAATCACCATTCACAATGTCGGAGAGAAGAAAATCACAGAAATTAAGGCCGCCAAGTTCGCCGCCATCACCGGCGCGGTTCAGACCGAAACAACGACCGATTCCTACAGCCCCGGACTGAACGTCGGCTATATGGACGCCGGCGGAAGCCTCACTTATTACGTGGATGTAAAGGCGGCGGGCCGGTACAGCATGGCCTTCCGTTACGCCGCCAATTCCTCGCCCTATGGCCAGTATACGATTCAGGTCGCAAACAGTCTCCTGGAAGACAATTCGCCCGATTTTAGAACCGCGTTCACCAAGCCTGCCTTTGCCAGCACCGGCGACTGGCAGAACTGGCAAAACTCGGTGTATTACGACATGGGATATTTAGCGGTAGGCGAGCACTATCTCAAACTCAACATTACCGGCGGAGGTTCCAACCTCAATCTCCTCTATTTGCGTCTGGATGACCCGGATGAATCTTTCTACGGCCTCGACATCCAAAAGGCCGGAGGAAATGTTGTCGCGAAGTTCGACGTAATCAATAAGGAAGAGGGAGCGCTGTCCCTGTACGCCCTCCTGGCAATCTATGACGAGTCCGGGAGACTGGTGAATATGTTCGCGGAACCGCTCACAATTGCGGCCGGCGAACAAACCGAGTTTACCTTTACCAAAGGACTGCCCGCCGGATATAGCGCACAGGCGTTTCTATGGAATTCAGCGCTCATTCCGATTCGTGACGCAGCGGGAATCTAAGTACGGTTGCTGAAATTCGTATTGCTGCGCTAGGCTTCTCGACGAATTTCTGTCAACCTGACCTCCCGCCACCGGTATGCTTTGGTTTTTGTTCTCTTTTTGAGCAGCCCGGCCCTTGTAAAAAACAAGGGCCGGGCTGCCTTTTTTTGGCTTTAGCAAAATAAAGTAGGGCCATCCATTCCTTGGCTATTATCGCTCTAATCTTTTCTTGCAATCCAGCAGTGTATAAATGTCAGTAAGCTCTTCGATCGTCATTACATCGAAAAGTACCGGAAAGGTAGGCACTTTTCCCATTGTTTTGGCATCGCAAATCAATTGTTTTGTTTTTTCACTTACATCAGCGCTTAGAATTTCTGTACGATTTTTTTCTTTAAACCAAACGGCCACGCTGAAATATTCATCATAAATATAAAGCCAATAAAGATTTTTCTCTTTTTTTGTCCCTCTCGGCGTTGTCCAAAAGTGCTGTCCTTTTGCAAACCAGGCCTTGTGGGGCGTATACCATTGCCACTCTTGTTCCAGCTCCAAACCGGGTAGGGCGTCTTGAAACGCTTCGTATGCGGTATAGCTATCCCCCAATATTTGTTCCAGCATTTCATTTGTTGGCATTGCTTCGGGGTCCCTTAGCTGTAAGTTTTTGTGGTGATCCATTTCTCATCCTCCTTTTTAACGATTCGTTTTCTCGCCCGGCCCGGGCGGATACTGCTGAAATCTCTCCTCCTTGCGAAAAATCCGCCGCCGCTTCCCCCGCCACGATTGACACGCTTTCCGCAGTGTAGTAGAATAAGCTCAATTGTGAATTTTGACCACAACGCCTGTCAAAATCGAGGTGGCAATGAATGAGCTCACATATAAATTCCAATCTTCCTACTCAACCTATTCCTGCCCTGTCCATCTTTTTGGAGCTGGGCGGGTTAAGACGGATCGGTCTTCCCTCTCTTCAACTGATGTATACCATAACCGGCACGGCCGGCTTAGCCATAAACGGCCTGCGTCATCTGGATCAGGAGGCGGGCAGCATTTGCATCATCAATCCCGGAGAATCCTATGAGGTGACCGGGATGGACAATTTCGCCGCCGTGATTTTCTCGATTCATTTGGACTACTTTATCCGTCTGATGCCGGCGTTGTCCGGGGTCTGTTTTTCCGCCGCCTCCGTCGGCGTGGAACAGGACGATTATGACGCGCTGGCTCTCCTTCTCTCCCAGTCCTTGAAAATATTTTCCGACGATCCCCGGGAAAGTGCGCTGCTGCAAAGCTCCATGGCGCACCGGATTCTCCTGCTTTTATTGAAACGATTCCGGCTGAAATCCTATGGCGGAACCGTTTTCTACCAGACCGAGGACGACACGATCCAAAAGCTCATGGCCTATATCGACCAGCACAGCACGGAAAAGCTGTCTCTCCCCTTTTTGTCCGACATGGTTCACCTCAACGCGCAGTACCTCTCCCGTCTTTTTAAGCGGGAAACCGGCATCACACTGATTCGCTACATCAACCAGGTTCGGGTTCTGAAAAGCGAAAAGGATGTACTGCGGGGCGATCTGTCCGCCTCCGATATCGCAGACAAATGCGGATTTTCAAACGCAAAATCTTTTTATAAAGCGTTTCGCGCTGAATTCGGAAAAACGCCCGGGGAACACAAAGCGGCTATGGCGCAGGAATGGGCCAGCGATCTCAACTTTCATCTCCGCTGTCCCAGCCCGATGTTGTATACCAAGGAACTCGTAAAACAGTTTATCCGCAACCGGGGCGACGCCGTCAATTTTGACGCGCCTCTTTTCGACGGCATCCATTGGGACGCCCCGAACACCAGAGAATACAAAATCACCTGTCCGCTCTCCTCCCGTTCCGGAATCTTTCCCCACAACTGGAGCTATTTTCTGGATTTCGCACATTGGGAGGAATCTCTGCGACAGATGAACCGAACCGCCGATCCTCTCCCGTCCCGGATCTTTGGCCATCTGAACCGCTGGAGTGAGCTTTATTATGAAGATATGGACGGAACGTCCCATTATAATTTTTCGGAATGTGACCGGCTCGCCGATTATTACCTCTCCAAGGGGATGCGCCTCGTGATCGAGATTTTTTTCATGCCGATTCAGCTGGCGCTTTATCCCAACCACCCCTATTTATGGTATGGCAGCATGGGGCCTCCGGAGAACATGAAGAAATGGTGCGCGCTGCTCACCGCCGGAGCGCGTCACCTGATCGACCGTTATGGAACCGACGTTATGACGAAGGCCTATTTTCAGCTTTGGCAGGATCCGACAATCCCCGCCTGCTGGCAAGGGACTCAGCAGGAATTTTGGGATTTTATCGCCTGTACCTGCCGCGCCATCAAATCCGTTGACAGCCGGCTTCGGGTCGTCCTTCCCGGCCTTTATCCGGAAAACATTTCCGCCGAATGGCTCCGTTCCCTCAAGTCGGCTCTTGACCGTCAGGAAACCGCGCTGGATTATATCGGGAACGCCCTTTCTTTTCTGCGGGCCGATCCGGAGAACCCCTCCGATTTCCGCTTTCCGCCGGAATCCGGGAAGGGATATCGTTTGGCGGACAGCGGCTATCCGCTAACTGCCGCGCTGGATTTTAAAGAAAAACTGATACAGGGCGGATTTCAAGCAACGCATCAATTTATCAGCAAAGCCCTGCCCACCGGTCTGCCCCATGATCAGACTCAAAACACCTGTTTTTGGAACGCCTATGTTGTCAAGACCCTGCTCGATCTGGTTTCTATCGGAGCCCCGATTCATTTCGCCGTGGACTGCGCTCCCCTTCCGCCGCCGTTCACGAATCTCTCCGATTTCAGCTTTCTCTCCTCCACGCAGATTTTCCTCCAATCCCGCCTCAACATCTTTCACCTGCTCGACAAGCTGGGGACGCGAATTCTCCGAAAAGGCTCCCACTATCTTCTCACAACACGTGAGGAAACCAAAAGCTACCAGATTCTCTGTTTTAATTATTGTCATTACCGCGCCGATCTTAACCATCCCGACCAGCTTTCTTCTCCCGGATTTTCCGACGGCTATTCCGCCTTCGCGCCGGGCGAATCCGTCCACCTGACCATCACACTCCAAAAGTTATCCGGAACCTACCGTATGAACCGCTACCGTCTGGACGCACAGCACGGTTCGGTCTACGACGCGTGGCTCAAAATCGGCGCGCCGAACACC
>JGI994J12354_10003525_pt1 | contig 14550 bp, 16 predicted proteins | sample IntmicLarv3ML3BL_FD_12354 | JGI IMG/M metagenome (IMG submission 12354)
GGGGGGGGGGTATTTGGTAAAATTGAAGAGAATAGTTTAGGAGCGTAAATTATGAAACTAAAAAAAATCGATTTCAAATTACCAAAAGAGGAAGTGCGACAAATCCATTCAAAGTAATTTAGTTAAAATGACCTTATTTATTAAGGCTTTTTTTTCGTATTAACAAAATAATTCAAATAAAGCACCTAGAATATTAGTGAATAATATGATAATATACTTATATAATAAGAGGGGTATGATTATGAAAAAAGAAATAACTATAACTTTTAATGATAAAACTACTAAGGTATTTCCTAAAGGAACTACCTATCTTGAAGTTAGTAAAACATATCAATCAAAAATGAATAATAAAATTATTGGTGTTAAAGTAAATAATGAAATAATGTCAATGACATCCCAAATAAATGAAAATGAAACTCTTTGTTTTTTTGATGTTAATGATTTAACTGGATATAAAATGTATCAAGCGGGTATCAAATTTGTTTTTGAAGTAGCATTAAAAGAAATTCGTGGTAAAAATAGTGAAGTAACATTCAATCATTCAGTAGCTAAAGGAATGATAGCAGACATTAAAAATGGTTTACCATTCTCTAAAGATGATGTTGTAAAATTAAAAGCAAAAATGTCAGAAATTATTGCTGAAGATCTAATTTTTGAAAAATTAAATGTAACTAAAAAAGATGCAATTTATTATTATCAAAAAATAAATTTATCTGAAAAAGCTAAAAATGCTCATAATGTTCCAAGTAATGTAGTAACATTATATAAATTAAAAGACTATCTTAATTATTACTACACAGAAATGCCATATAGTACTGGTGTATTAGATAAATATGAAATAGCATTCATTGAAGATAATCGTCTATGTTTAATGTATCCAACTCCTCGTAGTAAAGATTCAGTTCCTGAGTATGTTCACTATGGAAATGTAATTAGAACTTTTGATAAAGGAAAAACCTGGTTAGAGAGTCTTAATGTTCCATATCTTTGTGCAATAAATGATATGGTTGCAGAATCAAAAATTCAAGACTTTATCAAAGCTAGTGAAATTGATTATGATAATAAAATACATAATATTGTTGAGCACATTGCAAGAGATGATAAAATTAAATGTATTCTAATTGCTGGACCATCATCAAGTGGAAAAACAACGACAACAATGAAACTTTCACTAAATCTTCTTGCTAGGGGATATGAACCATTAATGATTAGTGTAGATGATTACTTTGTTAATCGAGAAAATACTCCTAAGGATGAAGATGGAAATTATGATTTTGAATGTTTAGAGGCGATGGATACTAAATTATTTAATGAACAAATGTTAGAATTAATTAAAGGTAACGAAGTTAAAACCCCACAGTTCAATTTTATGACAGGCCAAAGAGAATGGACGGGGACCACTAAAAAACTCCAAAGTAATGGCATAATCTTAATCGAGGGATTACATTGTTTAAATGATGAAATGACTCCAATGATTCCAAATGAAACGAAATACAAAATATATTTATCACCATTTATTCCATTGAATCTAGATCGTCATAATTATATTTCTACTACAGATTTAAGAATGATTAGAAGAATGGTTAGAGATAATCGAACAAGAGGAACAGATGTATCTAGCACAATTGGTTATTGGCAAAGTGTTAGAAAAGGTGAAGAAAAAAATATTTTCCCATTTATTCACCAAGCAGATATTATTCTTAATACTGCCCACGCCTACGAGTTAGGCATTCTAAGAGTGCTTGCTGAACCAATACTATATTCAGTACACATTGATTCAGAGTATTATGAAGAAGCAAGAAGACTTATTAACTTCCTTGGTAGTTTTTATCCGATTCCATCATCATACATAGCTGTAGACTCAGTACTTAGAGAATTTGTTGGTGGAAGTTATTTTGATTAATTTAAAAAGAAAGAGAGAAAGAAAATGATAAAAGTAGCAATAAATGGATTCGGTAGAATCGGTAGATTAGCATTTAGAGAAATGATAACAAGTAATGAATTTGATATAGTAGCAATAAATGATTTAACTGATGCAAAAACACTAGCTTATTTAACAAAATATGATACAAACCACAGAAGTTTTCATGAAGATTTAATCTCCTATGAGGGAGATGAAATAATCATAAATGGTAAAAAAAGAATCAAAATATACAAAGAAGTTGATGCTTCTAACTTGCCATGGAAAGATTTAGAAATTGATGTTGTATTTGAATGTTCAGGATTTTATACAGATAAAGACAAAGCTCAAAAGCACATTGATGCAGGAGCAAAAAAAGTTATAATATCGGCACCAGCTAAAGGAGATTTAAAGACAATCGTTTATAATGTTAATCATGATATTTTAGATGGAAGTGAGACAATTATATCTGCAGCAAGTTGCACCACAAATTGTTTAGCACCAGTTATAAAAGTAATAAATGATAATTTTAAAGTCATCAAAGGTTTTATGACAACTGTTCATGCATATACTAATGACCAATCAACTTTGGACGTGCCACATGATAAAGGGATTGAAGCGCGCCGTGGGAGAGCTGCAGCTATGAATATTGTTCCAGCATCAACTGGAGCAGCTTCTGCATTAGGTCTAGTAATTCCGGAATTAAAAGGGAAATTAGATGGAAATGCTTATCGTGTTCCAGTAAGTGATGGATCAGTAATTGATGTAATAGTTGAAATTGAAAAAACTACTAGTATAGAAGAAATAAATAAAGTTTTAACCACTGCTCAAAATGACACTCTACGAGTTACTAATGATCCAATTGTATCAAGTGATATTCTAGGAAAAAGATGTGGATCTCTTGTAGATCTCTTGTGTACAAATGTAATAGAAGTAGACGGAAAGCAACTAATCAAAGTAGTTGCGTGGTATGACAATGAAATGGGATATACTGCCCAAATGATTAGAACTGCTAAAATATTAATGAACAAATAAGTAATCTGAGTGCAAAGCTCAGATTTTTTGTTGCAACTTGCTTAAAAGCAATTTCTAATATACAATTAATTTAACAGATGATGGAGGTTAGCATGAAAAATAAAGTATTAAAAGAAATATATGAAGAAATAAAAAAATCAAAAAGAGTTTTGATTTTATCTCACCAAAATCCTGATGGAGATGCAATAAGTAGTCAATTAGCACTAAGTTTAGTGATTAAAAGAATGGGCATATTAGTAGATATTTTAGCTGTAGATATTCCAAATAATTTAAAAATAATTCCTGGAATTGAAAACATAAAAATGAATACCAATGAGAACTATGATTTAATCATATTAGTAGATGTTTCGCTAAAAAACAGATTAGGAGTTTTTGAATATTTATATGATTCAAGCAAAAAAATAATTGTTATTGACCATCATGAGTTAAAAGTTGATGATGGCATATTGCACTACATTAATCCATCTTTAGCATCAGCAACAATTGCACTATATGAATTCTTTATTGCAAATAATATTGAAGTAGATAAAACACTAGCAACGTATTTATATATTGGAATCCTAACAGATACAGGTGGATTTGCTAATAAAAACACCAATACTAAAACTTTTGAAGTGGCAACAGCTCTATTATCTACGGGCATTAATCATCATGAATTGTATACTGAATATGCACGTCCAGAATATGATATGGCATACTTAATGCTTGAAAAAGAGGTCATAAACAACTTGGAGATAATCGATAACAAAATTGCTTTTAGCTTTTTAAGCAAAGAAATATGCGAAAAATATCATTATGACACTCCAAAAAAATTTGTAAATGTTGGGAAAAATATCAAAGATGTTGAAGTAAGTGTCATTCTAATTGAAGAAAGTGAAACATATCGTGTTAGTATTCGATCAAAATCTAGTATAGATGCAGCCCAAGTTGCTCAAGCATTTAAGGGCGGTGGACATAAATATGCATCGGGTTTTAGGATTAAAGGCGAATATGATACAATAAAAAAATCCATTATAGAAGAAATAAAAAATAATTATTAAATTTACGTAAAGAAAAAAATGAAAAATACACACAAAAAATTGACAACGTACATACAAAATGTTATATTTGTGATAATAAAGGAGTGATATTTTATGAAAGATAAAACTACAAATATCAACATACGTGTAAATGAAGCATTGAAAACAGAAGCAGATATTCTGTTTAAAGAACTTGGAATGAACTTGAGCAGCGCAATAAATTTATTTCTAACTCAAAGCGTTAGAAACCAAGCAATTCCTTTTGAGATAACAAAAGGAAGTAATAAGAGTAGTATAAATATTCAAAGCCAAAATCAATCAAAAGATAATTTTGAAGACTTGCTATAGGAGGACATAAAAATACATGAAACAAAAATTACAAGATATAAAAAATTTGAATGGAAAAAGTGTTGTAGTTCGCTTTGATTATAATGTACCAATAAAAGATGGAATAATTGTTGATTCAAGTAAGATTGACAAATCGCTAGAAACACTTAACTACTTACTAGATCGAGATTGCAAAGTCATAATTTTGTCACATTTAGGGAGTATAAAAACTGAAGAAGATAAGCAAAAAAACACTTTAGAACCAGTTGCAAAATATTTAGAAAACCTCTTAGGTGAAAGCATTTTATTTTCAAAAGAAACTAGAAGTCATAATTTAGAGACAACTATTGCATCAATGGAATTAGGTAAAGTTATATTAATCGAGAATACAAGACATGAAGATTTAAATCAAAAACTCGAAAGCAAAAACAATCCTCAACTTGCCTCATATTGGGCAGCATTTGGTGAACTATTCGTAATGGACGCATTCGCCTCAGCACATCGCGCACATGCCTCAACAGTTGGAATAACAAAATTTATTCCAAGCTGCATCGGCTTTTTAGTACAAAAGGAAAAAGAAATTTTAGATAGTTTACTAGACAATCCAAAAAAACCATTTACTTTAGTAATGGGTGGAGCAAAAACCGATGATAAACTTGAGTTACTAGAAACACTATCTCCAAAATGTGATAATATCCTACTTGCTGGAGGACTTGCAAATACTTGTCTAAAATCACTGGGATTTAATGTTGCATCTTCATTAGTTTCAAAAAATCAAGAAGTTATTAAGAGAACTCAAGATTTGCTTTTAGCAAATAAAAATAAAATAATTTTACCTCTAGATGCAATTGTTGGCAGTACTTATGATGAAAATATGGCTGAATATCGTCTTATTTCTGAAATTCGAACTGATGATAAAATAAGTGATATTGGTCCAGAGACTATAAAAAGATTTGCCGAAATAATTAGGGCAAGTTCAACAATTTTTGTTAATGGAACACAAGGGATAGTTGAAGACAAAAAATTCGCTAATGGAACTAAAGAAATTTTACAATACCTAAAAAAAAGTAACGCAAAAATCATTATTGGTGGAGGAGATTCAGCTTCTGCAGCAATTAATTTTGGGTATGGAAGTGATTTTCAAATTTGTACAGGTGGGGGAGCGTCTTTGCAATATCTTGCTAATGGCACTCTTCCTGGTATTGAAGCAATAGCAGAGGAGAGAAGTTATGAAATACTTGATAGCTAATCTTAAACAAAATAAAGTTTTGAGTGAAATTCAAATTTATGAAGCAGACTTACGAAAAAAAGGTGTTTTTAATCTTAATATTATCATCTGCCCATCCACTCCGTTTTTGAGTGTTTTTCAAGGCAATAATTACAAATTAGGCACTCAAGATGTCTCGATATATCCACAAGGCGCATATACTGGTGAAACAAGTGCTAAACAACTTGCGAGTATGGGAGTAAAATATGCAATCATTGGTCACTCTGAGCGAAGAAAATATTTTATGGAGAACAATAGTATATTATCTCAAAAAATTGCTAATTCATTCGCTCATGGAATTCAAGTAGTTTATTGTATAGGTGAAACAAAAGAAGAATATGAAAACAAAAAAACATATTCGATTTTAGAACAACAAATTGCTTTGGTATTAAATGAATTCACTCGTGAAGAATTAAAAAATATAATCATTGCTTATGAACCAGTTTGGGCGATTGGAACAGGACTAACACCAAATACACAAGAAATTGAAGAAACAACAAAATTTATTAAAAAAATAATCTTAGACTATTATGAATTAGATTTAGCGGTTTTATATGGTGGAAGTGTTGATGAAAACAATATCATAGATTTTGTAAAAATAGCATCATTAGATGGTTTTTTAGTAGGTGGAGCATCCCTAAAAACAGAAAAATTGTTTAGTATGATTGACACCTTCGACAAATGTTGACACACATATACATAACTTTACGTTATTCGACAAAATATTCTCTAGTATTTTGTCTTTTTAATGCTTATAATGTAATTGCGTGCAGTAAAAATACATTATGAGGAGATATTTATGAAAAATAAGATCAATGTTCTAATGGTCGATGACAATAAAAATGCAATTAGAACAGTTAGGGAGTATTTCAGTAAACACGCAGTTATTAATTTAAACTTAGAAGCGCATGATGGTGAAGAAGCTACCAATTTAATCTTCAATCATGAGTCAGAATATGACGTTATCTTGCTCGATTTGATAATTCCAAAAATCGATGGAATGACAATATTAGAAGAAATGAAAGCAAGAGGAATGGAAAAGAAAGTTATTGTCCTAACTAGTTATAAAAAAGAAGAAACGGTAAAGAAAGCTGGTGAACTTGGAATAAGTTACTACATGATGAAGCCATTTTCTAACGAGACTTTAGAAAGAAGAATTCTTGAAATTGCTGATAACAAAGAGTTTAAGGAAGATCCAATCAAGAATAATCTTCAAATAGATATAAGTAAATTATTGCATTCACTAGGAGTACCATCACACATAAAAGGTTATCAATATATTAGAGAAAGTGTCTTCTTAATGTATGCAAAACCAGATATGCTAGGGGGAATAACAAAAGAGCTATATCCCGAAGTTGCAGTTAAATTTGATACAACTGCCTCACGTGTTGAAAGAGCAATAAGACATGCAATAGAAGTCAGTTGGACAAGAGGAGACTACAATTTAATGGAGGAAATATTCGGGCACAGTGTTGATTATGATCGTTCAAAGCCAACTAACTCAGAATTTATTGTTACTCTAGCAGACAAACTTAGATTAGAAAAAATATACACATATGCATAGGCCAAGATATAATCAGGGTCTTTTTTTTCAAAAAAAATATGAATCATAAACAATTCATATAGTATTTTATCTTTTAAAGTGTCCAGAATCATTAATTTGAATGTCATGAAATTTTTCACCATGTGTCAAAATTGAATCCGTAAACAAGCACATATAAATATTTTTTTCATTACTATCATTCAATAGATTTTTGTAATATGCTAACTTATCTTCAGATAAATGATCTTCAAAAATCCATCCATACTGGATACATCTAAGAACCTCTGCATAAAATTGTGTTGTTCCACCATACTGACCAGCAAGCATTCTACTTGGACAATCTTTTTTTTGTTCATAATTTGATGCGTGCTGAATAGCTCTATGAGTTAATACATTTTCCAAGGGAATATCCCATTTTATCATTAAAGTAGCGCTTAGCTTTGCTTGGATATGAATTGATTTATTTCTATCGGTTACTTCATTAACCAATCTTTCAATACCAATTCCCATTAAATTTCCAAGAGTACCTTTACCAGTTTGACTAGTTCGCTCATCATCTGGAATAAATTGCCAAACTTCACTATCAGAAACACAATAATGGTATCCAACGGGCATATTACGCTCTGCATACTGATAAAGTAATTGTTCATAATTATCCATATCTTTAGATTTCGGCGTCTTGCCTAATCCTAAAGAAGTTTCATGAATTACAATATATTTTGGGACTTGCATATTACCAGTTCTATTCACTAAGCCTTTAGGAATAAATCGATTTTCAATTTTAATATCGTCTAAAGGTCTTCTATATACAGAATATTTTTTACTCAAAAAACATCACCAAATTTCATAAAGAAATTATAACACATGAAAAACTATAGCTCAAGAATTGCCATAAAACAGTCATGTAAAACTTGTATAATCTCTCCTTGATAATAGTAACTCATATATGCTACTATTAATAATAGGTGAAGCAAATGAATCAAAATAATGATGTATATCTAAATATACTAAAAACACAAAATCCTGAGTTTGGGGAATTAAAACTTATAAATGAAGTATTATGTTTAGGTGATCAAAACACCATTATTGGTATTCCTTTTTCATTAGAAAAAATCGTTAATCAAAATGAATTTCTTGCCAAAGAAATATCAGAGTTAAGCGCTAAGATGTTCTTTAATATAGTTTTGATTAATCAAAAAGCAACTAAATTATTTGATCCAAAAGATATGGATGAACAAACTACTTCAATGAATAATAACCATTTTGATAGTGCCTATCCAACTAATTATGAATCAGATCAAATAGATACATCAACTGACGAATCATTAGAACCAAAAGTAGAGGCTATACCTATTCATATAGGTGTAAATCAGTACTTCTACTTACTCCAAATTGGTGATCCAACTCCTGAAGAAATGGATATGATATTAGATTTCGATATTTTTATATCTGATTTAATTACATATTCAGAATACTTATCTCCAGAATTGAATTATGTTTTAGATGAATTTCGAAACATGATGGAAAAATATGAAGTTTATAAGGAAAATCTCAACCAACTTCAGATAAACAGTCTAAAGAAATACTATGAACATTTAGGCCTAAAAGAGTTGTACCTTGAGAAAAAAAATGCGCAATCAAAAATTAGAGTTCTTCGTAAAGAAGCCCCAAAACAAGCAGAAGCTGATGAGAGTTTTTTCCAAAAAGAAAGTGCAGGCTATATAGATTCAATTCTAGCAGTTGGATTCATGAGTTTGCTTGGAGTTATAATCGCATCGATATTTTATATAATTGCACGCTAAGTAGTGCTTTTTTCTTGCAAACATGGTATTATTTATATCGCAATGAAGAAAGCAAAGGTGACTATTTATGCTAAATGCTTTGGACTATGCTTATATAGGGGATGCAGTGTATGAATTATACATTAGAAAGTATTTAATAAGCAGTGGACTTACTAAAGTTAGTGAACTAACAAAAGCTAGCTTAAAATATGTTAGTGCCAAAAGTCAAAGAACTCATCTAGAACGCTTATTTGATAAGCAGTTCTTAAGTGAAAAAGAAATAGAGTTAATAAAATACGGAAGAAATGCCAAAGGTACAAAGTCTAAAAGTGCAGATATAATAACTTATCGATTAGCAACTGGACTAGAATGTTTAATTGGATATCTTCACTATAACAATCAAGAACAACGTATAATTGAAATAATAAATTTCATTGTTGAAAGAGGAGAATCAATATGTTAGTATTTGGTAAAAATGTGTTTAATGAAGTAATTGAAACACCAAAAAATATAAGAAAAGTATATATTTCAAAAAAACTATCAGGCAATGAAATAATTATTAAAATAAAGAATGCTAAAGTAGCATTTGAAATTGTTGATAACTTTCGTTTAGACAAAATGGTTGATGGTAATCATCAAGGTATAGTAATTGAAATACTAGACTATGAATATGCAACACTAGAGGAAGTTATTCAAAATGATGTTATAGTAATATTAGATCACTTAGAAGACGTTCACAACTTCGGTGCAATTATTCGTACATGTGAAGCAGCTGGTGTAAAGGGAATAATAATTCCCAAAGATCGTAGCGTTTTAGTAAATGCAACAGTTATGAAAACTAGTAGTGGAGCACTAAATAGCATAAATATTGCTCGTGTTAATAACTTAGTCAATATTATTAAAGAGTTAAAAAAACAAGGATATTTTATTTACTCTGCTGATATGGATGGAACTAATTATAAAAACATTGGTTATGCAAATAAAAGCGTTTTAATAATCGGTAGTGAGGGAAATGGCGTATCAAGATTAGTAAAAGAAAATAGTGATGTAATAGTATCAATACCAATGATTGGGAAAGTCAACAGCCTAAATGCTAGTGTTGCTGCAGGAATTTTAATATATAGTATTACCAACAAATAAAAAAGGGGGATAGTGTAAGTAAGATGGAATATAGTGAATATAATGATTCAGAATTAATATCTCTAATAAACGAATCGAGCGAAGAAGCTAAAGATATAATATATGAAAAATACAAATATATTATTGACATTAATGTGAGAAAATACTTAATTGCTGCCAACAGCTTTGGAATTGAATACAATGACTTATATCAAGATGCTCTAGTTGGGTTTGCTGATGCTCTAAACTCATACAAAGAAGAAGCAAAAGCAGCATTGCCAACATTTATTACTATTTGTGTTACAAGAAGATTAAATAATTCAATTTTAAAAGCTAGTAGATTAAAAAATAAGATAATGGTTGAGTCCCTTTCTTTAGAACATCCTTATGAGCAATTTAAATTACCATTAAAAGAAATTTTAAGCGATAACAACGAAAATAACCCTTTAGATAGCATGACAGAAGAAGAAAGCCTTAAAGAGTTAAATGATACTATTAAAGAAGTATTATCAGAAAGCGAATACCAAGTATATGAACTAATGATTAGTGGTTTAAAATACAATGATATCGCCCTAATTTTGGAAAAGGAACCAAAACAAATAGATAACACAATCCAAAGAATTAAAAACAAAGTGAAAAAAATACTAAATGAGCGCTCATAATCGCTCATTTTTTCGTAAACTAATGCTTACAATGCGTAAACTATTCCCCAAAAATCTTTATGTGAAGAAATCAAATAGCTATACTATTATTAAAGTAGGGAGTTATCTATGAAAAGAGTAAAAATATTATTATTAGCAATCACACTTAGCTTCACTTCCGTTTTAAAAGCAAATGCTACAATAAAAATGGAAGAAACATGTGATATTGGAACATCTGGAAGTTGCAAAGTTAACATCATAGGAGAATTGGGTATGGGATGTATTCCTGCAGATACATATAAGTCAGATGGATATGTCAAGATTATGTTAGGTTTTGAAGAAGTCTATTTTGTCCCAACACCAACTCAATATCATGTATTAGATGGAGAAAATGAGCTTGTTTGCTTAAATCCAATAAATGCAACTTTCGATTTAAAAACAGTAAAGTCCAAAATAAAACCTGGAATAAATAAGCTAGAGGTTTATATATCATACGCCAATGATTCTAAAGAAAGTCGAGCGTTAGTCAGTGAATTTTATGCATACAACTCAGATGATGCTCAAAAAACAGATGAAGAAACAAACCTAAAAATAATTTCGTCTGGATTACCAGATGGTGCAAAATACACAGTCGAAAAAGTAACAGAAAAAAGCATTTTAGATAAAATACTACTTAATAATAAAACTGTTTATAAAGTTTCTCTTTCTCTAGATGATAAAACGTTCAATGAAGCCATAAAAGACTCACATACTAAACCAACTAATACAAATATCAAAATCAATGTTCCTATACCTAAAAGCATTATGGCGCTAAGCGACTACAGTGCTACTGTCAATAAATATGCTAACGTTTTTACTGAAGAGGGCTCCTTAGTTACTCCAAGTAAAAATGGTGATACAGCACCAGCTAATTTCTTCCAAATAACAAATGATCAATTAAAAAATCTAACCAGTGATGGCTATGTATATATCGTTTTTGGAGAACCACTAAGTAACGAAGAGAAAGAAGATAGCAACAATACTGTTAATCAAAATGATAACTCAGATTCTAATCAATCCTCTTTATCAGAAAACAATAATAATATAGTTGAAAATCCAAATACAGGAAGCATATCTCCAATATCAACAGTCATAATCTTATTAGCAGCACTAGGACTAATTAACTATAAAAAAAGAAAATTAATATAAAAACATTTAATAAAGTTTGCAAAAAATGCAAACTTTTTCTAATTCTTGCCAAATAAACAAAAAATAACTATAATTAAACTACAGATATGGAGGAATTTGAAAATGGGAAAATATTTTGGAACTGATGGAATAAGAGGAAAAAATGAAATATTCAATCAAAGTTTAATATCTAACATAGTATCATCACTAATTAAAACATTTGACAAAGATAACATAAGAGTATTAGTCGGTGGAGATACTAGAGAATCAAGTGAAACAATTATTGATTGCATTTGCAAGGAATTGCAGATAAGAGGAGCAATCGTTTTAAATGGCGGAATCTTACCAACGCCTGCACTAAGCTATTTAACAAGTAAATTTGAATGTGACTGTGGAATCATAATTACTGCATCTCATAATCCATATACAGATAATGGGATAAAAATAATAAATCAAGATGGTGAAAAATTAACTGACATTATGATTGAAAGCATAGAAAAATACATGGATGAAGAAAATTATAATTTTGAAAACAATAGTGCCAACTTACATGAAATTGAGTCAGTTCACGATGTTTGTGTTAATTTATATCTAGAAAAATTATCAGATTGTATGGGCGAAATATCCAATAATTTAAAAATTGGTATAGATTGTAGCAATGGTGCAACAAGTAAAGTAGCAAAATTAATATTTAAAAAATTAAATGCCAATACAAAATTTATAAACTCTGATGAAAACCACAATAATAAAATAAATTTCGAGTGTGGCTCAACACACTTAGATGCTATTTCTAAACATGTAGTCGAAAACAAGTTAGATTTAGGAATTGCTTATGATGGGGATGGGGATAGAACATTACTGGTTACCAAAGATGGAAAACAAGTCGATGGAGACCACATTCTAGCAATTTTAGCAGAATACTGTGAGTTGCCAAAAGAAATGGTTATAACAGTTATGGCTAATCAAGGATTAATCAATTGGGCTAAAGCTAATGACATTAAATATACAATAACTGACGTTGGAGATACCAATGTTTATGAAGCAATGAAAGAAAAAGATATAGTCATTGGTGGAGAACAATCAGGGCACATCATTCTTAGAAATCATCAAATGCATACAGGAGATGGTCTTCTAACATCATTAGTAATTGTAGAGCTATTAAGTAAAACTGGTAAAAGTCTAGATGAACTATCGGAAGTAATAACTAAAACCCCACAAATAATTAAAAATGTTATTGTAAGTGATGAAGAAAAAAAAGTGTTTAAGACAACAACAAAAGCTAACGACTTGATAAAGGAATATGAAAATTTACTAGAAAATGTTAGTGGACGACTTAATATTCGTGCTTCAGGAACAGAGAGTTTGATTAGAATAACCATGTGGGGAAGCAATTTAGATACTATTACAGAATATTCTGAATCAATGGCTCTAAAATTAAAACAACTATTGGAGGAAAAATAATGGACAGAATCAAAATTACTAATTTATATAACCTAAATGAAACAATTGCAAAAGATTTGTTTCAAAAATATGAATATCCCTTTGAAGTATTACCAAATATCGAAAAATTTATAAAGGACTACATAAAAACGTTAAATATTGAGGAATATGACATAAATGGAGATATAGCAATATCTAAAAGTGCCACAATTCACTCAACTGCAGTAATAGCTCCTCCCGCAATAATCGGAGCCAATACAGAAATAAGACCGAATGCTTTTATTCGAGGAAAAGTTATCATTGGGGAAAACTGTGTAATTGGAAATTCTTGTGAGTTTAAAAATTCAATTATTTTTAACAATGCTCAAATCCCTCACTTTAACTATGTTGGTGATTCAATAATTGGATTTAAATCTCATTTAAGTGCTGGAGTTATAACTTCAAATTTAAAATCTGACCAAACTAACATCACTGTTAAAATAGGTAATAAGACTTTGGAAACTAACTCAAGAAAAATAGGAGCGCTTATTGGAGACCGAGTTGAAGTTGGATGTAACAGCGTTCTAAATCCAGGAACAATTATTGGAAGAAATACTAATATATATCCCCTATCTAACGTTAGGGGATATATTCCAGCAGATTCAATATATAAAGATAAAAACAATATTGTTCCAAAAAAATAAGACTACTAAAAACACTAACTTAATGATATTTTTGCTTGTCAAGAAGCATATTATGTGATATATTCTTCTTGAACACGAGTAAGTGTTTTTATTTTAGAAAAATTTAAATTGAGGTGGAAAAAATGGTTAAAGAAGAAACAAAGGATAAAAAAAGTAAAAAGAAACAATTAAAAAAAGTAGAAAAAAAGAAAAAAGATAACTATATTAAGAGTGTTAAGAGTGAAATATCAAAAGTCAAATGGCCAGAGGGTAAAGAAGTTTTAAAATATGCACTAGCAACACTATTCGTTTGTGTTTTTATCGGCTTATTCTTTCAATTAATTGAATTCTTATCTTCATTATTGAAAGGACTATTATAGTATGGAAAAATTATGGTATGTAGTTAACACTTATAGTGGACATGAATCAAAAGTTAAAGAAAAATTAGAAATGCGTACTGAATCAATGGAAATGCAAGATTATATTTATCGTGTAATTGTCCCAGAAACTACAGAAGTCGAAGTTAAAGATGGCGTAAAAAAAGAGAAGGTTAAAAAAATGTTTCCAGGATACATTTTAGTAGAAATGATAATGTCTGATGATGCATGGTATATTGTTCGTAATACTCCAGGTGTTACTGGATTTATCG
>JGI994J12354_10003526_pt1 | contig 14547 bp, 12 predicted proteins | sample IntmicLarv3ML3BL_FD_12354 | JGI IMG/M metagenome (IMG submission 12354)
CGATTTCTAGGGTAACCTTGCTGTTTTCCAGCTTCTCCATGCTTTTGACTGTCATTGAATCTTCCTCCTAAATATTGCTAACAAGTTATTTTACTATAAAATTGTGATATTGGAAAGAGTTTTTCTTGATTTTTTTATTCTTTTATGAAAAAAGGCGCAAAATTAATATAGTCTGCGGCAATCAGGCGAAAGTCAATGCCTGCGTATTCTCCCTGTATGGCCAGTCTATGACTTCCGGCGTGAAGATGTCCGTAATAGCAGGCCTTCACTTGATACTGCTCCAGCATCTCCAAAATCTCTGTGCACGCATAGCCCTGGTATCTGGGCGGGTAGTGGAGAAATACTAAAATCTCCGCCGCTCCCTGCGCCGCCTTCAGAGATGCTTCTAAACGGCCCAGTTCCCGTCGAAACACTTTCTCATCGTGTGCGCCGCTCTTCTCTTCCTCAAAAAACCAGCCTCTGGTGCCGCACAGCGCCGTCTCGCCGTAAAAGGCACAGTTGTTATGAAGCACATGGAGCTTATACAGGCCGTGTAAAGCAAAGAAGCTTGTCATCTTTCCTGCTGTATTCCACCAATAGTCGTGGTTTCCCTTCAGCAGCCATTTCTGTCCAGGCAGTTCGTTGAGAAACTGAAAATCCGGCAGTGCTTCCTCCAGCGTCATCCCCCAGGAAATATCACCGGCCAGTACCAGAACATCCTCTTCCTTAAGCGTGGAAATCCCTTGCCGCAACTTGCTCACATAGTCTTTCCACGCACCGCCGAACACGTCCATAGGCTTACTCACGCCGAGGGATAAATGGGTGTCACCAAGGACGTAAAGAGCCATATCTCACCGTCCCAACAGCTTCATCAGCGGTTCACCCAGTTGGTCAGCACCAACCACATCTGTAAAGCGAATGCCCTTGCCTTCGATGTTCTGCAACGGCGTCGGAATTGTCGTCCCTGTCACCTGCGCCAGCTTCTCCAGTCCAGCCACACCGGCCACCGCCGACTCGCCCAGCGCTTCTAAAACAGCCTCTGCAAACTTGTACGGGCTCGCCGTGGATACCACCAATGTCTGCGTCTTGTCCCCTGTAGCCGCCCGATATTGCTTGAGCACTTCAAAAGCCACTGCCGTATGAGGGTCTGTCAAATATTCTTGTTTCTCAAACAGTTCTCTGATGCAAGCCTTCGTCTCTGCATCATCGCAGGAGCCGGCGAAAAATTGACTATCCAATCGCTTTTTCACGATATTGCTCACTTCATAGCGGCCATACTGCGCCAAGTCGCTCATATACTTGCTCACTTCATCAGAATCCCAATCTGAAAACGCAAACAGCAGCCGCTCCAGGTTGCTGGAAATTAAAATATCCATGGAAGGCGAGCTGGTAATATGGAAGGGACGGTTGCGGTCATAAACGCCGGTCTGAATAAAATCACTGAGCACGTTGTTGGCGTTGGAGGCACAAATCAGCTTTCCAATTGGCACGCCGCAGAGCTTAGCGTAGTAAGCCGCCAGAATATTGCCAAAGTTCCCGGTGGGTACGCAGACGTTAATCTCTTCACCACCTGCAATTGCACCGCTTTTCACCATGTCAATATAGGATGAGATGTAATACACCATCTGAGGCAGCAGCCGCCCCCAGTTGATGGAGTTTGCCGAGGAAAGGAAGTAGCCCTGCTCCGCCAGCTCATTTTGCAGCTCTTTGTTGCCGAAGAGCACCTTCACACCAGATTGAGCCTGGTCAAAATTACCTTCAATGGCGCAAACCGCCAGATTATTCCCCTCTCTGGTGGTCATTTGTAGCTGCTGGACTTCAGAAACCCCCTTTTCCGGATAGTATACCAGAATTTTGGTTGGCTCCAAGTCGGCAAAACCTGCCAGCGCCGCCGAGCCAGTGTCGCCGGAGGTCGCCACCAAAATCACCGGCTTTTTTTGCTCTTCAGTCTTTTCCAGTGCTGCCACCATCAATTGAGGCAGCATTTGCAGCGCCATGTCCTTAAACGCACAAGTAGGCCCGTGCCATAGTTCCAGAACGCTGGTATTGTTATTCACCTGCACCACAGGTGCAGGCTGGTCTTTATCAAACTTTCCATTACCATAGGCCTTGTTGCAGTAATTCATCATCTCTGTTACAGAATAGTCATCCAGATACTGCTTCATGATGTAAACCGCCCGCTGCTGGTACCCCATGTCCGACATGGTCTCCAGCGCATTGACTGACAACTTGGGAAACACCTCCGGCGTAATCAATCCTCCGTCCGGTGCCAGCCCCTGCAAAATAGCAGCAGCGGAGGTAAATTTTTGTTCCTTATCGCGCGTGCTCACATAATACATTTCAACGTCTCCCCTTGTCGTTTGAATCTTTACATAAAAGCATGTTCCCAGTATCGAATTTCCGGTTTTATCGTCTGTATCCCTTGCGGTGCATATACCTCTGCAACATCAAAGCGAGGTTGAAGTTCACTTGGCTGCTGGGACAAGTACATTTCTGCGGTGATGCGCAGCTTCTCCTGCTTGCTGGCGGTCACGAACTCCCGCGCCTCGGCAAAGCGGTTGCTTTTTCGCAACTTCACCTCAACAAAGCAGAGAAATGCACCATTTTCCGCAATCAAATCAATCTCCCCAAAGCGGCTGCAATAGTTTGCCGCCACAATGCGGTAACCTCGCTCTCTCAAATAGGCGGCCACCGCCGCTTCCCCAAAGCGGCCAAGCAGTTGAGTCGTACTCATTTGGCCAGCACCTTTCGGATATACTGGCTTCGGTGCGCCGGACAGGGTCCGTGCTGTCGTAGCCGTTCCATATGCAACGGCGTGCCATAGCCTTTGTGCAACTCAAAGCCATACTGTGGATACTCCTTCGCTAACTCCACCATATAGCGGTCTCGTGCCACCTTTGCGATAATCGATGCCGCCCCAATGGATGCAGACACCGAATCCCCCTTCACAATGCACTGCCCCGGAATCTCAAGCTTTGGCATATGATTCCCATCCACCAGCGCATAATCTGTCTGAATTTGTAAACCGGCCACAGCCCGGCACATAGACTCCCAGCGGGCAGCCCCCGGCCCCATCGACTCAAACTCCTCCACCGTGCAGATGCCAATAAAAAACGTCACACGCTGACACAGGGGCTCATAAAGCGCCTCTCGCTTCTTCTCCGAGAGCTTTTTTGAATCAGTCACGCCGGCCATGTCAAAATCTTTTGGTAAAATCACTGCACAAGAATAAATCGGCCCGGCCAGCGGCCCCCAACCCACTTCATCAACACCACAAATCTGTTCAAATCCCTGCTCCTGTGCCGCTTTTTCATAAGCTAGCATATCCACTGTTTCACTCATGAGCCAAATCCTCCGGCGCCTCAAAGCTAATCATACCGAGCTTGCCCTCCCGGTATTCAGAGAGCAGCGTGTTGCACATCCGCTCCAAATCTACCTCGCCGCCTCGCACCTTAAAACCTCGCTTGGCTGCCGCCTGTTCCAGCATTTCCCAGCCATCAGCGCAGCTATTTACATCGACCTTATACCGCTCCAGTAGCCGCTCAGGATAGTGCCTTGCAAGCACTGTCATCAAATGGAAAGACAAGGCTTCCTTGTCCAAAATATCATCCTTTACTGCGCCGGTAAAGGCCAAATGCATCCCCGTAATTGGATCCTCAAATTTTGGCCAGAGAATCCCCGGGGTGTCCATCAACTCTAGGGTGTTGTCCACCGTAATCCACTGTCTGCCCCGGGTCACACCCGGTTTATTCTGCGCATTGGCCGCCGTCCGGCCAGAAACTTTATTGATAAACGTAGACTTGCCAACATTCGGCACACCCACAACCATAGCCCGCAGCGGTTTTCCCACCATACCGCGCTCTGCGTTACGAGCAATTTTTTCCCGCAGCACATGGCGCACGGCGGCAGACAAATCCTTCACGCCTTTGCCCGTCTTCGCATCTGTCTCCAACACCGGCAGCTTTTGCATCTCAAACCAGTTGCGCCAGCGCTTCGTGGTGTTGGCATCTGCCTGATCAACCCGATTGAGGATAATCAGCCGTGGCTTCTCCCCGGCGATGCCGTCAATATCCGGATTACGAGAGGAAATGGGGATACGGGCATCCAGCAGCTCCAGCACGATGTCCACCATACCAATCTGCTCTTCCATCATCCGTCGGGTCTTGGTCATATGCCCCGGATACCATTGAATATTCATGCCATCACCCCTTTTGTGTTTCATTTTCTCGAAAGAACACTTCCAGTAATTATACAACACAATTCCATTTTTGGAAAGGTTAAAATCACTAAGAGGAGCTATCTTTTTTCATTTTTTCTGTTATACTATATCTATCGCATTTCAACAATTGCATTTGGAGGTGCCGCTTGTGGCCATTCATCCCGCACTGCGGCGGGCAATCAAGCTGGTCTCCCGCCTGCGAGGAGACATGCAAACGTCCTACAAAACCTACCGCACCCTTGATCAGATAAATGGAAAATTTACATTCACCAAGCGGCATTATAAAAAGGCCGATTTTCAGGTGCGCCATTTCGACCACTTGATTCCTCTTCGGCTTTATCAGGCTCCCCATGCCTCGCCGGATGATCTGGTTATTTTCTTCCATGGCGGCGGTTGGGTCACCGGCAACATTGACTCCTACGACCGCACCTGTCAGAATATTTCCGATCAAACGAGCCAAACGGTTCTCGCCGTGGACTACTGTCTTGCGCCGGAGCATCCTTTCCCCGCCGCTCTGCTGGAGTGCTACGCCGTAACCCAGCGGGTGCTCAGCGGAAACGCCGGTGTTGCGCCGGAGCGGGTCACGCTCATGGGCGACAGCGCCGGAGGGAATTTGGCCGCAGCCGTATCCCTGCTTGCAAAAGAAGCCGGCGAGCCAATCCCGGGCAGACAGATTCTCATTTATCCCTCTGTCGCCTCCCGACGGGATGGTTACCCTTCTTACCACCGCTTCGGCAAGGACTATCTCCTCACAAAAAAACGTGTAGAAGATTACCTCGCTCTTTATGCCTCTAAACCGGAGGATTTGGACGATTGCTACCTTGCGCCAATTTTAGCAAATGACTTGACAAATCAGCCCGAAACCCTTATCATCACTGCTGACCACGATGTGCTGCGCGATGAGGGCGAGGCTTATGGCCGCCGTCTGCTGGACGCAGGCAACGAGGTCATCGTTTACCGTTTGGATGACGCACTTCATGGCATGTTTACCCTGCCGCCCTCTGTGCCGCAGGTTGCAAAATGCTATGAGCTCATCAATGATTTTTTACAACGAAGGGGCAACCAACATTGAAAAAACGACACGCCCTTTGGCGGCGCATGGACAATATGGCTCATATATTCACTCCCGCTGCTTCCCGCCAAGATCCGCTGGTCATTCGAGCGAGCTTCGCTCTAACAGAGCAAGTCGACCCGGAATGCCTGCAAAGAGCCCTTGACCGCACCCTGGCCTTCGTCCCCTATTTCCGCTCCGTCATTCGCAAGGGTCTATTCTGGTATTACTTAGAAGAAAGCAACCTCCGCCCACTGGTGCACGAGGAAAACCGCCCCCCTTGCTCGCCGCTTTACAACCGCGGTGTGCCCGGCTTGCTCTTCGATGTATCCTATTTTGGAAACCGCATCAGCATTGAGGCTTTCCACTCCCTCTGCGACGGAGCTGGTGCAATCCTCTTTCTCAAGGCCGTGACTCTCTTTTATTTCTACGAGCGCCACGGCGGCGCTGAGCCTGATTTGGCCTTCTTTCCCTCCGGCACCGATGCGGGACAGGATAACATCTACAAACACTATCAAAAAAACATCCGCCCCCCCTCTGGCAGGCGCAGCAGAGCTTTTCACCTCCACAGCGAGCAGCTGCCTGAATACCGTCTGAGCGTAGTGGAGGCCTCCATGCCTGTGAGCCAGCTTCTGGCACTGGCAAAACAGTCCCAGGCGACTTTGACCGAATACGTCACCGCCCTGCTCATTGAGTCCATTGGCCGCACCATGACCCGGCGAGAAAAACGACGGCCAGTGGTTGTCACCATTCCAGCGGATTTGCGCCAGTTTTTTCCGCTGGACAAGTCCTCTCGCAATTTTTTTAGCATTATGAACATCTCTCACCGCTTTCAGGATGGCGATACTTTTGCTGACATACTAGCAAACGCCAAGCAGCAATTTTCTGAAAAATCTAATCGGGAATCCCTCCTGCGCCGCATGAACCGCATGGCCTCTATTGAGCATAATTTCGCTATTCGAGCCGTACCACTGCTCATTAAAGTTCCCCTATTGCGCATCTTTCACTATCAAGCCAAGCGGGGTGTAACCGCTTCCTTCTCCAACGTAGGCCGTGTTGGCTTCCCTCCCCATGTTCAGCCCTACATTCAGGATGTGTCCTGCATGTCCTCCACAAAGGAACTGCATCTCTGCTCTTCCTCTTCCGGCGACGTGCTCTCCATCACCTTTTCCTCCCATTTCCGCAGCCTGAATGTACAGCGTTATTTCTTCCAAACCCTTGCACAGCAAGGAATTCCAATTACAATTTCTGAAACAAACGGCGAGGAGGTAGACGCATGAAATGCCCCCAATGCGGCGTTTCCTTCACAGGAGTTCGCCCGCTTTGCCCGTTCTGCGGCATGCCCACAACCGGCGCTCAGACCCTGCCGGCTCGATACCCCTTCATCCCTCTGCGGGTCAATTACACCCGGCGCTTTGTGCGGATTTGCGCCCTTGTAACCGCCGCTGCAGCACTTTGCTGCCTCATTGTCAACTACCAAATCAGCGACCATTTTAGCTGGTCTCTCTTCGTCCTGCTTGGCATCGGCAGCTTCTGGGCGGGCTTTTTGGCCTTTCTGCGGGGAAAGCGGCAGATTATCAAGAGTATGATGTGGCAGATGCTGGCCATTTTCGCCCTTGCGCTTATCTGGGATGTGCTCACCGGCTTTCGCCACTGGTCATTGGACTATGTGTTGCCTATATTAAGCGCCTGTGTGCTGGTGGCACTGGCTGTCTACGGGCGAATCGCCAATCTCTCCGCCTCGGACTACATGGTCTATGCTCTCAGCTGCGCCGCCATCGGCCTCATCTCCATGGTACTACTGTTTTCCAGCAGCAGCATCATTCAAGTCAAGCTCCCCACCATGATTTCCGGCGGCCTGAGTATCTTTTTCCTCCTGAGTCTCCTGCTCTTTGAGGGTCGCATTGTACTGGCTGAACTGCGGCGACGACTCCACTTATAAACTAGATAAAAACCACCCGACTTCAACATGGAAGCCGGGTGGTTTTTTATCCTCTATTTAAAGTAGCCGATGCCGCCCTCAAAGAGTTTCTGGTAACGGTTGCCCGTAATATTCTGATACAGCCCCTCACCGCTCCGCTCCGTGTGCCCCATTTTACCCAAAATCCGGCCGTCCGCACTGGTAATCGCCTCAATAGCCCAGACGCTCCCGTTGGGGTTATAGCGTAAATCCATCGTGGGCTTTCCCGCCAAATCTACGTACTGTGCGGCAATCATCCCCTTTTGCTCCAGCATCCGCAAAGTAGCGTAATCCGCCACAAAGCGGCCTTCGCCATGGCTCACTGCAATGCTGTGCTCGCTGCCTACCGGCTCACAACTCAGCCACGGCGAGAGGTTTGAGGTAATTCTGGTCTGCACCATCATGCTCTGATGACGGCCAATGGTGTTAAATGTCAAAGTTGGTGCCTCTGGCCTCTGTTCCATAATTTCGCCGTAGGGCAGCAGCCCCAGCTTAATCAGCGCCTGAAATCCGTTGCAGATACCCAGCATCAGCCCGTCCCGCTTGCTTAGCAGCTCATGCACCGCATCTTTTACCGCTGCACCTCGGAAAAAAGCGGTAATCAGCTTCGCACTGCCCTCTGGCTCGTCGCCACCGGAAAATCCGCCGGGCAGCATAACAATCTGGCTTTCACCAATAGCCTTGGCTAGTGCCGCCGCACTCTCTGCGACTGCCTGTGCATTCAAATCCCGAATCACCAGAATTTCTGACTGTCCTCCGGCTCGTTCCACCGCTCTTGCCGAGTCAAATTCGCAGTTTGTTCCGGGGAAAACCGGAATTAAAACCCGAGGCTTTAAACCTTTTGACACTAACGGTGCCGTCTTCGCCGTAAAGTTGATTTCCTTTACCGTTTCCGGTGCGCAAGTCGCTTCGCTACGCCAGGGAAATACCGGTTCTAACTTGCTGGTGTAAGCTGCTTCCACCACTTTTAGTTCTACAGTTTCTTCGTTCACTGTAAAGCGATACATATTTACAGTCTCTCCCAGATAAACTGCTCTGTCTACCACCTCTTTGCAGGCCACAATAACCTGCGAAAAGGCCGGCGCAAACAAGTCAATCTCACACTCTAGCTTTACGCCAATCTGATTGCCTAAACTCATTTCACACAGTGCCGCCGCCACGCCACTGCGCCCGCAGACATAGGCTGCGCTCACATTTCCGCAGCTAATTTCCGCCTCCAGTCGCACCAGCATCTTAGCCACTGAATGGTTCTCTTCCGGCAGAGTGGTAAACAGACAGAGCTTCTGCCCCGCATCCTTTAGTTCAGGTGAAATCAAACCCTCCAACCGACCTGCCGCTACAGCAAAGGAAACCAGCGTGGGCGGCACATCCAAGTCCTCAAAGGAGCCAGACATCGAATCCTTTCCGCCGATGGCCGCCAGTTCCAAATCCAGCTGAGCCTGCAAAGCTCCCATCAGCGCCGAAACCGGTTTGCCCCAGCGCTTTGGCTCATCCTTCAGCCGTTCAAAATATTCTTGAAAACTCAAATACATTTCCTTGCGAGAAAAGCCCATGGCCACAAGCTTGGCCGCACTGTCAACCACCGCCTGATAGGCCCCCGCATAGGGGTTCTGCTCGCTCAAATAAGGGTCAAAGCCAAAGGCCATGCCGGAAACCGTCCTCGTCTCCCCCAAAACCGGAAGTTTGGCCACCATACCCTGTACCGGCGTAAGCTGGTACTTCCCGCCAAAAGGCATCATCACCGTCGCCGCACCGATGGTCGCATCAAACCGCTCCGCCAAGCCCTTCTGACAGCAGGCGTTCAGGTCACTCATCGTTGTAATCAGCTTCTCCCGCAAACTCCCTGCAAGAGGCGGAAAGTGCACAGTTTTTTCCTCAATTTGCACCTTTGCCTGCTTGCTAGCACCATTGGAATCAAGAAAAGCCCGCCGGATATCCACGATAGTTTTCCCTCTCCAGCGCATCACCAAACGAGGTTCCGCTGTCACCGTGGCGACAATTGTTGCCTCCAGATTTTCTCCGCCAGCAAGTCCGATCATCGCCGCCGCATCCTTGGCCTCAACCACGACAGCCATCCGCTCCTGGCTCTCACTGATGGCAAGCTCAGTGCCGTCCAAACCGTCATATTTCTTTGGTACCATGTCCAAATCAATATCCAAACCGTCAGCCAACTCACCAATCGCAACGGAAACGCCGCCAGCCCCAAAGTCGTTGCAGCGCCGAATCAACTTCGCCGCCGCCGGATTACGAAACAGCCGCTGCAACTTTCGTTCCACCGGCGCATTGCCCTTCTGCACCTCGGCGCCGCACTCCTTCAGGCTGTCCGCTTTGTGCGCTTTGGATGAACCTGTAGCGCCACCGCAGCCGTCCCGTCCTGTACGACCGCCCAGCAAAATCACCACGTCTCCGGCCTCTGGTGTCTCTCGTCGCACATTGGCCAGCGGAACTGCACCCACCACAGCGCCAATCTCCATGCGCTTTGCCACATAGCCCGGATGATAAATCTCCCGCACCTGACCGGTGGCCAGCCCAATCTGATTGCCGTAACTAGAATATCCCGCCGCCGCCGTCTGCGTCAGCTTCCGCTGAGGCAACTTACCTGCCAATGTCTCCGCCACCGGCGCAAGAGGATTGCCCGCACCAGTCACTCGCATGGCCTGATATACATAACCCCGACCAGAAAGCGGGTCGCGAATTGCCCCGCCAATACAAGTCGCCGCCCCGCCGAAGGGCTCAATCTCGGTCGGATGGTTATGAGTCTCGTTTTTAAACAGCAGCAGCCAATCTTCCTCCCGCCCGTCCACGTCCACCTTCACCTTCACGCTGCAAGCATTAATTTCCTCGCTCTCGTCCAGGCTTTCCAGCTTGCCCGCCGCCTTCAGCGCCCGTGCACCAATGGTAGCCATGTCCATCATCGTCAGCGGCTTTTCTTCCCGCCCCAGCTGCTTGCGCAAATCCAGATAAAGCTCAAACGTTCTCTTCACCTGTGCATCGCTGATTTCCACGTCCACAAGTTCAGTGCTAAATGTCGTATGACGGCAATGGTCGCTCCAATAGGTGTCAATCATTCGAATTTCCGTCACCGTTGGCCCACGGCCTTCCTCCTGAAAATACTTTTGGCAGAAGCAGATGTCCGCATAGTCCATAGCCAACCCATAGTCCGCCAAAAATTCCTGCAACCCCTGCTCATCCAAATCGCAAAATTCGGTGAGCACCGCCACGTCCGGCGGCGCAGGATAATCGACCACCAGCGTCTCAACTCTGTCAAGTAAAACCACTTCACTCTCAACTGGATTCACCACATAACCCGCAATCCGTTCACGGTCAGCCTCGCTCAAAGCTCCCTCAATTAAATAGACCTGAGCCGAGCGCACCAACGGCCGCTCCCCTTGGGACAGTAAAGAAATGCAAGCCGCTGCCGAATCTGCCCGCTGGTCAAACTGACCGGGCAAATAAGCCACAGCAAAGCGAAACTCTGCATCCGGCACATGATGAAAAACCTTATCCAGAGGTGGCTCCGAGAACACATTGGTCACTGCCGAGGCAAACAGCGCCTCACTGATACCCTCCACGTCGTAACGGTTGAGCACTCGCAAGCTGGTCAAACCATTCAGCCCAAGTACTTCCTGTAATTCCGCAAGCAGCCCTCCGGCCTCCACCGCATACTCTGGCTTCTTCTCCACATAAATCCGCTGTACCATCTTACCCCTCCAAAGCAGAGCGTCCGATGTCGCTCCGATAGAACATATTTGTAAAGTGGATTCGCTTCACACCAATATAGGCCTGCTCCAGCGCCGCCGCCAGCGTATCCGCCACTGCAGTCACGCCCAGCACCCGCCCGCCGCTGCTGACAAGTGCACCGTTTTTCTGCGCCGCACCGGCCATATAGACTGTTGCGCTACTCACTTGGTTTAACCCGTTAATTTCATAGCCCTTTTCGTATTGTTCAGGATATCCGCCGCTGGCAATAACCACGCAAGCTGCGCTCTTGCCTGAAAAGTCCACCATGTCCGCCGCCAGTGTCCCCTTAGTACATGCCATAAAAATCTCCAACAAATCTCCCTCCAGCAAAGGCAGAACTGCCTGAGTCTCCGGATCGCCAAATCGGCAGTTGTACTCAATTACCTTAGGACCGTCTGGCGTTAGCATCAATCCAAAATAAAGACAGCCCCGAAACGGACACCCCTCCGTTTCCATTGCTTGCATAGTGGGTAGAAAAATCTCTTTCATACACTGTGCTGCAATAAATTTCGTATAAAAAGGATTAGGCGCAATCACGCCCATACCGCCGGTATTCAGTCCCAAATCTCCATCCATTGCTCGCTTGTGATCCATGCTGGAAATCATGGGAACCACAGTTTTTCCGTCGCAAAAAGCCAAAACCGTCACCTCAGGCCCAGTGAGAAACTCCTCCACCACCACCTGACGACCACTCTTGCCGAATTTTTCACCTTCCAGCATGTCCAAAAGCGCCTGCCTCGCCGATGCCTCATCCTCACAAATCAGCACGCCCTTGCCCAGTGCAAGCCCATCCGCTTTAATCACCACAGGATAGCGATTTTCAGTGCTGATATACGCCATAGCTGCTTCAACCGAAGAAAAATCCGCAAATTTCGCTGTGGGAATCCCGTATTTTGTCATAAGTTGCTTAGAAAACACCTTGCTGGCCTCGATTTGCGCCGCCGCCTTGCTGGGGCCAAAACAGGAAATTCCCGCCGCTTCCAGCACATCCACCATACCGATGGCCAGCGGGTCATCCGGCGCAACCACCACATAGTCTATCTGTTCTGTAAAGCAAAACATCTTTACACCATCCACGTCCATCGCATTGATGTCCACGCAAATCGCATCCGCAGCAATACCGCCATTTCCCGGCAAGCAATAGAGCTGGTTAACACCAGCACTCTCCTTTAATTTCTTCACAATGGCGTGCTCCCGACCGCCGGAGCCAATGACCGCAACCTTCATATTCCATACCTCGTATTTTTAATGGTGAAACAACCTCATACCGCAAAAGGCCATGGCAATGCCATGCTTGTCGCAGGCCGCAATCACGTTATCGTCCCGAATAGAGCCACCGGGCTGCACAATGGCAGTCACACCGCTTTTGTGGGCTCGCTCAATGTTGTCGCCAAAGGGAAAAAACGCATCACTGCCCAGCGCAACACCAGTAACCGCCTGCAAAAAGTTCCTCTTTTCCTCTGTCGTCAGAGGCACAGGCTGGGTCGCAAACCGGCTCTGCCACTGGCCATCGGCCACCACATCTTCCCATTCGTCTGAGATGTACACATCAATGGCATTGTCCCGCTCCGCACGACCAAGGCTCGGCAAAAAGTCCAGCGTCAAAACCTTGGGATGCTGCCGCAAATGCCAATTATCTGCCTTGTTTCCCGCCAGTCGGGTGCAGTGAATCCGGCTCTGCTGCCCCGCTCCAATGCCGATGGCCTGTCCGCCCTTCGCATAGCAAACCGAGTTGGACTGGGTGTACTTCAGCACAATCAGCGAAATTAGCAAATCCCGCCGCTGCGCCTCGCTCAGGCTTTTGTTTGCCGTGGGAACCGCTGCCAGCAGGCTCTCGTCAATAACAAACTCATTCCGTCTCTGTTCAAAGGTCACACCAAAAACGTCCTTCTGCTCAATGACCGCCGGCATATAATTCCGATCAATCTGCACCACGTTATAGCCGCCCTTACGCTTGCTTTTGAGAATTTCCAGTGCCTTTTTCGTATAACCCGGCGCAATGATACCGTCGCTGACCTCCGGCTTTAAAAACAGCGCCGTAGCCTCATCGCACACATCAGAAAGAGCCACCCAGTCGCCAAAGGAGGACATTCGGTCAGCTCCCCTGGCCCGAATATAAGCGCAAGCCAGCGGCGTCAACTCCAAATCCTCCGGCACGAAGTAAATCTGCCGCAGCACCGCATCCAGTGGTAGGCCAACCGCCGCTCCCGCCGGAGAAACGTGCTTGAACGACGTCGCCGCCGGCAGCCCGGTTGCCGCCTTCAGTTCTTTCACCAACTGCCAGCCGTTGAGGGCATCCAGCAGATTAATATAGCCCGGCTTGCCATTGAGCACCGTCAGTGGCAGCACGCCGTTCTTGATAAAAATACGCGCTGGTTTCTGATTGGGATTGCAGCCGTATTTTAATTCCATCTCTCTCATGAAATGCATCCCTTCTGCGGCTCACGCATACCGCTGCAGAGCTCTTCAACTGCCTGGGGCAGTAAAACCCACTCCGCCTGTTCCATCACCCGTTTTTGCAGGCTTTCTGCCGTGTCTTCTGGTAAAATCCCCACCGCTTTTTGCAGCAGAATTTCGCCTCCGTCTACAACCTCATTGACCAGGTGCACCGTTGCTCCCGTGACTTTGCAACCTCGCTCCAACGCCGCCTCATGCACATGCAAACCATAAAAACCCTTGCCGGAAAAAGCGGGAATCAGGCTGGGATGCACGTTAACAATCCTGTCTCGAAATTCGCTAATTACTTTTGGGCCAACGATGGCCATATACCCGGCCAGTACTACCAAATCAATGCGCTTCGCCCGCAACAAGCCCAGCATTAAGCTATCAAAAATTTCTGCTGTTTCAAACTCTCGTCGCCGCAACACAGTAGAAGGAATTCCAGCCGCTCTGGCTCGCTCCAGCGCAAAGGCATCCGCCTTGGATGCCACCACCAGCGCAAGCTCCGCATGAGGCATCCGTCCCGCCTTAGCCGCATCAATGAGCGCCTGTAAATTGGTGCCGCCGCCGGAGACCAGAACCGCAACCCGCTTCATAGCAGAACCTCTCGATTTCCCGGCACAATCTGTCCAAGTCGATAAGCTTCAACCCCTGCAGCTCTTAATGTGTCAAGGGATTTCCCCTCACAGGAAGCAGGCACAATTGCCACCATGCCAACCCCCATATTAAAGGTGTTAAACATATCCCGCTCCGGAATATTGCCGGACTTAGCAATCAAATCAAAAATCGGCGGGGTCACGATAGCCGACTTGTCCAGCGCTGCGCTCACCCCTTCGGGCAGGCAACGAGGCAAATTTTCATAGAATCCACCGCCGGTGATGTGGGAAAGCCCATGCACTTCCACTGCCTCCAGCAGCGCCAGTACCGGCTTTACATAAATGCTTGTCGGTCGCAGCAGCGCCTCTCCCAGCGTTTCTCCCAGAGACTCCACGTATTTATGAAGCACCTCGAGCCGCTCATTGGTGCGAAAAATCTTCCGTACCAGCGAAAAGCCGTTGGAATGTACGCCGGAAGACGGCAGTGCCAGCACCACGTCTCCCACCTGTACGCTGGCCGAATCAATGATTTTCTCCTTGTCTACCACGCCCACGGAAAATC
>JGI994J12354_10003527_pt1 | contig 14546 bp, 12 predicted proteins | sample IntmicLarv3ML3BL_FD_12354 | JGI IMG/M metagenome (IMG submission 12354)
CGCAGGGGATCGGCAGGCCTGTCAAAGCAGTAATTCGATTTTCAAAGGTCGCCCTGCCATACCGCCAAAAACGGAAAACAGGTAAAGGTTTTTATCCCTTCACCTGTTTCCTCAATTAAGAGCTAAATTTTAACCCCCTAATTAAAAATAAAAATATTTAATTTTTTACGAATGGATGCTTTTGCTTTATCTACCGAATGAAAAACAGCAACAAGAGAACAGTTCTCTCGTTCCGCTATTTGCTCGTATGTCATACTGCCCTCGTGATACAACAGAAACCGTCTTTGTTGTATTTCGGGCAACTCTGCAACAGCTTTTCGCATTGCGTTTTCCCGGTCTTGAGTAATAACGCTTTCCTCTAAACTGACAGGCGGTTTGGCTGTCCGTTGTTGCAAAGATTCCTCGGTTAATTCGGAATGTTCTACATGACGGTCAAAAAAGTTACATTGGCGTTTTTCATTTTTACGGCACAACTCCATATCTACAAGGACACACCGCTCAACTTCGTATTTCTGCCATTTACCATTGCCATCGGTAAATGATATGTAATAACGCTTTATACCGTCTTTCTTTTCAATTCGGGCGGTATAAGGATGTTCATTTTTTTGCATTGTCCTTTCCTCCGATTCTGAATTTTCGTTTGGAACGAAAATCCAGCACAGGAGGGGCGCGGGCATTATTGTGAAACAACAAGGTTCTCACAGTCGTCGAAAACTCTGATTTTGCATACGGCGTGAGGTTCTTATATGAAATACAGCTTGTCCGACACCGCATAAAAAACGACCCTCATTCATCCGCCGAAGGAAGAAAGAAAGTCACGTAAACATGGTAATTAAAAAATCAACCCGTTTTGTTTTTTTAGATGCACCTCCTTCGCACAATATTGTGAAAAACAAAAAAAGCGTGAAATCAGTAGGCATACTACCAAAATCACACTGCGGGTTATTTATATGTTTTTACGCAAGAAAAAATAAAGCCAGGCGGATTCAAAACTTTCCCAGCAAGAGAACACAGAATTACAAAGTGGATTTTATTGTAGTCTGGCATTCATCCTGATCATAAATATTCCCCTTAAATAATATAGGAATACTTTACAATATCGGTATGTCAGTAATATATCAAACGCATATCAACGGTATATTATTTATCTGCAAAAATGACATACAGCACCATGTATGCAATAGTGCTTATAAATCGTATTAAATATAGTAATTAACTTTCTTGTCATAAAAATAACAGCCCTACAGCTTTCAATGCCGTATGACTGTTATTTTTTATCTTACACTTCATATATCAGGCGAAAAAGTATACCCGACATCGGTTACAGTTTTAATATATTCAAACCCTGTGGGGCAAATCCTTAATTTATCCCGCAACCGGCAAATTGAGTTTCTTAATACTTCTCGTGCCGCGTCTTCATATTCATGTCCCCAAATGTGACGATATATTTGATTATATGAAAGCACTTGCCCCTGATTCAACATTAAAAAGTGGAGAATATCAAACTCTTTGCGTGTTAAAGCCACTCTTTCATTACCAATAAAAACTGTGTTTCGATAATATGGAGAAAGCATAATCCCACTATATATCATCGCTTGTAAGGACGGGGTTTGCTTTTTTGACCGCCTTTCTATACTTTTTATTGCTGCAATTACAAAATTGATATTTTGCTCCGGGGTTTCGCAATATCCCCCATACTAATCTGCGCCATTGTTTAAAGCACTGACTCGTTCATTTTCGTTAAAATTCGATGCTACAATTAAGATAGGCGCATTAGTTTCTTCATGTAAGATTTTAAGTTGGGGTAAATAGTCAATGCCATCCGCTACAATATCAATAAAATACAATTCATCCAATACGGATTTTTCTATTTCAATCGCCGTTTTCAAGCCCTCAGTCATAGTATCTGTTCTTATACCGTCTATTCCGAGTTTATTCCAAAGAGATTTGAACATTTCAAATACTATAACATTCTTTTCTATTGATATGTAGTATCTCACAGAGCCATCCTTTTTGTCTATAATAATTCTAAGTTTGCATATTTAAAGTTAAAATAATTCTTTGCATTTTCATAACAAATATCCGTTATCAATTTTGTTAAGTGCATTTTATCATTAGGATATTCGCCGTCCTCAACCAATCGACCGATCATCCCGCAAAGAATACGTCGGAAGTATTCATGCCGTGTATAGGATAGAAAGCTACGGCTGTCAGTAAGAAATCCGATAAACCTACCCAAAGGCAATAATTCAGCATGGGTTTTCATTTGCTCTAACATACCGTTTTTTGTATCGCTGAACCACCCGCCCCGGTTATTACAGCAATCTTGCCGGATAAATTGATTTTGAAAGGTAAATTCATATCAATATGTTCCTCTCGTATCCGCAACGGTTTCGGTTACATTCACTTTGCGACGGGATGTTTCGACCCGTTTCATCAATTCGCTATAATAAAGTTCCTCATCAAAGGGAAGTGATACCGCTCCTCCCGTCCACGCGGACAGATGCATAGCATTAGAAAGCATTAAGCCGTTTATACCTTCTTTGCCGTCCGCTACAAGCGGTTCACCGCGTAATATTGCTCCGGAAAAAGCATTAAGAACACCGATATGCTGTTCAGCTTTACCGTCTGTTTCCACTTCGATACTCTCTGCGTCAGGACTTCCGAATGGTGCGACATTTTCACGCGAAAATTCTTCAATCGGTTTAGACAATTTGTGCATCAATATTTTTTTCCCATCAGATACTATACGGCCGCCATCCATAGTTACTTCAAATCGGTTTGTTCCGGGGAAATCACCCGTAGAAGTGATAAAAACGCCGGTTGACCCGTTTTTAAATTCCATATAAGCGGTTACATCGTCTTCCACCTCAATGTCGTGCCATTTACCAAAATGCAGTTTTGCGTCCACTTTTACAGGCAATCCGCATATCCATTGCAATAAATCCAAATTATGAGGGCATTGGTTAAGCAATACGCCCCCGCCTTCGCCGCTCCATGTTGCCCGCCACGCGCCGGAATCATAATAAGCCTGTGGACGATACCAATTTGTAATAATCCAGTTGACACGCCGAATGTTACCAAACATCCCGCCTGAAATAAGCTCTTTCATTTTTCGGTATATATGGTCTGTGCGTTGATTAAACATCATACCGAAAACTACGTTGGATTTTTCGGAAACTTCATTCATTTCTCGCACCTGTTTTGTATAAACCCCCGCAGGCTTTTCCACCATGACATGAATACCGCGTTTCATGCACTCTATGGCAAGCCGGGGATGGTCGTAATGTGGTGTGGCAATCAACGCGGCATCAATTAAGCCGGATTCCAGCATTTTTTCCTCGCTATCGAATCGGGCTACATCGGGTATTTTTTCCGCCGCCCAATCTAAACGGTGTTGCTTATTTTCCGCAACCGCAGTTACCGTTATCTCAGGGCATTTGCCATCAAGTATGTTTTGAATATGGATAGTTCCCATATTACCGATTCCGACAATACCAAGACGTATTTTTTTCATAGTAAATTCTAACTCCTTGATTTTATATTTTATGCAAGCAAATCCTAACCATATCTTTCCATTTCTTTTCCATATCCGCTGTAAGTGCAACCTGCGTTCGCGCTCTATCTAAATTATGATGCTGATGTTTAATTTTGAAATAAACATCACCGTATAGGTAATCGGTTAAAAAGCGCATCCCGCATTCCACAGTCATCATCTTTGAGCCTGTCGGCAATAATTCGCGTTCTAATGGCGTAAGAACATCGGCAGTTTCCGATAAATACCCTTTTGTGTATGCTTCAAACAATTCCAAGGACAATGTAACCTTAGATAAATCCATTTCATCTTCAGCAGCGGTGTTAGCGCCGAAACGGATTGCATCACCAAAATCATATAGGCATAGACCGGGCATAACCGTATCAAGGTCAACAACGCAAATGCCCTCGCCGCTGTCCGCATCAAACAATATATTGTTTAGTTTCGTGTCATTATGGGTGACACGCAGAGGTAATTTTACTTTTTCTAATAAATCAAGTAAAATCCCGTATTCGCTTTCACGCTTATAAAAAAAGTCAATTTCCGATTGTACATTTTTTGCTCTGCCTACGGTATCTGCGATCACAGCCTGCCGTAAGTTTTCAAATCTTTGCCTTGTATTATGGAAATGTGGTATGGTTTCATGTAGTGTATGAGCCGGATAATTAGCCAATCGTTTCATAAATCGTCCAAACGCTACTCCTGCATTTCTGAATACTATCGGATTTTCAACAGTCTCGCATGAAACTGTTTTTTTAACGAAAAGATATAAGCGCCAGCAACCGCCTTCACTGTCTTTTGCCATAGTGCCATTTTCTTTTGTATTAAGAACTGTAAGCGTTTCTCGGTAAGTATCTCCGTTGTGCTTTTCAATATCCTTGCGTAAAAAATCTGTTACACCTGTTATGTTTTCCATCAACGCATCCGGGTTTCTGAATACCGTTGTGTTAATACGCTGTAAGATATAGCAAGCATCAGCCCAATATTGAATACGCGGCGATACAAGAAATGTATCATTGATGTGACCGTTACCGTAAGAAACCGCCTCATACATTTCCGGGGTAAGCCCATATTGATTCATCACATTATTTAATGAAGTTTGAGAAATCGTTTTATTCACTTGCCGTTTACCTCGTTCAATTTTATAATCCTGCGGATTCCACCACACTCACCACATTATCTTCCATCTGCAAATCTTTGATAAGCGTTTTTACGATCATAGTTCGTGGCAAAATCAAGGAATATTCATATGTAAAAAACAAATTTTCAGTATTTTCGGGCATTTCCTGATTGTCTGACGGCGTGACATATACGACATTTTTAATTTGGATATTACGTACAACACAATAATCTTCAATCAGACACATGGTATCTTTTTTCTTCATAAGTGTTATATCTACCTTTTTTTGCCCTTTGCTATTTTGAACAGCTTTTTGTACTAAATTTATGCCCGCCATGCCTAATACGATAAAAGCCATAGTTACAGCACTAATATAATAATAACCCATACCCACAGCTAACCCGACACAGCCAATAAGCCATACGGTAGAAGCCGTTGTAAGCCCTTGAATAGAACCTTTTGTTTTCATTATCGTACCTGCGCCTAAAAAACCGATACCGCTGATGACCTGAGCGCCCATGCGCCCGGAATCGCTTTTTATGGCGCTTGCAAGGTTGGAATCTGCTGCAATCATGGAAAGGGCTTCATCAATCATATATATTTGGATAAGCGAAACAAGCGCCGCACCCATACAAACAAGTACATGGGTTTTCACCCCTGCCGGACGATGACGGCGTTCACGTTCAAATCCGATTATCAATCCAAATAACACAGCCAATCCGAGACGGATTATCACCTCATACCACTGCAAAACAGCGAACCTCCGTTCTCTTTTGATAATCTGAAATTTTTCTGTCAAGGATAAATCCGTCCTCGACAATTTTTGCATTTTGCAGTACATTGCCTATTCTACCTGTAATCAATTCATCCAAATACAAACAAATCGTTGAAGATACTTCTTTTGAAAAAGTTTTATAAAAAAGTGACGGTGTGTGGTCTACGGCGTAATGTGTAACACCGTCTACTACAAATGTAGGATTTTCAATAGTCGTTGGTATACTGCTCTCTATCGCGCCTGCTCTATCACAACTTACATCAATAATCAGTGAGCCTTTTTTCATTCTTTTCAGGTCTTTAAAAAATATTAAATGGTCTTTGCGGGTTACATCCCATAAGACGCAATTAACTACAACATCATAATTGGGTAGTTCATCCCGCAGTAACTTTTCTGTAAATTCATCGTACTGTACGATTTCTGCTCCGAGCAAAGTAAGTATTTTTGAAGCTCCGCGCCCGGTGTTCCCTTTTCCGATAACCGCCGCTTTCGTATTATAAGGCATAATGCCGTGGCATAGATAAGCGTGCATAATAGCGGCTTCTCCCGCTATTTCATTGTTTCTCCAAAAGGTATGCCTGCCGTTTTTATACATATCTTCCATAGCAAATCCAGTGAGCTTTCTGTCAATTAACGTATCTGTTACCGTTCTGTTTTGAACTGCGTGTATCCAGCCGAATATGGTTGTATTCAACGGCAAGTCATCTAAAAAATCAGCGTCACCAACTTTCAAATCGCAAATGATGTCTTTTGTCAGCAATTCCTCACGCGATACAACATGGCAGCCGCATGATGTATATTCCGAATCATCTATTCCTAAGACCTCCCCATATCCTTTCTCGAAATACAAAAACTGTGTATTTTGTACTGTTGATAAATGCTGTGGGATGACTGCGCGTCTTTGCTCGTTTTCTTTACTGCTAATGGGAAATGCGATTGTTTTCATATGTTTTTCTCCTCGTTTGCAAGGGAGGGGTTTCTGTTGTTCTTTAATAAAAGTACACTTTTATTCCAATCCCTGCGATTTTAAATATTTATAACTGCGTTCTAAACAGTTAAATGGGTTTTCTCCATAACAGTCATCCTGCTCTACCAATAAACTCTGTGTCCCGGCGCATTGACAGGCTGTTAATACCGCATCAAAATTTATGTTCCCTTCGCCAATAACAGCCATTCTCTGTTCGCCTTTTATGATTTCCATATCTTTTAAATGAACACAATGTACGCGTCCGGAAAGCGTTTTTATCCATGCTGCCGGATCGCCGCCTGCATACTGTACCCAATATGTATCTAATATAAAAGTCAAAGTGTCAGCCGGAAAATCAGCCGCTATACGTTCCAATATGGTAATGCCATCCGTTTTCTCGAACTCAAATTGGTGATTGTGATAACCTAAAATACAACCAACGTCACGAATCTTTTTTGCGGCAGGTAAAAAGCGGTCACGAAACACATCATAATCAAATGACCCATTGAAAATTCCCGGTGCGGAACCAAGACCGATAATACCACATTGAAAAACCTTATGTTCCTGTGCTACTGTCGCGCTGTCATCGGCAACACGGTCGGATTTGAAATGTGTCAGAGGGCAAGCGAGACCGTTGATTTTTAATTGTTCTGCCAACCATTCCGGCTCATAAGCGCAAGTGCCTGATACCTGAACAGTTTTATATCCAATTTGAGCGATTTTAAATAAGGTTTCCGAAAAATCTTGTAACGTCTTTGTAAACTCACGAACTGTATACAACTGCGCTCCAAGTTTCATATCTTGACAACTCCCTCACTTTGCATTTGTCCTTCTACAGGTTCTCACCATTTGCTAAAATCATATCACGATACCACGTATAGGATTCCTTTGGTGTACGCTTAAAAGTTTCAAAATCCACATACACAAGTCCAAACCGCTCTTTATATCCTTCCGCCCATTCATAGTTATCCATAAAAGACCAATGGAAATAACCACGGACATCAGCCCCATCCTGTGACGCTTTTTGCAACGCAAGCAAATAACGATGGGTAAAATCTATCCTGTTTGGGTCATGTACTTTACCGTCCAAAGACACCGTATCATGGCATGACATTCCGTTTTCGGTGATAATGATAGGTGTTTTATACCGCTGATATAGATTATTGACGCTCCAATACATAGCTTCGGGTACAATCGGCCAATCCAATGCGTTTTTCGGCATACCAACCTTATGTAGAACTCTCTCCGGACCGTTCTTACCCGCACGGCAGCGATATCCCTGATAAATATTTTGACCGTAAAAATCAAGCGGCTGATGAATTGTTTTTAAATCCTCAAGCCAACAATCCGGCAGGTGTTTTGACAGTTCCGAAAAGCCTGTCGCTTCTTTGGGATAACGACCCAACATAACAGGATCACTCCACCAAGTTACCGTATTTGTAAAATTATCCACTCCTGCATCAAAATACATTTGACGGGCGGCGTTTATATCATCAGGGGAATTAGTGTCGGGAATATATACTCTTGCCATAGGAGCAAAACCTATTTTCGCATCGGGTACAGCTTCGCGGATGGCTTGTACCGCTACTCCATGAGCCAACATTACGTTGTGTGCCATAAGTACCAAATCCCTTTTTGTGCGGCGATGCCCGGGCGCGTGTTTGCCGGTATTATATCCATGACCGATAAAGCATTGGGGTTCATTAAATGTTATATAATGCTTTACTTTATCTCCAAATTCTTTCGCAATAACAGAAGCATAATCCGCAAACCATTTCGGGCTGTCTTTATTCATCCATCCGCCTTGCGTTTCCAAAGCATAGGGGTAATCCCAATGGAACAATGTCATATAAGGAGTAATGTTATTTTTCAATAATAAGTCAATCAACCTGTGATAAAACTCTAACCCCTTTGGACTCACTTCACCCTTGCCATTCGGGAATATTCGTGTCCATGCAACAGAAAAACGATATGCGCCGATACCTAATCCGACTAAGAGCGTAACATCTTCATCCAAACGATGATAATGGTCGCAGGCAATGGCAGGAGTATGTCCTTCATATACATTTCCCGGCTGTTCTGCAAAAACATCCCATATCGAAAGCCCGCGTCCATCTTCTATGGCAGCGCCTTCTATTTGTGCGGCGGCAGTGGCGACACCCCAAACAAAATCTTTCTTAAAACTCATAAATTTCTCACCTTTTATTTGAATTACAAAGGGAAGTACCCTTTTATATCGTTACACTCAAGTAAATCATTAAGCAATATTAAAGCTCTCGGCAAATGAAACGGCCCTTTAAATATATTACCCTTTAAAGAATTTGATACTGTTCCGTCACGATGTAAATATCCGTACCATTCGCCATGTTCTTTATCAGAAAACTTTGTAAACGAATACTCATTTATTTTTTCAAACCATTCTGAATATTTCGTTTTGTTTGTAATCTTCCACGCCAAAGCTGTTGCATATAATGCCTCTGTATGCGGCCACCATAATTTCATGTCCCATTCAAGCTGTTCGGCGGGTTTTCCTTCAATGTCAACAAAGGAGTAAACCCCCCCGTATTCATTGTCCCAGCCTGTTTCCAAAGACCAATCAATAATGTTTAAGGCTTTGTTCATCAATTCATCATCATTAAGCCGTAATGCTTCAATACTGATAAACCATGCTGCTTCCAAAGAATGACCCGGATTGACAAGCCGACTTTTCGGACCTTTCAACGGTTCATCATTAGGAGAAATAAATTCAAACAGAGCCTTTTTCTCTGTGTTGTAAAACCCGGACTTTAATATTTCGTCAAGCATTTCCGTTATAAAGCCGTTGTAAAAGTCAGCACGTTCCTTGTCATGCGTTCTTAAAACCTGTGTGGTAGATAATAGAATCATAGGAATGGAAAGGGCTTTTATCCGCAAATTATCTGTATTATATTTCGGCGGGCTTAATTCCGGTTTTCTGTATAGCTTCTCAATCAAGTCAAAGGTAGTACGCGACAATTCGAGAGCTTCATCGTCCCCCGATGCAGCATAATATTCCGCACAAGCAATCGCAGCAAAAGTTTCGCTGAAATAATAACGCCTTTTTTGTATTGGTTTGCCGTCTCTTGTTACAGTGAAAAACATTCTGCCATCGGTATCGTAACATTTTTTCAAAAAGTCATATCCGCTTTTCGCCGCCTGTAGATACTCCTGCTTTTTTTCGATACAGTTATACATTTTTGAAAAAACCCATGTGCCGCGCCCTTGAAACCATACGGATTTATCCTCTGAAAACAAAGAACCGTCACGGTCAACGCAAGTTAAAAATCCGCTTTGTTCGTTGTCAATTCCATATTTCAACCAAAATGGAATTACATCATCTGTAAGATAAGAGCGGTATTGTTCCGCTTTTACTTTCATATCCATTCAACTGCACCTCGTTATCATTGTTTTTCTGATTTAAGCCATATCTACAAATTTTGCCAAAGCAGTGTGGCACATTAAATCATTCAAATCATCATCATAATCCCACAGCATTTGAGTAAGTAACGCAACCGGATACCATATTTTTTCCTCAAACATTCCGTCTTCAACAAGTGCCTGAACAATCAGACGGCCGTTTCGGATTTCAGCCATCTCTTTGATGATTTCTTTTGCATACGGCAAATTTTTCAGCCAGTACGCTTGCAGATATTTCCATAAATATCGTTTTTCTTCGGTTCGTTTTTTTATATAACTGCTATTTGCTTTACCTAAAACAAAGCTGCCTTTTTGATGTTCAAATATGCTCCAATCCAATGTAGCCAATCCCTTTAGCACTACACCAAAACGCTCATTGTTTTCCCTCAAATCAGCAATTTTAGAACTCAACGCTTTTGTTTCGTTGTAGTTGTCAATATTTTTCGGATTATAGTGGTAGGGAAATGCGCCGCAGTCTTCCCAAATGATAGTAATGCGCGGATCAATATTTTTAATAAATTCGAGTTTGTCTTTTACCGATGTGGCGTGTAAACCGAATTGAATATATAAATCGGGATATTTATTCAAAAGTTTTGCAGATATGATGTTAACCCATTCTGTAACAGCTTCGGCAATTATTATTCCGTTCTTTGTGGCTTTATCCGTTTCTGTAAAAGATTGAAAATACACGCCATCGCCGGTTAAACTCATATAATCATTTTCATATACAGAAAGTGCCATATCAGCCCATTTTTGCAATTCACTCGGATTTGAAATATCCACTTTAACGCCCCACGCCCATGAATAACCCCATATCACTTTAATACCGCGGGAATGTGCGTAATCCACAAAATCCTGCGCGTTTACCGGAACATAATCATTCCACACAACGAGCATATTCAATTTGAGTTTTACCATATTGTCAATAAATCTCTTATAGTCATAAATAACGTGCCCCCACGTCCATATGGCGCGATCTGATATTTTAGGCGCGCTTATACGCTCATATTCCGGCATTTCTTCACAAAACAATTTTCTTTCATATGAACATGGCGATTGTGGGAATTGGTTAGGTGTAAGATAGTGGTTTTCAAAGTCTACTGCTCCGTACAGGACACCCGCTTCATCATTACCCGCGACAATCATCATTTGCTTTTCTTCATTCCAAATACTCTTTGCAACCTTAATACAATAGCCTTCCGCTTTTCCGCCTAAACGAATGATACCTTTATCGGAAAGCATTTTAATGTATGGATTTGATTTCACAGTTCCTATAAAAACAGGATTTGTATTCGTCAACTGATCCTGTGCTTTTTCACAACTTGAAACGGTCAAAATATACGGCGTGTATGCAGAAACAACGCCATACAAATAATCGACAGCCAATTTTTCCAAGCCCTTATATTCTCCGAATATAAACTCCCAACGATTATCACCGTAATTTTTGTGATCCATTATAAATCTCCTTTATGTGTATTTTTACTTATATACCTTAAATCCATTTCCGTGTACTTCCTCTGAACGGGATATGATAACGAAAGCATCCGGGTCACATTGCAAAACCGCATTATGGCAGCCTTGAATCTCTTTACGCTTAATTGCAAGCATTATCATTCCTTTTTCCTCGCCGCTGTACCCGCCTTTAACGTCTAATACTGTAACACCCCGCTTGAACACGGAAGTTATGACCGATACAATTTTCTCCTGTTCCGAAGTGATGATAAACAAAAGATTGTTGTTGTTCAGGGTCTTAAACACCATATCAATAACCATAGCGTAAATAATTGTTGCTAAAAAACCGTATAACGCTAAATCTACTGTTTTGAAAACAATTAAACCCGATAAAATAATCATAACACTAATGGATAGCATTATTTTCCCGATGGGCCAATGGGAAGCCTTGATTTGTATAAGACGGGCAACAATATCTGTTCCCCCTGTCGTAGCTCCTGCGGCTAAGACCAACCCGGCTCCGGCTCCCGAAATAATACAGCCAAAAATGGTAGACAGTAAAATATTCTCCGTTATAGGCGGAAGCAACATAAACAACTGAATAAAGCCGGATAACAGCCCTGCGCCTATTATGGAATCCAGTACAAACTTTTTTCCGAGTGCCTTGAAACTGATTGCCAATACCAAAAAATTCAAAACAAAAACCGATATACCGGGGGGAATATTTAAGGCATTGTAAAGTATATTCGCTATTCCGGCAAATCCGCCTGTAACAATTTTGTGAGGAATTAAAAAAACAGATTCCGTTCCCACTAAGGCGCAGCCGATGATCGTCATTATGTATTTTTTCATGATATCTTTTACATTTACTTTCTTTTTCAATTATAATCGCCCTTTACACATGACTTAGTTTGTCTTTTTATAATTTCGTTATTTATTCGTTCCCGTACATCCAAAATATAGTCCTGCGACTGCGGATAGACACTGAACGTCAATGGTACGGTTAGCCCTTCTTCAATTAAATTGATAACAAACTCTTTATCTGTTAGTGATTCGAGCAATTCCAATGCCCGAATATCCTGTAAAGCGTGTAAAAACACCATCGCCGTTATGGATTCTTCCGGCTTGCCGTCCACGCCGGGGTAAACAGAAAAGGCGTCGCCTGACGGGAAAGCATAATCGGCATCGGTATTACAGTAAGGGTTGATTTTTCTGATAGAAAGCTGTGAATAGTAAAAGTTATAGCCCCAATGTAAAAATCCCGTGATGCCGTATTTGTATAGTTGATAGCCAATAATACGGTTTCTTGACGACGGCATAGAAAAAAACCTGTTGCTTACATCCGTACTTTGGGCGGAGCAATAATAAGTCCATAATCCGTTAATATCCATCTCTAAGAACGGTTCGATATGATTAGTAGCGGGAACCGGATTTTTTACAATACCGCGATCATAAAATTCAACCCTGCTGAGTGCGTCTATAACAGGGAAGCCCTCAAGGTATGGCTGTACCATCTGTTTTGCCGTTAAATAATTCTCAATATGTTCTTCTTTCGGTTCATCAGATATATGGAACCAACAGCGGCTTTCCATACCCCATTCACGGAGCTTTTCTGTTAATGCAGGAAGCATTGCGGATAAAAAGTGGCGGTATTCATCGCTGTTTGATTTGGTGTCCCAACCGAAAATACGCTTTTCTTTGCCATCCTCAATAGCGATTATTTTCGGACAAAATTCAGCGCCCCATTGTGTAAATAAATGATTAAATTCAAAATATTTGATTCCGCAGGCTTCGCATATATCTATCCACTTTTTTAGCCGTTCAAAGCAAAAGGAATATTCGCCGTTATTTATGCTAATATCCAAAAGCTGAACTGTCGGACGTTCTGCGCCGACTGCCGTATCAAGTGGCGGTGTAACCAATGGTGTCAGAATCATATTGATTCCCAAACGGACAGCGGTCTGAATGAATTTTTCCATGATACGCCAATGCTCATCGCTAAATATAGAGATATTGTAATAATCCGCAAGACAATCGGCATGAAACCATTGTGTATATATCAATTTTTGTTCCGGCAGCACTGCATCTAAAACGGTTATTTCTGCATTAACGCTTGCCATTTCAGCCCCCGTTTTATCGTTCAGTTTTACTGTAATAGGGTATATTCCGGGGCATAATTTATCGTTCGGACAAATATCAAACCACAACGCCATCCATTGACACGGCGATAATATAACGGTTTTATCGTTTATTTCCTTTAATAAATCAGGATACAATCCTGGTTCTGTCCGCAGATAATTTGAATCATGTTTGGGGTAAGCGGGTAGCCCACTCGGAACAGGTACAACCTCTCTGCACCGGATATATTCGGCAATAGGCGATTCTATTACTAAAAATGTTGTTTTTCTTCTTGCTCCGTCATACCGAATAGCGGTTTGAAAGCTGATGCTCTCATTTCTCAAGCCTGCCAAACGGTAAACAGACTGTGTCGGAGTTTGGTTGAAAAACACTTTTTCCAAACTGCTTACTAAATACATTTGTGTGCATGGATTCATTAAAATCATCGCCTTTCAGAAATAAGGTCATCCCGCATTAAGCCAAACGCAGGACGACCTATTTATCACTTGCATTGGCTGACCTTTTCTATAGTTATTTATATAATGAATTTATATATGCCACCAGTCCTGCAGGATCATCAGTTTGAATCATATTATATCCGGCATCTTTTAACCGTTTCCAGTATTCTAAAGTGTCAATTTCAGATTCGGGAACCAAATCGCTAAGACTAAGTGTGTTAGCCATTATCCCCATCTTCGGTTTTATTTCATTTATCAACGCCGTGCTTAACATATTTGTTTCAAGAGCTCTCAATGTATTTGAAAAGGCCATTTCCACAATCGGAGGTAAAGGAGATTTGCTTGTGGTATAGGCGCGGGTTTGTTTGATTGCTTCGTCCACATTGTTAAAAACCATTGCGCCAAAAAGCGGACGTGGATTTTTAGAATCCAAGAACCTATTGACTTCCGGCGCGGCTGTCGCGGATTTAATCCAACAATACTCAAGTGCGTTCATCCTGACAAGCATATCATATACATCTGAGCGGTAATTCCATCCCTGATCTATATTTAAAAGCACTTTGCCGCGGCAAGCCTCAATAACGGATTCAAGAGTGGGTACTTTGTAGCTTGTAACTTCGGCTGTAGCTCCGCCCCTGCCTTTTTTTAAATTTAAAGTCTGTATCTGCGCCCATGTCCAGTCCTTA
>JGI994J12354_10003528_pt1 | contig 14544 bp, 13 predicted proteins | sample IntmicLarv3ML3BL_FD_12354 | JGI IMG/M metagenome (IMG submission 12354)
CGTCCCACTGCGGATCGAGTCAAGGAAGCGCTTTTTAATATTATTCAGAGCCACTGCAGGCTGGCTGGCCTTGGAATCTTGGATATATGTGCTGGCTCGGGGGCTTTGGGAATCGAAGCGCTCAGTCGGGGAGCCGCGTCTTGTTGTTTCGTAGAAAAAAACCGCGAGGCGATCAGATGTTTAAAACGTAATCTGTCGGCTACGCATATGACAGAGCGAACTTGTATTTTAGAAATGGATATCTTTAAAGCGCTAACCGTTTTGAAAACGCGCGGCGATTCTTTTGCCGTTGTTTTTTTTGATCCGCCTTATTCGTCAGATCTTTACGCAGTTGTTGCGGAGAAATTGTCCTCGGCGGAACTGTTGGCTCCGGGAGGGTTGTTTGTCGCCGAGGCTTCGGCCCGTAATGCGCTTCCAGAAAGTATTGGCTGTTTGGTGAAAAATGATCGCCGGGTTTATGGCGATACAGCGCTGGAATTTTATGTATTGGGGGATCAATGAAAAAAACTGCCGTTTATCCCGGGTCATTCGACCCGATAACCTATGGCCATATTGATATAATAAACCGCGCCCTTGGGATTTTTGACGAAATCATTGTTGCGGTGGCGTGTAATGCAAAAAAGGCGTCTCTTTTCAGTATTGACGAACGAATGGAGTTAATCAGAAGCGTTGTGGACACAAGTCGGGTCAGGGTTGACACTTTTAGCGGCCTTTTGATAGATTATGCTGTTCAACAAAAAACACATGTAATTATCCGCGGGTTGCGCGCGGTTTCTGATTTCGAATATGAATTCCAGATAGCACAGATGAACAGCAGTATTGGCTATGGCGTTGAAACGCTTTTTCTGATGACTTCCTTGAAATACGGTTATTTGTCGTCTTCAATCGTTAAAGAAGTCTGTGGTTTGGGCGGGGATATTGATAGATTTGTTCCAGTCGAAGTGAAGGTAGCTCTCAAAGCTAAGTATGGTCTGGCATGACAAGCCAGTTTTGTATTCATCTATCTAATTAATATACGAGGATAAAGGCATGAGATTAGCGGATCGCGTAGAAAGAATAAAGCCATCGCCTACGCTGACCATAGACGCAAAAGCAAAGTCACTCAAAGCGGTGGGAGTTGACGTCATCAGTTTTGGCACCGGCGAGCCGGATTTTGATACCCCGGTCGCCATAAGAGACGCGGCCAAAAACGCCATTGATTCCGGATTTACCAGATATATGGCGGTGGGCGGGGCGCCTGATCTCAAAGACGCGATTATTGCCAAAATGAAACGGGATCACGGGTTAAATTACTCGCGTGACGAAATATGCGTTTCCTGTGGCGCCAAACATAGTCTCTACAATATCTCGCAGGCATTTATACAGGAGGGGGACGAGGTAATAATTCCCGCTCCATACTGGGTGTCCTATCCGGATCAGGTTGTGCTTGCCGGGGGGACGCCAGTATTTATTTACACAGATGAAACAACCAATTTCAAGGTTACTCCCGCTCAGCTGGAAGCGGCCATTACATCCAAAACAAGAGCCTTGATTATCAACTCTCCCTGTAATCCCACTGGAGCCAACTATACCGCGGACGAACTGAAGGCCTTGGGAGATATTTGTCTCAGGCACGATTTTCTGGTTATTTCCGATGATATTTATGAGCGTCTTGTGTATGACGGCCAAGTGTTCTCAAATATCGTCCAAGTTATCCCAGAACTCAAATCTCGGGTCATTGTGGTCAACGGCGTTTCCAAGACGTATGCCATGACCGGATGGCGGATTGGTTATGCCTGCGGATCCAAAGAATTGATCGCCGCAATGACAAAAATACAGTCCCAGTCGACCTCTAACGCATGTTCGATTTCTCAGAAAGCGGCGATAGAGGCGATAGATGGTTCGCAGGAGCCGGTGGCCGAAATGATCCGCGAGTTTGAAAAACGCCGCAACTATATTATTGATCGTCTGAATTCCATGCCTGGAGTTACCTGCTTTCATTCAGAGGGCGCTTTTTATGCGTTTCCAAATTTTTCAGCGCTCTATGGAAAATCATTCAATGGCAGATTCATAAACAACTCAACCAATTTTGCCGATTATCTGCTGGAGGAAGCTAAGGTTGCCTTGGTGCCTGGCATTGCTTTTGGTAGCGACAATTACGCTCGTTTGTCTTACGCCACCAGTATGGCAAGTATTGTGGAAGGTATGGATCGTATTGAGAGGGCCGTTAATAGTCTGAAATAACGTACTGCGTATGAGGCGTGCCTCATACAGTTTTTATAAAAAATACCGGCAGGTAAAAGGGGCGCGGATATGATTACCAAAGATATGATTATCGCGGAAGTGATCAACAGCCATCCGGAAACTCTTTCTGTTTTCAAGCGCTTTGGACTTGATTGCTGCGAATGCCAGATTGCCGATCTGGAAACCCTTGAACACGGCGCGGGAGTCCACAAGGTGTGTATCGACGAGCTTTTGGAAGCGCTGAATACTATGGTTTCATAGATATATTTATGCGTTTTTCATTGTTTTTGTACTAGTTTGTGAACAGAGTCCCGCAGTTTTCCTCTCATCAGACAGCGCGTTTTTCCAAAACCAACCCCCAAAGACCCTGAAAAGGGCGATAGTCTTAAGGAGTGTTCTATGACGCAAAAACCGACGCTTTGTCCGCGTTGCGGAACATTGATCGGTAGCGAAGAATCTCACTGCTCGCAGTGCGGAGCTTCTAGATCCGCACTATTGTGGCGGGTTTTAGGTCTGGCGCGAGGTGCGGACGGCGACCAGATTATCAAAGGTATTATCACCCTAAACGTTGTGTATTACGTCATTTCTTTGGCGCTTAATGTCCGGACAGGAAGCGGAGGTTTTTATGCGCCAGGAGATTTGAGTTTACTTTTTCTGGGTGCAACCGGAACTGTTCCCATAGATCAGTTTGGTAATTTTTGGACTCTGCTTAGCGCCAACTATCTGCATGGCGGAATTTTACATTTGCTTTTCAACTTGATGGCGCTCCACCGGATAGGGCCGCTGGCTGTCAACGAATACGGCTCAAAGCGGATGTTTATAATTTACACTGTTGGCGGCGTATTCGGTTTCTTGGTTTCATATCTTGCGGGAGTGCCCTTTACCATTGGCGCTTCGGCCGCAATCTGCGCTTTGATCGGCGCATTGCTTTATTTCGGCAAGACCAGAGGGGGAGTCTACGGCGGGTCTGTTTACCGAGAAGTAAGCGGCTGGGTGGTTGGTCTGCTTGTTTTTGGTTTGATTGTTCCCGGTATCAACAACTGGGGGCATGGAGGCGGCATTGTCGGAGGAATTGCGTTGGGTATGCTGTTAGGATATGGAGAGCGAAGGCGTGAAACTGCATTGCATACTAATTTGGCGCTTCTTTGCGGCGTTGCGACGGTTTCTGTCCTGGTTTGGCGGGTGGCGCTCGCCGTATTAAGTTTTTGAAGCTGATTTTTGTTAGTCGAATATTTCAGAACTAAAGTGACAGGCCGCTAGATGCCCAGATTTTTTCTGCTCCAGTTTAGGTTGAACGTTTTTGCAGATATCTCGGGCGTAATGGCAGCGCGGGTGAAACCGGCAGCCTGAAGGAATTGCCAAGGGTGAGGAAATGGTGTCCCCTAGCAAAATTTTCTTTCGTTTGTCGCTACTGTTTATTCTGGGTACGGCGGCTATGAGAGCTTCGGTATAGGGATGCAGGCGCTCCCCAAATAAATCGCCCGCCGGAGTGCTTTCCACGATTGTTCCAAGATACATGACGCAAATTTTGTCGCAGACATGGCGCAATATCGAAAGATCATGGGAAATGACCACCATGGAGAGGTTGTAGTTTGATTTCATGTTTTGGAGCAGATTGATAATCTGGGCTTGAATTGAAATGTCCAGAGATGACACGGGTTCGTCAGCAATGATCAGCTTCGGCGAACAGGCCAGCGCGCGGGCAATACCAATGCGTTGGCGTTGCCCGCCAGAAAACTCGTGGGGGAAACGGTTGTACTGTTCCGGAGCGAGTCCTACCGCCAGCATGGTTTTTTCTACGTTTTCTCGTAGTTTCTCAAGCTCTCCCTTTTCTGAAAGCGCCAAGGCTTCCGCGATGATGTCGCCGACTCGCATGCGCGGGTTGAGGGAAGAAAATGGATCCTGAAAAACCATTTGAACACTACGTCTGAAGGTTGACGCCTCTGAGCGCGACATCTTAGAAATATCCGCGCCGTTGAAAGACACGCTGCCTGTGTCCGGTTTCATAAGTCCTGCCAGAATCTTGGCCAGCGTGGATTTGCCACAGCCGGATTCTCCGGCGACGCCTAGAGTTTCTCCTGCTCCCAACTCCAGCGATACGTTATCCACCGCCGTGAGTAAGCCTGTCGGCGCGATGGGAGAGTTTTTAACGCGAAATTGTTTGCTTAAGTTATCTCCTAGCAGAATTATGCGTTTTTCCGTCATGAACGTCTCCAGCATCGGAGAAAACGTCCGGGGCTTATTTCGCTTAATTCTGGCGCATTATCAGCGCATTCCGCCCGCGCTTCCGGGCATCGGTCGTAAAAAGCACATCCTTTATGTTCCTTGGACAGGCTGGGAGGTTGTCCGGCAAGAGTTGCCAGCGGTTTTCCAGGCTCGGTGTTTTGGGGAAGCGAAGCCAGTAGCGCGCGGGTATACGGATGACGCGGAGCTTGAAGCAGTTCCGCGCTAGCGGCGGATTCCACAATCTGCCCGGTGTACATGACGCAGGTGTGGTCAGATCGTTCGGATACTATTCCCAAATCATGGGTAATCAACAGGATACCCATGTTGGTTGCCTGTTTTATCGAGTCAATAAGTTCCAGTATCTGAGCCTGAACGGTTACGTCCAGCGCGGTAGTGGGTTCGTCGGCAATCAGCAGTTCCGGTTTTCGCGCCAAAGCCATAGCGATCATGACCCGCTGACGCATGCCGCCGCTTAGTTGATGCGGATAATCGTTCAGGCGCTCTCCCGCCGCCTGAATGCCAACTCTGCGCAGCAGCTCCGCAGCTTCCTCTCTCGCCTGACGTCGACTCCTCCCATGACTCGGCGGTAGCGATTCAGTTATCTGATCGCCGATGCTAAGCACGGGATTGAGCGATGTCATGGGTTCCTGGAAAACCATGGAAATACGGTTTCCACGAATTGCGCGCATTTGCTTTTCGGAAAGAGACACAATATCTGTGTTGTCCATGCGTATAGAGCCCGACTGGATGAAAGCGGTTGGCGGCAACAGACGCATGATCGACAACGCGGTCATTGATTTACCCGAGCCCGACTCTCCCACAAGTGCCAGGGTTTTGCCCTTTTTGATGGTAAAGCTTATTCCGTTGACGGGGGTAACTACTCCGGCGGGAGTCCTAAAGCAGGTCTTTAAATTAGTTATGTCAATTAAATCTGGCAACCGTCGCCTCTTAATGAATAAAGTGGAAACAAATAAGTAAAAACAATATATATTGCGAAATTGTTTGCAGCATACACAATTCCAGGTTTCAGCGCCAAGCGCTAATTCCCAGGAGACACCGTTTGTCAGAATTAAGGAAGCTTTTTGAAGCCTGCGTCGCTCCATCAAAAAAATTGACAGAAAGCCCGCATCTGTGGTTGTATCAAAACGTTTTGCGATCACTACTAATACGCATATCGGGAATATTCTTCCTTATAGTCGTCCCTATTCTGTTGTGGGCAACTCCGTCAAAAACCTCCGAAGTTTCTAACAGTAAGACCATCAGGGTGGCAATCGTCAAACAAGCGGCGAATGTTATTATAGATGGAAAGGGTCTGCTGGTCAGAAACGAAAAAGGAGGTGTGGTTGTTGTTGCTACGCCTGTCAGGGTAACGCCGGGAAAAAACGGGATATTGGCGGGTGGCTCCGAATACCAGAAACTCAGTTTTGTCTCGGCTGAGCCTGTGCGCGTTAATGGACAGCCATACCGCGGCATGGCTGAATTATCATATGAAGCCCCTGGGATTTTGGTTGTCAACGAGCTTCCGCTGGAAGATTATCTGGTCGGTTTGATCAACTGCGAAATTTCCTCGGCATGGCCTGTTGAGGCGGTTAAAGCGCAGGCAATAGTAGCCAGAAGTTACGCGCTTTATCGTAAAATGCAAAAACATGACGCACCCTATCATCTGGAGTCATCAGTCCTTGACCAGGTCTATAAAGGTTCTCGCACCGAAGACAGCCGGGCTAGATTCGCCGTGTCTCAGACGGAAGGCGAAGTTTTGATGACATACTGGGGGGCGATTATTCAGGCGTTTTACCATTCAAGCTGCGGTGGCAGAACCGAGTCGGCAGAAAACGTCTGGGGAATCTTTCAGCCCTATCTGAAGGGAGTGAACTGCGAGTACTGTCTGGGCTCTCCGTCTGCTATATGGGCGCAAAAACTTAGCCTGTCGGATATTGAAAATAAATTGAGGGCGGCGGGTTTCAAAATTTCTGGCGTGAGGGATATAAAAACCGGATGGCGCAATAATAGTGGTAGGATGGAAAATGTGACCATCGTCTCCGACACNGACAGCTTAACTCTGACCGGAGATCAATTTCGGAAAACCATTGGGTATGGGGTTGTCAAAAGTACTAATTTTACGGTAAAAATTTCCGGAAATTATGCTGTGTTTAACGGAAAAGGCAATGGTCACGGAGTGGGAATGTGCCAGTGGGGATCAAGGCAGCGGGCTTTAAACGGATTCAACTATGTCGAAATACTTTCCTATTACTACCCCGGAACAGTCCTTGAGAAAGTTTATTGATATTCCAATAGCGAAGACAGCATGCTCGTAAAGGATTTTTCCTATCATCTCCCCGGAGACTTGATTGCCCGTTATCCGGCCGCGGAAAGGGATGAATCGCGTCTTATGCTTCTTGATCGCAGGACTGGATCAATTGACAATAGCCTGTTTAGAACAATCGGCGATTATCTGGAACCCGGCGATACGCTGGTTTTAAATGATACTAGGGTTATCCCCGCGCGTTTGTTTGGACGCAAAGCCAGCGGAGGAAAAGCGGAGATATTTCTGCTCAGTCGCGAAAACTCGGAGCTTGAGCGTTGGAGATGCCTCATACGTTCATCCAAAGGTCTTTTCGCTGGCTGCGCGGTTTCTATGGCTTCTGGAATGATTGCCAGGATATGCGGGAAAATTGATCAGGAAACCTGGGTGGTGGAATTTGAAGGGACGGAGCCTTTTGACACATGGCTTGACCGAGAGGGCGAAACTCCGCTGCCTCCGTATTTACAGCGAGTTCCGGATAGCCAGGACCGTTTGCGTTATCAGACGGTTTATTCCAAAACTCCGGGCGCTGTGGCCGCTCCCACGGCCGGTCTCCATTTCACCGATAAACTTCTGAAAAGTCTTGATAACAAAGGCGTCGAGATTACTTATCTGACCTTGCACACTGGTTTTGGAACCTTTCGGCCAGTGCGAGTCGAACAGGTGGAAGACCACAAAATACACAGCGAATTTTATTCAATTCCCCCAAAAACGGCTGATGCAATATCAGCCGCGAAAGAACGGGGAGGGCGGATAGTGGCTGTTGGCACAACGACCGCCCGGGCTTTGGAATATGCGTCAAGCTCCGGAAGCGTACAGCCGGGAAGCGGCGAAGCGGATATTTTCATTTATCCTGGTTATACCTTCAAAACGGTAGATGCGCTGATAACGAATTTTCATCTGCCGGAATCAACGTTGATCATGCTAGTATCCGCTTTTGCTGATAAAGATTTTGTATTATACGCTTATCGTGAAGCGGTCAGACGTAATTATAGGTTTTACAGTTACGGCGACGCTATGCTAATTATCTAAAATTAAATGCGAAAGCGGAGGGACGCTAACCTCTTTTCGCCGAGGAAATCAGGTTTTTGTCAAATCCGAATTTCACAGTCCTGCATCGGGATTCTTCGTCTCAGGCGCGCCTTGCTTTGCTGCGGACGCCCCATGGCGCCATTGAAACCCCGATTTTCATGCCGGTCGGCACAAACGCTACCGTAAAAGCCATGACGCCGGAAGATTTGCTGGCTGTTAACGCCCAAATAATTCTGTCCAATACGTATCATCTCTATCTCAGGCCAGGCCACCGTTTGGTAGAGAAAATGGGCGGTTTGCACAAATTTATGAACTGGAACCGTCCTGTTCTTACGGATAGCGGTGGTTTTCAGGTTTTCAGTCTTGGCGAACTGAGGAAAATCAGCGAGTACGGCGTCAAATTCCAATCCCATATTGACGGTTCGCGCCATTTTCTGACCCCGGAGTTGTCAATCCAGATTCAGGAAGCGTTGGGAGCTGATATCATCATGTGCTTTGACGAATGCCCGTCCTCCAAAGCGAACTATTCCTATGTCAGCAGCTCTCTGGCAATGACGGCTCGTTGGGCCAAGCGTTGCAAGGAAGCCCGCCGCAGAGAAGATCAGCAGTTATTCGGCATAATACAGGGCGGAATGTATCATGACCTGCGCGCGCGGAGCCTTGAAGATATCTGCTCCATAGGGTTTGACGGTTATGCTCTGGGAGGCCTTTCCGTTGGCGAGACCAAGGAAGAGATGTACGGCGTTATGGATGTTTGCGCTCCAATGATGCCAAATGACGCTCCTCGTTATATTATGGGCATCGGAGCTCCCGAAGATCTGGTGGAGGCTGTGTGGCGCGGATACGACATGTTCGACTGCGTCATGCCTACGCGCAACGCCCGTAACGGCATGCTTTTTACCAGTCAAGGGCGGATCAATATAAAATCCAAAGCGTTTGAAGAGGACGACGGACCATTGGATCCGGAGTGCGGCTGTCATGTCTGCCAAAATTATTCCCGCGCCTATCTGCGGCATATATACAGGGCGGGAGAAATTCTGGCTTCTAATCTGAATACATATCATAATCTGTATTATTATCTTGATCTAATGCATCAAATGAGGAACGCTATACGCAACAACAATTTTGACGGGTTTCGTCGGGATTTTTATTTAAAACTACAGTGTAATTCAATTATTTAGGGAGGTTTTTATGTTTGGATTGGCTTTTGCGATGGGTTCTCCGGCAGGCGGAGCCGGCGGTGGTGGATCGGCTGGAATAGAAAGCTTTATTCCAATGATTGCGATTATTGCCATTTTTTATTTTTTGTTGATACGCCCCCAACAGAAAAAGGCAAAGGAACATAAGTTGATGGTCGACGCCATCAAAAAAGGTGATAATGTCATAACTGCCGGCGGCGTTTACGGTAAAATATCGTCGGTGGAAGATACTATGTTTGGACTGGAAATTGCCAACGGCGTTGTCATAAAAATTTCCAAACCATTTGTTGCGTCTAAAATTGAAAAATAAGAGAATTTAATCTTTAATTTTAAGAGTTAATAACATCCTCTGCTGAATTACATCCGAAGGGAGACAATCCGCATGCCGAAGGGAATCGGATGGCGCATAGGCCTGATAGCGGCCTTTATATTGCTGTCATTGTTTTATTTGACGCCAACACTGGCGCCCAATCTGCCGTCATGGTGGATCGAACATTTGCCCAAGGACAAGATTAATTTAGGGCTGGACCTGCAGGGCGGAACCCATCTGGTGCTGGAGGTGGATAGCCAGAAAGCCGTGGAGGGCTCTCTGGATATTATCGCCACCGACCTTGAAGATACGCTTAATGGCAAAAAAATGCATTTTAAGCGTGTCAGCCGCGTGGGTTCGGACAGGGTTTCCCTGCTTTTGTATGAAAAAAAGACAGCGGAGACTGCGCGGAATTTGTTGAAGGATAAATATCCCGGGTATCAGCTGAGCGGATTATACGATGACGGGGGTTTTGTCGCGCTGGATATTAAAATTACCGACGAGGCAGTAAAAGACCGCAAAGACAAGGCAGTTACCCAGGCACTGGAAACTATACGCAACAGGATCGACCAGTTTGGCGTGGCGGAACCTCAGATCCAACGCCAAGGCTCCGGCCATATTGTGGTTCAGCTTCCAGGCATCAAAGATCCCCAGCGCGCCATTGATCTGATAGGCAAAACCGCGCGTCTTGAGTTTAAACTTGTCCGCGAGGATATCTCGCCCAATTCTGTTGATTTGCCCAGCGACGTTGAAATCGTCAAAGAGAAAATTGTTGATCCGGTGAGCGGCGATGTAAGCGAGATACCGTTGGCGCTTCAGAAAAAAGCGATGATAACCGGAGATATGCTGACCGACGCCCAGGTCAGTATAGACACTCAGTATAATCAACCCTATGTTGCTATTGAATTTAACGCATTGGGCTCAAGGTTGTTCGACCAGGTAACAGCGGCCAATGTGGGCAGGCGTTTCGCAATTGTTCTGGATAACAACGTGTATTCGGCTCCGCAGATCCGCGAGAGGATTTCCGGCGGTAAAGCCCAGATTTCTGGCAATTTTAATGAAAAAACTGCCGCAGATCTGGCGATTGTTCTGCGCGCCGGGGCTTTGCCCGCTCCTGTGAAGATTATCCAGAACGAAACCGTTGGACCGTCTTTGGGACAAGATTCCATTGGCAAGGGAATAATGGCTGGTTTGATCGGCGTGGCTTTGGTCATTGTTTTCATGGCTGTATATTATAAGCTTGCCGGAATGGTGGCCAATTTGGGCATGACGCTGAACGTGCTGTTTCTTATGGGAGCTCTGGCCGCGTTGGGGGCGACCCTGACATTGCCCGGCATTGCGGCTGTTGTGCTTCTCGTCGGTATGTCCGTGGATTCCAACGTCATCATTTTCGAGCGTATCAGAGACGAACTGAAAATCGGAAAAAGTCCGAAGGCGGCTTTGGATTCCGGTTATGACAAGGCGTTTCTTACCGTTGTGGACTCGCATATAACCACATTGATCACCGCCGCCGTTTTGTTCCAGTTCGGAACCGGTCCGGTCAAAGGTTTTGCCGTTTCTCTGAGTCTGGGGGTCATTATCAATCTGTTTACGGCGCTTGTGTGCACCAAAGTGGTTTTTGATCTGTTCCTGCATAAGTGGAACGTCAAGCGTTTGAGTATATAGGGGGAGCAACGCATATGGAGCTTCTGGGAAAAACCAACATAGATTTTATCGGTAAACGAAAGATCTCTTTCATAATATCGTCGATCATTGCCATCATGGGCATTATTGCCATCATTCAGATGGCGCGCGGAGCCGCTACCCTGGGAATCGATTTTGCCGGCGGAACCGCCATGCAGCTCAAGTTTGATAAACCTCTGGATATTGCGGACGCCCGCAAGGCGCTTCATAAAAACGGAGTTCCCAAGTTTGATCTGCAGGAAGTCAGGGATGGCAACAAATTATTGATAAAGATCGATCGAAATGTAAGCGTTGAATTGGGGCAATCCGCCGACGTCGTGCGTAACGCTTTCGCCAAGGAATTCCCCGACAATTCTTTTGCTGTGGAAAGTTCCACTGAGATTGGGCCTTCTATCGGAGATCAGTTGCGCAGAGACACTCTTGTGGCCGCGACCATTTCCATGCTGGGAATCCTTTTGTACATTGCCTGGCGATTTGATTTCAAGTTTGGCGTTGGAGCTACGCTTGCCACGGTGCATGACTGCCTGGCCATGTTCGCGGTTTTTCTCATACTTGACAAAGAGATCAACCTGCTTTTTATTACCGCTGTTTTAACCGTTGCCGGTTATTCTCTAACCGATACGGTGGTGGTTTTCGATCGTATCCGTGAAAACATGCGTAAAAACGCCAAAGATGAAATGGCGGTTGTTTTTAACCGCAGTATAAACGAAGTTCTTTCCAGGACGATTATCACAGCTCTTACCACGCTTATTGCCACGCTTTCCCTGTTCATTTTTGGAGGAGAGGCGATTCATGATTTTTCTCTGGCGTTTATCATCGGTATTGTCGTCGGCACCTATTCTTCCATATTTGTGGCAAGCCCCATCGCCATATTGTTGGAAGAACGATCCACTCGAGCTAGACTGCGTAAAGCCTGATATTGCCGTTATTAAATAGACAACATGAAAACCCCCGCTTGTCGGGGGTTTTTCGTATCTGTTTTGGAGCGTAAAAGAATGCGGATGAAAAAGCGATGGATTCTGAAAACTCCATCCATGCCGGAACCGGAAATCCTGAAAAATATTGACTGCCATCCCACTGTCATTTCGCTTCTTGCGGGTCGGGGTTATGCGGGAGAGGAGGATATCCGGCGTTTTCTGTCTCCCATGTTGGGGGATATGTATAACCCGAATGAAATGATGGATATGGACGCTGCCGTTATCCGGCTTCTGAGAGCCAGAGCGACCGGAGAGACGGTCTGCGTCTATGGTGATTATGATGTGGACGGAATTACGGGAGTTTCTCTACTTACCTCCTTTTTGCGACTAACCGGATTTAAGTGCCGCTATTTTATTCCCAATCGCTTCAAGTACGGGTATGGCCTAAACAGAGAACCGCTTGAGCGGATTATCAATGACGGCGCGAATCTGATTGTTTCTGTTGATTGCGGTATTACCGCCGTTGAAGAAGCCTTGTTCTGCCGGGAACGCGGAGCGGATCTGATTATCGTCGATCATCACGCCCCGAATCCAGAAATTCCCCAGGCCTGCGCGGTTCTCAATCCGTTGCGGCCGGGATGCGAGTATCCGTTCAAGTCTCTCGCCGGAGTGGGCGTTGCTTTCAATCTTCTGGTTGCGCTGCGTGCGGCTCTGCGTGGCGATAACGTCATTGAAGCGTCCGAACTTCCAGATTTGCGTCAGTGGCTTGATCTTGTGGCGCTTGGAACAATCGCCGATATGGTTCCTCTTGTTGATCAGAATAGAATCTATGCTGCTCATGGCCTTAAAGTGCTTTCCGATTCCGCAAGAGTTGGCGTTAGGGCGCTAAAACATGTCGCCGCCGTTAACGGCTCTGTTGGAAGCGGCCAAGTTGGTTTCAGGCTTGCGCCGCGCCTGAACGCCGCCGGACGTATGGAAAACGCCGCGCTTGGAGTCGATCTGTTGCTTAGCGATGATTATGACGAATCATTGAGCATTGCGTCAAAGTTGGATGCGATTAATGAAGAACGCCGGGCTTTGGAAGACGCCGTTTTTGAAGAAGCCTCGGAGATGGCGGATAACCCGGAGCGTCGCAGTATTGTGCTTGCTTCAGAAACCTGGCATCAAGGCGTAATCGGGATTGTGGCGTCGCGCCTTGTGGAGCGCTTCCATCGCCCGACAATTCTTGTCGCGGTGGATAAAAATGGTCTTGGACGCGGTTCCGGACGCGGTATTCCGGGCTTTCACATGTTTGACGCGCTTACAAATTGTTCCTTTTTGCTTAATCGTTTCGGCGGACACCAGTACGCGGCCGGCCTTGTTATTTCGAAAGATAAAATTGGCGATTTTGCCAGCGTGTTTGAAGCGGAAGCTTTTGCCGCTCTGCGGGACTGCGATCTCTGTCCGCATCTTGAAATAGACCTGGAGGTAAGCCCGGAGGACGTTACGTTGGCGCTACTCAGAGATTTAAAACGCATGGAACCTTTCGGTGTGGGGAATCCGGAGCCGGTGTTCATGATGCGCGAAATGACGCTCGCGCAGCGACGGGTTGTGGGAGGAAATCACTTGAAACTGAAACTCTCCGGAAACGGGCGCGCTTTTGACGCCATTGCTTTCCGTATGGCCGAGCGAGATTTTCCCGTAAAAGCCGACGTAGCTTTTACGCCGGAGATAAACGTCTGGAACGGAACCGAGAATCTGCAACTGCGGATCCGTGATTTCCGACCCTTGGAATGATTGCGTAAATCCATGACGAGTAATATAAATGGTTTTGAGCTAGCCGTAATGTTGCGCAATGGCGTTTTTTATTAACAAACAGCTTGTTTTTTGGTACTCTCCAACATCTTTCATTATTACAAAAGGGGGGATATGCTTATGCGAACCTATGGAATGGTTATCGTCACTTTGTTGTTAATTACGTTTATTGGCGGTTGCGGCGGCAGCAGTGATTCCGACAAGAGGATTAGCGCCAATACAACAATACCCTTTACATTGCAAGAAGAAGCCGATCTGCAAGCGACAGTGTCGGTATTTAGCGTCAATACGGGCGGACGCGTGCAATACAATGGCTCCACCGCGATCCTGGAACCGAACGGAGATCTTACAATAACGGATACCACTACCACCCCTCATACTTTCAGGCGCATACAGAGCGAAGGGACATACTGGCTGGTGTATGATACCACTGATTATAAAATCAGCCGTTTTTACTTTGACGCTACCGCTACCGCGGCTTCGAGCACTTATAATAGTTACTTAAATCCGGGCGGCGGCCTTCACCGTATAGGAGGCGCGATCCAGGGGGGCGCTACGGCTAAGTGGACTGGCTGGGACTCGTTATCCAGCGCTCCGTCGTCATTCCGGGCCGCTCTTTACGCGGGAAGCCTGACCGTCACGGGTTCCCTCAACGACATTACGCCTACTTCCGCCACGTTTAACCAGCCTTTTGACATCACTGCCGACGGAACCAATTATTATGTTCTTGATCTCAACAATAGAGCTATACGACAAATCAATACTTCAACTGGTGTGACGACTTGGACATTGACAGGCGACACACGCGCTTTTAAAGAACCGGAAGGAATTACCACCGACGGAACTTATGTTTATGTG
>JGI994J12354_10003529_pt1 | contig 14539 bp, 12 predicted proteins | sample IntmicLarv3ML3BL_FD_12354 | JGI IMG/M metagenome (IMG submission 12354)
GAAGCTATGCCATATGTTTCAGAGGTTCTGGATGGAGTGGCTTGGGGAGCTCAATATTTAGCTAGTGCTGAAGGGAATTTCTTGCAGGCAAAGTTTAATGAAGCGATTGCTGATGCTTACAAAGCAATTTATGTGGCTGAGGAAAAAGAAGAGTATGACGTTATAAATAATGCTTTGTTTTTGTTGATGAGGATTTACGTTTGCAATGGAAGCAAAAAAGAATTAACTGATGTCTTGAACTGGTTACAGAAAAACAGTAAAAGACAAACAGATACTATTCAATATGTTCCAGATGTTGCTCTAGGTTGGTTTTTCTCAGAAATAGGGGAAATTAATAAGGTAGCGGAGTGGGTTGCGTATAGTGAAAAAAGCAGTCAACCTCCAATTAGTGTAGATAAAAACGTTTTACTACAAATACGTTGCTTAATTGAAAAGAAGAACTATTACAAAGCGTTTGCTTTAGTAGATAAGTTGCAACGAACTCTTGAAAAGCGTAACACTTTAGTATCAATAATTTATGCTTTAGTGTATCGTGCTATTATTTGTTATAAATTGGGTGATATTGAAAAATCAGCTAGTGCTCTTTTGAAAGCTTATGACTTTTCTATAGATAATGATATTGTGATGCCATTTATTGAGTCAGGTCATTATTCACGCTCAATGCTTGAGTACTTTAGCACTAAAGGGGTAGAAGGAATTCCACTACCGTGGTTAAAGGAAATGCATAGCAAAGCTTCTACTAATGCCAAAAGGCATGCATACTTAGTTTCTCAGTTTGCTGATATAGATTATGAGTCGGAAATTGCACGCAGCTTAAGTGAAAGAGAAACCGAATTGCTTAGGCATATGAGTCAAGGATTGACTCGTGATGAAATTGCTCAATGCATGTATATTTCTCCACATACCGTCAAGAGTATGACTAAGAATGTATACAATAAAATCGGAGCAATTAATAGTGCAGATGCAATCCGGATAGCTAGTGTAATGAAATTGTTCTAATAATAGAAAAAGAAGAACTAAACTCCTACCAATTGGGAGTTTTTTTAGACTAAAAAACCAGTTCAATTTCAGAACTGGTCTTATTCTATCCTATTTTTTCTAGAATTAGTTTTGCACAATCTATTTGGTTTGGAATATTACCATTTTTATCGCGAACTCTCCAGATATCAGGGGTAATTTCGTCCACCATATACATTTTGCCATTTTCGTCATAGCCAATTTCTATTTTGAAATCAATCAGTGTCAAATCCATTTTAGCAAGTTCTGTTTTTAGCACTTCGCCAGCTTTTACTAAAATATCTAATCCTTCATGATATTGACCTTCCACTAGTAAACCTTTCATCACACAAAGTCTTTCTGTAATGAGTGGGTCACCTTGTTCATCATCTTTCAATGTCACTTCAAGATATGGTGGTTCAAATGGAATACCTTCTTCGAGAGTGAAACGACGACACATACTGCCAGCAGTGAAATAGCGTAAGACGAATTCAAGTTTTGGAACAGTTAACTCACGCACCTTCATTAGACCTTTTTCAATATCAGCTCCTAAGTAATGAGTAGGGATATTGTTTTTCTCCATTAGTTCAAAGAAATACTGGGATATCCTAAGTCCAATTTTACCTTTTCCTTCCACACTTCCACCAACAGTATTGGAACCGGGGTCAAATACACCATTTTCTCCAGTAGCATCATCTTTGAAAAAGAGATGGACAACTTTGGTGTCTTCATCCATAAGTACAAGTTTTGTCTTCCCGTTATAAAGTTCTTTCATTGCTTTTCCTCTTTCTTATATGTTTTTAACATCATCAATTCTAGCACATGAAAAAAAAACTGTCGACAATCATACATATTTCCTTCACATTTTAATGTTTTGACATCTTGTGCTAAAATGATTATAAGTGAAATTGTTGAGGGGGTTATAATATGAAACTATTGCTAAAAGCGGCGATTACTGCGAAAAAGTATAAATGGCTACTAATTATTGGGGCATTGTCTACTTTGATGATTAGTGTAGTGAATTTAATAGCTCCAAGATTACTATCTTTGTTAACTGGTTTAGTGATGGATGGAGTTACCGAAGTAGAGCTTGCCCAAATATTTAATTTAGCGTTGATGTTGCTGGGTTTATATTTTGTGAAAATTCTATTTCGTTTTATGAGTAATTATCTTTCCCATAAAGCAGCATGGAATTGTGTGGAAGATATTCGTATGAAAGTATATAATCATATTCAGAGTTTTTCGCTGGGTTTTTTCTTTGATAAACAGACTGGGGATTTAATGAGTAAAGTGGTTAATGATACCGCTTTGTTTGAGTTATTGTACGCACATTTGATGCCTGAAAGTGTTACTAATGCCGCTACTTTGGTTGGAGCAACAATAATGATGTTCTCCATTAATGCTAAATTAGCGCTATTAACTTGTATACCTATTCCATTCTTACTAATATCTGGACAAATCTTGATCAAGAAAATACGACCTTACTTTAGAAATATGCAAAGGTCATTATCAAACTTAAATGCTCAATTACAGGATAACTTCTCAGGCATTCATGAAATTCAAGCTTTTTCGCAGCAGGAAAGAGAAAGTGAAAGAGTGTGGGATAAAGCACACGACTTTACTAATAATATGTTACGTGCCCTTAAAGTATCAGCTGTTTTCCATCCAACCGTAGAGTTTTTAACTTCGTTAGGAACTGTAATTGTCGTAGGATTCGGTGGTTACTTAGCGTATCAATCGCAAATCAGTGCAGCGGATATTGTAGCGTTTCTTTTGTATTTATCATTATTCTATGCACCTATTACGGGGTTAGCGAATTTAATCGAGCAATCACAACAGGCTTTAGCAGGGGTAGAAAGAATCCTGGAGTTATTAGAAACAGAATCGCAAGTACAAGATAGCAAAAACGCAGTTGAACTACCAGGGGTGAAGGGGAGCATCAAGTTTCACAATGTTGATTTTAGTTATATTGATGGGGTTGAGGTCTTAAAAAACATTAGTTTTACCGCTGAACCAGGACAAATGATTGCTTTAGTTGGGCCAACTGGTGTTGGTAAGACAACCATGATTCAATTAATGGCTAGATTTTATGACGTCCAAAATGGCAGCATCACTGTGGATGGATATGACCTAAGGGATGTTACTCAAGAAAGTTTGAGAAACCAGATTTCGATGGTTTTGCAGGATACATTTCTGTTTAATGGCACGATTGCTGAAAATATTGCCTATGCTAAATCCAATGCGACTTATGATGAAATAGTTGAGGCAGCGAAGACTGCATATATCTATGATGATATTATGGAGATGCCTGATGGTTTTGAATCAGAAGTTGGAGAAAGAGGAATAAAACTGTCTGGCGGGCAAAAACAACGTATTGCTATTGCAAGAGCTATTCTTCGTGATGCTCCGATTCTAATTCTGGATGAGGCAACTGCATCAGTGGACATGCAAACAGAAGCGCTAATTCAAAATGCTATCCAGCAATTATCGGGAACAAGAACTATTATTGCGATTGCCCATCGCTTATCAACTATCAGAAGTGCTGATGTAATACTGGTTCTTAATGAAGGCGAAATAGTGCAAGCGGGAAATCATGACGAATTGATAAATAAAAAAGGAATGTATCGAGAACTATGTAAGGTGCAGGAAAAAGGTGCAAAACTAATCTAGTTTTTAGGATGATAAATTTAGTTGATTTATCATCTTTTTTTTGGTTTTGTCTTCAAAAATGCCAGGTTGAGATTACAATATTATCTGTGATATAATAAATTAGTTGAAAAAATAAGAGGGGAGTAGAAGAAATGTCATTGTTTATTGGTGCGATGCGTAAGCATATAGATGGCAAAAAAGAACTGACAAATCACTCTGAACTAGTTACGATAACAGCTAAAAATAGAGTGTATATTCCTTTAATTAACATGGGTTCTACTAGTGTAGAGGTGTTAGTAAAGGAAAATGATAAGGTATTTGTTGGTACAAGAATTGCTTGTCGAAATGATAATTTTATTGTGCCTTTTTTCTCGTCAGTTTCTGGAAAAGTCTGTGGGATAGAAAAAAGAGTACATAGTAGTGGGAAATATGTAGATCATTTAGTGATTGAAAATGATGGTAAATATAGCCAAAAATTCGATCTCAAGCCACTAGATTGGGAAAAATCAACTAATGAGGAATTGATAGACTTCATGATGAATAGCGGTATGGTAGGATGTGGAGGAGCAGGTTTTCCGACCTATATTAAGTACAAATTTGCTAAAGATATTCATACTCTAATTATTAATGGAGTAGAATGCGAACCTTACATAACTGCGGATTATAGAGAGATGGATACCCAATCAAGTGAATTATTACTTGGCGTAAAAGCAATGAAGAAAATGTGTGGCGCTAAGGTTGCCTATATTGCGATTAAGAAGACTAAAAAGGAACTAATCGCCAAAATAAGTGAACTGGTTGCTAATGAAGAAGGTATTGAAGTAAAGGCTGTTGCTGATGTATATCCAATGGGGTGGGAAAGAACGTTAGTTTATGAAATAGCCAAACAACGTTATGATAAGTTGCCTTCAGAAATAGGTATTATCGTCAATAATGCGACGACTGCTATTTGTTTTGCGAAAGCTCTAACAACTGGACAACCAATAGTTTCTAAGATAGTAACTTTCTCTGGAAACGCTTTGGTTAAAAATGCCAATGTAGAGGTTCCAATTGGTGTACCAGTAAGTGAAATAGTTGCTGAATTAGGCGGTTATGCTAAAGAAGAAGGATATGTCATCGCTGGTGGCCCAATGATGGGGACAGCAATTAAAAGTGATGACTTTGTAATTCACGCTTATACCAATGCAGTAACTGTTCTAGAAACCAAAGAACAAGATGAAATGGCTTGTTTGCGTTGCGGTAGGTGTAGTGATTATTGTCCAGCTGGATTGCAACCGGTTAGAATAAAACAGGCGCATGAAATTAAGGATGTTGAGATGGTAAAAACTTTGGGCACTGATTTATGTATTGAATGTGGCATGTGTTCATTAGTTTGTCCCTCACATATCGCAATAACAGAAAGTGTCAGAAAAGCGAAAAGAGCTTTGATGCTAGCTAATCAGAAAGCAGGGGGGAAATAGTATGAAAATTAAAGTTAATTCAGCACCTAATTACCCTGAAAGTTCAAGCACTCGCAAAGTAATGCTAGAACTAACAATAGCATTGCTCGTAGTATTTGGTTTTGCGCTATATTACCAATTCACTAAGCACGGTATGGCAAATGTTATGCATGTTTGTGTACTTATGTTAAGTGCTATTGTGACAGCAGTGGTTTGTGAAATGCTTTGGGCAGTAGTGTTTGTTAAGAAAAACCCAATCACCTACATAAAAGATTCTTTTCCATGGGTGACAGCAATTATCTTGGTATTGATGCTGCCAGCAAATACTGGTATTTATCCACTAATAGTAGGTACTTTCTTCGCTATTGTGGTAGCTAAGCTAGCTTTTGGTGGTTTTGGCCAGAATATTTTTAATCCTGCAGCAGTTGGTTGTGCAATTATTTTCTCTTATTTTGCTACTGGTGTTGTTACTGATGTTCAAACACTTGCAACACCAACCAGTACCATAGCTTCAACTTATGGGTGGCTAATAAATGATTCTACTTTAATCAGCAAATTCTTGGGTGATTTTGGTGGGCTTCAAGGCTTATTTCTAGGGATGCATGATGGTGGCTTAGGGGAAACCTGCAGTTTACTAATAATTGGAATCGGCATTTATCTATCAGTACGCAAGATTATTGATTGGCGCGTTCCCGTGTTCTATGTTGGAACAGTTTTTGTGCTAGCACTAATAGTTGGTATGATACATGGCACTGGTTTTTGGTATCCAGTATTCCATATTCTTACTGGGGGATTGATGTTTGGGGCGGTATTCATGGCAACTGATCCAGTGACCAATCCTACTAGCAATGCTGGAAAAATTATCTTTGCGATTGGCTGTGGCTTAATTACTTTCGTTATTAGAATCAAAGCAAATCTACCAGAAGGAGTGTTGTACTCAATTCTGTTAATGAATATGTTAACACCATGGATCGAAAATGCTGTTTCTGGTGTACAATATAAAATTACTAAAAAAGTTATTGGTATTGTTGGTGGTTTATCAGCTGTTTCTGTTTGTTTAGCGGTTGTACTTGCGGGCATAATAGCACCAGTTGTTCCAGTGCCTCCAACTCCTCCAGTAGTCAAGGAATTCTTGAACAAAGACAAACACATTACTTTAAGTGATGATTTATCTGTTTATGTTGCAAAAGTAACAAAAACTACGAAGGATGGTAATAATACAGTTTATACCGTTGAAGTTGATGGTTATGCGGTAGTACTAAGTAACTATGTTGATCCTAAACCAAATATTATTCTAGTTACGATTAATACAAAAACTAAGACTATTGTTTCGGTAGCTTATGAGAAATTCACTGACACCGAATATGTAGGAGATAGCACTAAGGACAATCGTTTCCTTTCACAGTTTATTGATATGGATATTAACAATAGTGAAGCTGGAGTCGATGCGGTTACAGGTGCAACTGTTACTTCTGAGTGTGTAGTTAGTGCAGTTCAAGCTGCGATAAAGAAAGTTAAGTAAGGGGGAAGACAAATTGAAAAGAGCAATATACTTAGCGTGTTTTCTTGCCATTGTTAGTGCCCTAGCTGGAGGAGTTCTAGCTTTGGCTAACAGTCTTACCATTGATAAAATAAATGAAAATAAAATTGCTACTATTAAGGCAAGTTTGCAGGTAGTTTATCCTGATGCTGAGTTTCAAGCAATTGAAAACTTTAGCGATGACACTGGTAAAATAACAGGTATCTATTATGCGGTGGACAAAGGTTATATTTACAAAGTAACAGTTGATGGTTTTGGTGGTAAAGGTTCCATCGAGTATTTGATTGGCTTTGGCGTTAGCAATAAGGTAGACGGTTACAGTGTTGTTATCTGCCAGGAAACATCAGGCTTTGGTAGCCAAGTCGCTGAAGATCCATTTAGTTCAAGTATAATTGGTAGCGATATAGGAAGTGAATACGATATCATTACTGGTTCTACTGTTTCATCAAAAGCAGTTATTGAAGGCATTAATGTTGCAGTTAAGCATTACGAAGCCAATTATAAGTAGGGGGTGTAATAATGGAAAATAAAAAAGAGAGTTTTATTACCAGAACGATTACTGAAAACCCAGTATTTGTCCTATATTTAGGAATCTGTTCTGTGCTAGGGGTTTCTACATCTTTAGATAATGCAATTGGAATGACTCTTATCGTATTCATAGTCTTACTATTCTCAAATATTACGATTAGTGCAATCCGAAAGATTACTCCAAACGAAATCAGAATACCGGTCTATATTATCATTATTGCGACTCTAGTTACGGCGTCGGAAATGTTTGTTAAGGCATACGCTCCAGTGTTGTATTCGTCACTAGGAACTTTTATTGCTTTGGTAGTCGTTAACTGTATAATACTTGGCCGTGCTGAGGCTTGTGCCAGTAAAAGTACAATTTTAGAATCAATTGCTGATGCCTTTGTAATGAGTGCTGGTTATGGCATAGCGATCTTATCAATGTCTATTATTAGGTCTTTCTTAGCGACAGGTGGTTGGAGTTTTTCAAATCCAGTAAATATGCAACCAATCTTCGATCTTCAGATTTTACCAGCTGAGTTCACAATAGGCCTATTTGGTCAGCCAATAGGTTCATTTATCACATTTGGAGTTTTGGCGGCAGTGTTTTCAGCGCTAAAAGACCGCAGTGATAAAAAAGCAAAGGAGGGTAAATAAATGTCAGAAATTTTTGGGTTGTTTATTTCAACAGTACTAATTGATAACATTATTCTTTCTCATTTCTTAGGAATGTGTCCACTCTTAGGAGTTTCTAGGAATAAGAGTTCAGCTTTGGGGATGGGATTTGCAGTACTATTTGTTATTGTTGGTGCTTCTTTATTCACCTTTGCTGTTTACCATTTTATTTTAGTACCTTTAAAACTAGAGTATTTACAATTAATAGTCTTTATTCTAATCATTGCATGTTTTGTGCAATTTACCGAATTGTTTATGAAGAAATCTTTGCCTGCTCTTTATAAGAGTTTAGGAATCTACCTGCCACTTATAACTACTAACTGTGCGGTTCTATATGTTGCAATGGACAATATCAACAACAATTACGATATCATTAAGACGTTAGTAAATGCGGTTGGAGTATCGGTTGGTTTTATGTTAGTACTTTACATCTTTTCGATGATCAGAGAAAGATTGGAAACAACTAAAACGCTAAAAAGTTTGTCTGGAAATCCTATTGCATTAATTACAGCAGGTTTGATGGCATTGGCATTTAGTGGGTTAGTTGGAATAATCTAATGACTACGATAATCGGTTTGTTAGTATTAATGACGCTTGGGGTTTTGTATGCAGTGTCTTATAAAGCAAATAGTGATACTGCCCAGCCTGAAGGGACGCCTTGTGTGTCTGAACATTGTTCGGGATGCAAAATCGCTGATTGTGGTTTCCGTTCGGAAAGTAACTAAGGAGGAAAGAAAAAATGTTTCAAGCTATTCTTGTGACTTTGATACTTGGAGGAGCATTAGGATTGGCACTAGGAGTTGCCTCCATCCTATTTGCTGTTGAGGAAGACAACAGAGTCGAAGTAGTGATCGAACTATTGCCTGGCTATAATTGTGGTGGTTGTGGTTATCCGGGCTGTGCGGGTTTTGCCGAAGCAATTGTGGCGATGGAAGTTGATCGAACTACCTTGTGCAAACCATGCAAACAAGATCAACGAAATAAAATAATAGAATTTTTGAACACGACAGCTGGTAGTGATGGTAGTGTTCATCAATTAGCTGAATAAAAATCGCTCATTTGAGCGTTTTTTTCTGATAGCGCAAACATTTTATATGAATAACATTGTAAGAGTGCTATAATATTTCTGCTCGATTTTGGCGATTAGGAAAGGTAATTATGATGAGAAAGAGTAATGGGACATTGACTACTGGGGTAATTTGGAAGCAACTGCTTATTTTTGCTATACCTATTCTCATCAGCAATCTCTTCCAGCAAATATATAATATGACGGATGTAATTGTTGTAGGAAATTTCGTAGGTCCACATGCTGTAGCAGCGGTTGGTTCCTCATCATCTTTGATAAATATGATTGTAGGTTTTTTCTTAGGTTTATCGGCTGGGGCCGGAGTAATTATCGCTCAGTATTATGGCGCTAAGGATAAAGAAAGCGTAGAAAAGACTGTGCATACAGCTGTGATGGTTAGCATCATAAGTGGAGTTATTCTAATGGCAATAGGGATGTTTTTAGCTCCATGGCTCTTGGTGGTAATGCAAACTCCACCAGAAATTATGGAACATGCGACTGAATATCTTAGGATTTATTTCTGTGGTATTATCGGAGTTATTATCTACAATTTAGGAAGTGGTATTCTAAGAGGCATTGGTGATTCCTTAAGGCCACTATTGTTTCTTATATTTACAGTATTCCTTAATGTAGTTCTAGATTTATGGTTTGTTGCTGGTTTTGGGTGGGGTGTTGCAGGTGTTGGATGGGCCACCACTGTCTCACAATTGTTATCAGCGGGCTTCATCGTGCTTTTGCTTGTGCGGACTAATGATGTTTATAAAGTGCGGTTTAACCAAATAAGAATTCATCCAACGCAACTCGCAAGAATTTTTAGGGTGGGATTACCAACAGGTTTACAATCGGTCATTATTTCTTTCAGCAATGTAATAATCCAATCAAGTGTTAATACTTTTGGAGCAACGGCTGTAGCGGCAGTAGTTGCTGCTTCCAAAGTAGATGGTTTTGTCTACATGCCAATGGCATCTTTTGGAATAGCGATTACTACCTTCGTGGGGCAAAACATTGGCGCCAAACAGTTTGATAGGGTCAAAGAAGGTATCAAGGTATGCATGATTATGTCAGTAGGTATTACTATTTTAATAGCAGTGTTTGTGACAGGTTTTGATAAGCAGATTCTGCAGTTATTTGTAAACGATACTGAAGTAGTAAAATATGGTTCTTATGTCATCAGAGTTATCGCACCTACTTACTTTATTTTTGCAATAACGGATACCTTAAGTGGTGCCATCCGTGGTGGTGGTAAAGCCCATATTCCCATGTTAATTACTCTGATAATGTTGTGTGGGGTAAGAATTCTCTGGATTCTGTTAGTCGCACCACTATATCGGGATTTAAGGATGGTTCACTTATGTTATCCGATTTCTTGGACTTTATCTGCTGTAGCACTGCTATGGTATCATTATAAAAGCAAATGGTTAAATACGGAGGTTTAGTATGAATATAGGTTTTGTATCGTTAGGATGTAGTAAAAATTTAGTGGATAGTGAAAAAATAATGGGACTTTTAAAGAGCCAAGGTTATGATTTAGTTGCTAATCCTCAAGAAGCAGATTATATTTTTGTTAATACATGCGGTTTTATTAATAGTGCTAAAGAAGAGTCCATTCAAACGATCTTGGAAATGGCAGAGCATAAGAATAATCGTTGTAAGAAATTAATTATGTTGGGTTGTCTTGCCCAAAGATATAAGGAAGAATTAATTAAGGAATTACCAGAGGTAGATTGTTTTATTTCGATTGATGAGTATCCCGATCTCTTGACTATTCTAGGGCGTGAACTTAAGGGGGAGTTTGTTGATTGTGATTACAGAAGACTATTATCAACTAAACCTTGGACCGCATACTTAAAAATAGCTGAAGGATGTTCGAATCGTTGTTCTTATTGTGCTATTCCACTTATTAGGCACGATTACCAAAGTTACGATTTTGATGAATTAATAAGGGAGGCTAGTTATTTAGAGTCAAAAGGGGTCAAGGAAATTAACATTATTGCTCAAGATACTACAAGATATGGCATTGATAAGTATGGTAAACCACGCTTGCTAGATTTACTAAATGAGCTTAATAGCATGGAAGGTTTTCGCTGGATTCGAGTATTGTATATGTATCCGGATGAAATAAGTGAAGGCCTAATTCTGGGAATGGCAAAATTATCCAAAGTACTGCCGTATTTTGATATTCCAGTTCAACATGGCAATGATGAAATGCTGGCGAAAATGAATCGACGTGGCAGTATTGTAGACATCAAGAAAACCATTAAGTTGATTAGGGATACTTTTGTGATGCCAACATTAAGAACGACTATGATCGTTGGTTTTCCTCAAGAAACAGCCGCTGATTTTGCTGACTTGCTGGATTTTGTTGCAGAAGTTAAGTGGGATCGTTTAGGAGCCTTCAGTTATTCTTTGGAAGAAGATACTAAATCTTTCGAAATGGAACCCAAGGTGGACGAAAACACTGCTCAAAAACGCCTTGCTGAACTCATGAAGGTTCAGGAAGACATAGTAAGTGCTAAGAGCATGGAAATGATAGGAAAAGATATTGAGGTACTATTAGAATCTTTCGATGGTTTGACGAAACGTTATAAAGGTAGGAGTGCTTCTAGTGCTCCAGATGGTATTGATGGAATAGTGATGGTAGAAACTAGTAGAGAATATCAACTAGGTGAGTTTGTGATGGCTAAAGTAGTTAAGGCTAATAAGCATGATTTATTTGCGGTAGCAGACTAGAAAAAGATGCTTGAATTTGGTTAGCATTAGTGTATAATGGTCATGTATGGGGAAACTCATGAGGGAGTAGTTGACGCTGTAAGTAAGCGTGTCAAAGCCAACACCTTGGTGAAAGCCTGGCTTTGTCTTAATTAACCAGACTCATGGATGACTATCTTGGTCATTAGTGGGTCTTTTATTTTATAAGATCTATCCTCAGAACACGAAAGGAAGAAAATTATGAGAATTTACGAATTAACTAAAGAAGAAGTATTAAAAGAAGTTGTGGCGGATAGTGGTGGGCTAAGTAACGAAGAAGCTAGTTCTCGTTTGGCAAAAAATGGGAAGAATAAACTACAGGAAGCTAGAAAGGAATCTTTTTTGGTACGTTTTTTGCACGAACTTAAAGATCCAATGACTCTAATCCTAATTGGAGCTGCGCTGGTTTCGGGTATCACGGCCTTTATTGCCAAAGAATCGTTTGCTGATGTATTTATTATACTGTTTGTGGTAGTAGTAAATGCTGGGCTTGGGGTTTACCAAGAAAGCAAAGCGGAAAAAGCTATTGAAGCCTTAAATGAAATGGCAGCCTCGATGAGTAAAGTTATTCGTGATGGCAACATCATTCAAGTTCGCAGTGAGGACTTAGTAGTTGGCGATGTTATTGTTTTGGAAGCAGGTGATGCTATTCCTGCCGATGGTAGAATTATTAATTCAGCAAGCCTGAAAATTGAGGAAGCTGCATTAACTGGTGAATCGGTTCCAGTTAACAAGACTGATGAAGTAATTATCAATACTGATGGTAAAGAAGTTTCTTTAGGTGATCGCCATAATATGGTATATATGGGTTCTACAGTGGTGTATGGACGTGGTGAGGCGGTTTTAGTAGCTTGCGGCATGGATACGGAAATGGGAAAGATTGCTACTGCGATTTCTCAAGCCAAAGATGGACAAACACCGTTGCAATTAAAATTGGCACAATTAAGTAAAGTGTTAACGTATTTAGTTTTAGGAATCTGCGCCTTTATGTTTGCCTTTAGTATCATTAAAGCAGGAGATTTTAGTGGTGAAGTAGTATTAGAAACTTTCATGGTTTCAGTATCTTTAGCAGTGGCAGCAATTCCGGAAGGGTTGGCAGCAGTAGTGACTATTGTTCTATCGATTGGTGTAACAAATATGTCGAAACGTAATGCGGTTATAAGAAAACTAACGGCTGTTGAAACACTAGGCTGTGCTCAAATTATCTGTTCAGACAAAACTGGTACCTTAACGCAGAATAAAATGACAGTAGTAGAATATTATAGTCCTGATGTCAAATTGTTAGGAACCGGTATGGCATTGTGTAGTGATGCTGAGATGGACGAAGAAGGTTATGTTATTGGTGAACCAACAGAGGCTGCTTTAGTGGTATATGCTAGTACTTTGTCATTGTCAAAAAATATGCTAAAGAACATTCAACCTCGAGTAAAAGAAGCGCCATTTGATTCCATTAGAAAAATGATGTCTACACTGCACAGTGTTGATAATAAAATTATTCAGTATACTAAAGGTGCACCAGACGAAATATTGAAAGCTTGTACTAAGATTCTTAGAAATGGTGAATACTTGCCATTAACTGCTGATTTGCGTAAAGAAGTCTTAAGTGAAAATAAAAAAATGGCAGACAAAGCCTTAAGGGTTTTAGCTTTAGCGATGAAAGAATATGATACAATACCGGTTGATTCAAGTGCCGAGGCGATTGAAAATGAGCTAGTATTTGTTGGCTTAACTGGTATGATAGATCCAGTCCGCCCTGAGGTTTTAGGAGCGATTGAAAAGTGTAGAAAAGCTGGAATTCGCCCGATTATGATTACAGGAGACCATAAGGATACTGCGGTAGCAATTGCTTCTCAATTGGGTATTCTTGCGGATGGGACTAAAGCTATTACTGGTGCTGACTTAAATGAAATAAGTGATGAAGAGTTTGAGAAAACAGTGCAAAACTACTCTGTTTATGCTCGAGTACAACCAGAGCATAAGGTTCGTATTGTTAATGCTTGGCAGAAACTAGGAATGATTACCGCAATGACTGGTGATGGGGTAAATGATGCGCCGTCGATTAAGACTGCAGATATTGGTATTGGGATGGGAATTACAGGAACTGATGTAACTAAAAATGTTGCGGATATGGTTTTAGCAGATGATAATTTTGCAACTATTGTCTCAGCAGTAGAAGAGGGTCGTAAAATCTATGATAATATCAAAAAATCGATTCAGTTTCTATTAGCATCAAACTTGAGTGAAGTGATTTCTGTTTTTGTATCTATGTTATTAGGTTTTACTATTTTGAAACCAGTGCATATTCTCTGGATAAATTTGGTAACAGATTGTTTTCCAGCTTTAGCTTTAGGTATGGAAAAGGGCGAGAGCGATATAATGACAAGAAAACCACGGACTGCTAGTGAAGGTATTTTTGCTGAAGGGTTAGGGATTGATGTGCTTTATCAAGGAATTATGATTTCGGCAGTAACAATTATTGCTTACTTTACTGGACACTATTTGGAATCAGGAGTTTGGGAAATTGCAAATAGTGCTGATGGAATGACTATGGCTTTTTTAACCATGTCGATGGCAGAAATATTCCATTCATTCAATATGCGTTCACAACATAATTCGATATTTATGATTAAGGACCAGAATAAGTATTTATGGCTAGCAATGGCAGTATCATTAGTACTTACCTCTGCAGTAATCTTTATTCCTACCCTTAGTGAAATGTTCAGTTTACAGAATATTAGTATGGTAGAATATGGAGTTGCCATGTTATTGGCATTTACGGTAATTCCAGTAGTAGAGATTGTAAAGTTATTGCAACGTAAACTTAAAAAGGGGCTGTAACGAATAAACGGCACTAAAAAAGAGAATAAGAACACAAAAAGCCGAGAGAAACTCATAAGAGAAGGACGCGGCTTTTTG